>UOFC01000085.1_pt1 | contig 16613 bp, 18 predicted proteins | sample 1988771 | NCBI WGS metagenome assembly UOFC01 (sample SAMEA4712195, study PRJEB27164) | hydrothermal vent metagenome | biome: marine basaltic hydrothermal vent biome; feature: marine hydrothermal vent; material: mineral | place: Pacific Ocean | collected 2011-06-14/2011-07-23 | depth 1719 m | reverse complement strand
GCAGATGGAGGACGACGTTCAAGTGGTGGTGCTTTCTCTGGTTTTAAAAGCTCTTGTGCTGTGATTGGACGAACGGTTAAAGTGAATGCACAAGATACTGTTTTTTGGCTAAAAGATCCGTATGATGGTGCTAAGCTAGGTGATTTATAATTTTTTATTAATCTAGGAGGATTAAATGAATGTATTAAATGTTAAACAATCGTTATTTATGGGGTTTATGTTTTTTTTATCTTTAACGTTAGTCGGGTGTGTAGGGCAACCAGTTGTTAATGTTGAATCTGAAATTGTACCTAGTAATGTTCAGTCAAAAGCGGATGTAAAAAAAGCCATTTCTAAAGCCGGAGCTTCTTTGGGTTGGCGCGTTAGAGAGGTGGATGCAAACACATTGAAAGCAACGATTAGGGTTCGAAATAAATTTCCTGTAGAAGTAACGATCCCTTACTCTAAATCGGAGTACAGTATCTTGTATCGTTCTAGCCAAAACTTAAAATATAATGCTGAAAAAAATACCATTCATAAAAACTATAATAACTGGATTTTTAACCTGAATAACCGAATTCAGAATCAGTTTAATTTATATTAAGTTTATTTGGTTTGAGTCTTACTTCAGATCCCTCTCAGGATAAGGTAGATAGGGATGGCATTCTTATGTTGTTTCTATCTGTTTTATGGGGGGTATGCACATTAGGGCTTGCTTGGGTTTTTCAATTCTGGCGAGTCATTAATACGTCTAAATCTTGTGTTATTCAATTAAACCGAGCAAGCTCAAGCTGTTGGATTGTCTTTGGTAAGCAGCTACAAAACAATCAAATAGATGATGAGTATCGACAACGGCTAGATCGAATTATTGAAAGTGCGCCATTGTTACAGCCTCACTTGGTTGTTTTACAAGGGGGTGTGACACAAGAAAACAGCATAAGTGAAGCCGAAGCGGGTCAAGCCTATTTGCTATCTCAACAAGCATTCAATTTAAGTTTTAAACTTATTTTGGAGGCATCTTCTCGAAATACATTAGAAAACTTAAAACAAACTCGTTACTATTTGGAAGCTCATCAATTGGACTTAAAAGTTTGCTTGGTTTCTAATCGTTATCACTTACATCGTTGTGCCGTTATGGCAGAAAATTTGGGGTTCGAAATTACGTTGTTACCTGCTGAAAGGAGTTGGGCGTTGAATTATAAGCAAGTATCTAAAGTGGTATTGGAAGCATTTCTTTTAAATTGGTATTGGACAGGTCGAATTGTTAGCCAGCTGCTGAATAATCAACGAATGTTAGATAAAATTCAATGAACTCCTTTGCGATTGTTATTCCTGCCTATAATGAAACCTTAACGATCCGTTATGTGATTTTGGAAGCGCTTAAGCTAACGTCTTTGGTTATTATAGTAAATGATGCTTCTACGGATGATACCGCTCAAATTGTACAAACGACAGATGCGATTTTAATTAATTTACCTCTAAATGGTGGAAAGGCTAATGCATTACAAATAGGGTTTAATAAGGCACTGGCTTTGAATGTTGAAGCGGTCATTACACTTGATGGAGATGCACAGCATCATCCAGCAGATATTCCTAAATTATGGGAGTATTTTAGACATTCATTCAATACGTTATGCATCGGATCCCGTTTAAAAGATCGGCAAAATGCGCCATATGCTCGTAGAATTGCAAATGAAATTGCAGACTTCTGGGTTGGTTGGGCAGCTGGACAACCTATTGCAGACAGTCAGTCCGGGTTTCGTTTGTATCCAAGCCCATTGTTGAAACAATTGGCATTTCCCTACGAAAATAAATCAGGTTTTGTGTTTGAAAGTGAAGTTTTAATAGATGCTGCCCATCTTGGTTATGACTTTGCTTTTATTCCTATTGATACCGTGTATGCCGAAAATAGGCGAGCCAGCCATTTTAGAGCGGGGTTTGATATTACGCAAATTACCTTTATGGTGGCTAAAAAACTTTTGAGAAAATGGATGAATGTATCTGGGTTGGTTGCTTCATTGACTAAAAAAGCAAACATTGTTGAATTTATAGTGAATAGTGAAAAGGACTAAAAATAGCATGGCAATCAATAAAGATTATGATGTTTTTATTATTGGTGGTGGCCCAGCTGGTGCGATAGCGGGTGCTAAATTAGTTCAAGCAGGCTTCAAGGTCAAGCTGGTTGAAAAAATGGTTTTTCCACGTTTTGTTATTGGAGAGTCATTGTTACCTAGGTGTAACCAGCTACTTGAACAGGCGAATATGCTGGAGTGTATTAAAAAATTAGATTTTCAGCTTAAACCTGGCGTAGCCTTTCAAACAGAGAATGAGTTAGAAGTTATTCATTTTGAACAAAACTTAGGAGAAGTGTTCAATAGTTCTTTTCAAGTTAAAAGAGAGGTTTTTGACCATGAGCTTTTATTAGACGCTGAAAAAAAAGGTGTTGAAATAGAGTTTGAATCAGAAGTTATTGCCTTTGATCCAGAGGCTTGTGTGGTTACGATTAAAATAAAATCAGGAATACGGGTTCAATATCAAGTAAAAAAAGTGATTGATGCTTCCGGTTACGGGCGTGTTTTACCAAGATTGTTGAAGTTAGATAAACCATCAGAACAAAGCGTCCGTAAAGCAATTTTTTGTCGAATGACAGGCGATGTACGACCTGAACCAAGTGGAAAAGATGGTTATATATTTATTGATATTCACGACAACAACCAAGCTTGGATATGGAATATTCCCTTTAATGATGGCGTTACTTCAACGGGAATTGTGTGCGATGAAGCGTATTTTCAGCAATTTAATCTGTCAGAGGCTGAGTTTTTTGACATGATGATAGAAAAAAATCCAACGGCTTCAAAAAGATATAAAAATGCGGTTAAAATTAATGAAATAGGGTTTATTAATGGCTACTCTGCTTCAATAACAAAGTTATTTGATAAAAACTTTGTGTTAGTGGGAAATGCATCTGAGTTTTTAGATCCTATTTTCAGTTCTGGCGTAACGTTGGCCTTAGAGTCGGGAGTTAAGGCAGCCGAATTAATTATTGATGAACTTAATGAAAAGCATGTTAATTGGCAAATAGAATATGCGGATTATATGATGGTTGGGATTAATGTTTTTCGAGAATATGTAAACGCTTGGTATGATGGACGGTTGCAAGTTATTTTGTTTAATCAAGATAAGGGGGAAAGTGTGATTCGTTCTGTTGTATCGGTATTGAGTGGTTATGTATGGAATGAAGACAATGTGTTTGTTTCAAATCCTAAAAAAATGATGGATACCATTTATCAATTAGCAAAAATCACATAAATTAGATCTATTTTTATTGGGGAATTGTACGTGGCTTAATTTTCGGTATTGATGTTTTTTTGTGTAAGGCGTGCGCTTAAATATGAGAGACCATAAACCCATAATATACCGATTAATACAGTTAATCCTATCGCTTGTAATAGAGCAAGTTGGCTCAGAGCTAAGATAGAAAATGATCCTAGTGTGGTAAAAAATGCAATTCGAATTGATTTATACCATTCACTAGAGTAAATTTTTTGTTGTGCCCCCTGTGTAAAAAGTAAGCTGTAATCTAACCCTATCGCAACAATAAGCATTAAACTCATTAAATGAAAAATGCTAAGTGGTATTTCTAACAAGGCAAAACATACCAGTGTTGCACCTATTGATAGCATCACTGGCATTAATATGATGCTGACCTCTTTTAAATTTTGGAATTTTAACCCCAAACAGAGTGCTAATGTCACTATAAAAATGGCCAGTATGCTGACTAATTGATTGCGAATGCCATGTATCTGATTGGCGACGAGTGCGCGTTGATTAAAATAAGTTAAGTTAAGTTCGGCATGTTGTTGAATAAAATGGTCTATTTTATGGTCAGACGATACGCCCGATAAACTAATAATGCCGATAAACTGGTTGTTAAGAGGGGTAATATATTGCTGAATCATTGTAGAAGAGACTTGTTCAGCGTGTAAAAAATTTGAATAGTCTAGTGGTGGTAGCTGTCGTGCCTTTTCGATACCTTGCATAAAAGAGCTAAAATGTTTAGGTTTAAATCCATTGTTTAAAGTCGCTAAAGAGAGTGCGCTATTTAATTTTTCATGAGAAGGCAGGTTAAGTTGACGTTGTTTTTGTAACTGTTGGCTTGGGAGAAGTTGAGAAAGCATTTGGTATTGCTGGATTGTTTTATTCTCTTTTAATTTGTTTAAGCCTGGAATTAATTTTTCTTCTATTTGCAATAAAATTTCTATTGAGGAAGCCGTGATTAATATTTTTTTTCCCACTTCTTGTTGTTGAAAGTGCTGTCTAAGTTGTTTATCTGTTTCAATTAATGCATTTGAAATAGGGCTTAAGCTTACAATGTCATCTTGCCAAAGTAGTGGCTTAAACGTTAAAGTTAAAATAATAATAATGGTTCCTGGTAAAAATAGAGTCATCCAAACCTTAAAATAAGAACGTTCTGTTGTTATTTTTGTTTCTACTTGTTCCTTGATGCTAAAAAATTTAGAAAAGAGTGGTTTTAGCGCTTGAGTTATTAATAATGAGGTAATGAGTCCTGTTGCGGTAAAAATTGCGATTTGCTGTAGTCCTTCAATATTAACCCACCAAAGCATTAAAAATCCAAGCGCACTGGTTAGAGCGCCTAATTGAATTGTAGGCCATATTTTTTGAATTACTTGTTTGTTTCGAGATTGAAATGCCGAAATTGTGTGAATAGGATAATCTATTGCTACGCCAAATAAAATAGCACCTAAAGCAAGAGTGAGTACTTGAATATGGCCAAATAGAGCAATCGTGCTGAGTGTTCCAACAATGAAGGCTGCGATAAGTGGTAGGCAACTGAGTAAAGTTAATTTTATTGAACGAAAGGCAATCAAGAGTGATAAAAAAACCATACCTATGGCCAATGCTGAAACCTTGCTTACGGTCTGTTTTATTTCTGTTTCAGCTTTAAAAGCAATCCAGTTTGCCCCTGATAGATAATAGCTTGATTTCCCCGAAAGCTGCATTAGAGTGTCTTCAATGGAAGATAAAGATTTGGTATCGTTTGTGGTTTCAATTAAGAGCAGTAAATACGAGGTTTGAGTCTCAAAAAGGGAAGGGTCACTTACCCAAATACCTTCTTGTTTGGTGAGCTCATGGCTTGGTTGCCATTGTTTAAGATAAGCTCCCCAGTGATAGGTAGGATCTTCTAATAACCACTGTTTGTCCAGAACAAGCCCTAGCTGATACTCTTGCCAGCGTTGTTGAAAGTGTTTTTGTAAATAGGGGGGGGAAAAATTAAATGGAGTAAGGAGATAACGGTAAGGGTAAAGTACTGGCGTGGTGGTGTGTTGCAATGGACTTTCAAAGCTTTCTAATCCATTTAACACTTGAATAATGTTGGGTAATGTCTTTAGGCTTGTTTGAATGTCTTTATTTTGTATTGAAATGGGTTGATTGTTTCTTTTAATGGCAAGCATTAACCAGTTTGAATTTTGCTGGGAAGATAGATTTTGTTTTAAGTATTGTGCAGATAAGGACTGTTGATCGGGAAAAAACAGGGTTAAATCGTTTTGAAAGGGCTCTTTCGTAAAAAAACTCGTTAAAAAGAACCAAATAAGAATAAATAAAAAAACACTTATTATGGGGGCATAAGTAAACGTTATGATTGCGTTTTTTGTATGATTTTTCATGGAGTTGATGATAGCTCAAAAGAAATTCTTCGTGATTCACCAGATCGAGTTGTAATAAAAATTTCTTTAATTTGTTGTTGAATTCCATGTATGCGAATGGGGTGTAAATATTGGTTGTGTTGTTTTTTGGGAATTAAATTAAGTTGCCAAGTTTGATTTAATTGCTGTGAAAATTGAAGCGTAAAGTTTTTTGAGAGTTGGTTGAGGTTTCCATTCAGTAGGTGCAAAATGGTTTGGCTAAATACCATTTGGGGTGCATTATCGGGTGATAAAATAAGTGTTCGTTGTGGAAAGTCAATTTTAACTTGATTAGGTGTGAAAATAATTGAACCTTTTATGGGGGTTAAATAGTGTAGCGTTAAGTTTTCTGGTGATTGATATACTAAGTATCCTGATTTTTGGGTGCTAATGTCTAATATAGGGTCAAGCTGTTCTTCAGTGAAGTTTTTTTGCTCCGATTTGATTTGCGCGAAAGAAAATAACAGTTTTTCAAGTGTAAGAGGGGGGCTTTGTGCAATGCTGGAGGTGCAGAATATAAGCGAGGTTAAAAATAATAAAGATTTAAACATTATTTATTAAAATCCAGTAAGTATAAAAATGGTCTCTATAAATTAAACCAATTATAGGGTGAGTCCAAGTATTTATTTTTTTTGTTGCCAGTTTCGGTGTTTGTCAAGATAGTTGTCAGTTTTTATAAGAGAATAGGGGAAGCCATTTAAATAATGGAGAGTTTAAGCTTTCCTGTCGCCACAACTTGCGGGTTGTCTTCTATTGTATTCCGTAAATTAAATGTAATGATTTGATGTGTACTCAGTTTCTCTAAATTAATTTGGATTTCAATGACCTCTTCTGGTAAAACTTTGGCAATAAACTTTACTTGCTTAAGTTCTATTATTTGCCATTGTGTTAATTCTTTTAAGAGAAAGTGTTCTACTTGTTCTAACAAGATAACGCCAGGTACGATAGGCTGGCCATTAAAATGCCCTTTTAAACATGGATGTTGGGCAGGAATTTGGAAGTGAGTGTGTAATAACATGGCGTCATTATTTAATTTTTGATAAGAGCTGATTATACATGATTTTTCCAATGTCATTTCGCGGAAGTACTTCAATAAAGTGAAGTGGCCTAGGCAAAAAAACAGGATCAATTGATTCACGAAGTGCGGCTAAGATTTCTACAGCAGGTAAAGAACTCACGACAAAAGCCATTAAGCGTTCAGAGTTTTTAGACGGAAGAAAAATGCCTTCTGATACATTTGGAATATTTTGCAAGCATTGATTTAGTTCAGTAAGAGAGGCTCTTTTTCCAGAGACTTTAATTAAATCAGCATCTCGCTGGCCTAATATAAAATGTGAGCAATCAATTTGTTCTATTTGATCGTTTAAATGTTGAAAGCTAACAAGGCCAGGGGTTTTGACTAATATTTGATTTTGGTGGGTTTGAAACACAACCTCTTCATACGCTTGCCAATATTTAGATTGCGTTGTTTGTCGAGAAGCAATGGATGCCGTCTCTGTACTGCCATAAATTTCGAATACATTCACATTAAAGGATGCTTCAATTTTTTGTGCGTATTTTAAAGATAAAGGGGCGGTTGCGGATAAAACATAGGATAAATGATAGGGCCAGTAAAGCTTAAATTCTAATATTTTTTGTAGATGTAAGGGGGTAGAAATTAAATAGGTTGGGTGTTGAGTATTGGCATTAAGTGCCTCTAAAATGTCTTCAGGAAAAATAGGGCGGTCAAACCATTGGCAGCTTGCAGAAAATAATGGCCAGAATATCGTGGTCTCTAAGCCAAACATATGTTGACTGGGAACGGTTGCTACGATGTAATGAGATTGCATTAATTGAAAGCGTTTAATGGCTATTTCAGCAGATAACATCATATTTTTCCAAGTTTTAATAACCTGTTTAGGAGTTGCAGTTGTTCCAGAAGTAAAAAGCCAAATTTCAGCGTTTTGGATTGTATTTAGGTAGGCGGTTAGTGCTTTTTTGCTAAAGGGGGTAGGTTTAGCTTGTACTTTATGGATTAACTGAGTAATGGCTTTATCTGTTATGAACATTTGTTTTTTCAGTCGTTGTGGGCAATGTTCTGCCATAACATATGCATTAGGATGTTGTTTGGCGAGGTTGTTTAATGTGATATCAGCCAGATTAGGAGGTAAAATACAGCGGCCATTTTTTAAAGCCGTGGCTAATAAGCCAATTAAAAAATGATGGCGTTGCTGAAATAATAAAATGACAGAAAAGTCATTTTTGGGCAGTTGGTGACTAAGTTGTTCAGCCACTTGAAAAATTTCCCACCGAGTTAAGCTGGGTTTTTCTGAGTTTAAGCCAAAATAGATAAAGGGCGTTGATTGCCAAAGAGAAAAAAGTTCGCTAAATTTTTCATTGTCTAATAAATATGACAGCATAGAAAAATTTATTTATTAGCTTGAACAAAATCCGTTAAAACAGCAACGGATGAAAATATATCATTAATATTTTTATCGCTAGATTTTATTTTAATTCCATATTTTTTACTTAATGCCAAAGAGATTTCTAATGCATCAATGGAATCTAACCCCAGACCGTTATTAAAAATGGGTGCTTGAGGGTCAATTTCACTTGCTTCAATATCTTCTAAGTTGACCGCCTCAATGATTAGGTTTGCAATTTCAAGTTGTTCTACAGAGAGCATTAAAGTAGTTCCTTTTTTAGGTTGGACAGAGTGTGCGGCTATTATACAAAGACCTAACGTTTTTTTCTTTTTAATTTCCCTAATCACCCGATAGAAACACGAATTAGAGTGTAAGTAATTGATATGCATAGTGAATTCAGCAGAGACAACGTTATCTATTTGGTGATGCGTTTTTTTTGAGTTTGCCAAGAGCCTTTTTTATTGTACAGTGAATATCTTTAGGATACCGGTGCGAAACGAAGAATCTGACATTCGTAGGGGTCAGTTGAGAAAGAAAAATGAGCGAATAGTTTATTTTTTCATTTTTCTAACGAAAAACAGGGAAATATCAGCCATTTTTACTCGTGATTGTATTGTGTAAAGGTCTCTGTATTCAGCTTTCTAAATAAGGGTTAGGGTAATAGAAAATATAAAAATGATTGACTCTTTTAAGGTGTTCACATCTAATACCCTTCATGTTAAATTTTTTGATACAGCCTCTTCGGTCGATATTGTTTTATTTAGGGTTTTATTTACTTGTTATCATTTGTTCGATAGTGGGTTTTTTATTACGCCCTTTTCCACTTTTATATCGCCTAAAAGCAATGCGTTTTGGAGTTAAAACCATTCTTATTTGGTTAAAAGTCACGTGTAAAATTACCTATAAAGTTCATGGTTTAACCTTGCTGGATTATCAGACCCCTAGTATTATTTTATCTCGGCACGAATCCACATGGGAGGCACTCGCTTTTCACGTTATTTTTCCATACCATAAGGATATTGTTAAAAAGGAGCTTAAAAGAGTTCCCTTTTTTGGTTCTATTTTAACAACCATTGAATCTATTATTATTGACCGTTCAAATAAAATACAATCACTTAAAACGCTTAAACGTGCCAGTGCTAAAGCCTTAAAAGAAGGGTTGTGGGTGGTTATTTTTCCAGGAGGAACAAGAGTGTATCCCAAAGAAAAAAGCATAATTAATTCCGGTGGTGCAATTCTTGCAAAACAAGAAAAAACACCTGTTTATTTAGTTAGGCACAATGCAGGAGTTGTTTGGCCAAAGCACTCTTTTTTAAAAAAATCTGGGCATATTGATATTTATATTAAACGACTTATTGTGACAGATAAAGATGACGTTAAAGCATTAAATAATAAAATTACAGATTGGATAGATTATTGATACTGTTACTTGCCCAAAGCTTTCCTCGGATAGGCTCTTAGGCAGGGGGGGGGGAGAAAAAATTTAAGATTATTTAAAACTTGAGCTAAATTAACTATTGTATAGGGTTTGGTGTACAGGATGTTTATCAAACAAACATCCCTTTCTAAACTAAGTATAATCGTGTATTCTTTCGTTATTCAAAAATTGAAAAAGGATTTTTAGAGGCATGGAACAAAAAATACAGTTTGATGAGGCATTAATTAAGCGTTATAACCAGTCAGGGCCTCGTTACACCTCTTATCCAACCGCCGTTCAGTTTGATGAAGACTTTGGTATCGAAGATTATAAAAGTGCTGCACAACGCAGTAATAAATCAGATCGTGGGTTGTCATTGTACTTTCATATACCATTTTGTGATACGGTGTGTTTTTTTTGTGCCTGCAATAAAGTTTGGACACGTGACCGTTCAAAAACCACACCGTATTTAGAACGTTTGTTTAAAGAAATTGAAATGCAATCCAATCTGTTTGATTCAAACCGCAAGGTTGAGCAATTGCATTTGGGAGGCGGAACGCCCACTTTTATTAATAATAACGAAATGAAGCAGTTGATGGATAAAACCCGCCAACATTTTAATTTATACGATGATGACTCAGGTGAATATTCCATTGAAATTGATCCACGCGAAGCCAATCGTGAATCGGTTAAGTTATTGCGTGAGCTAGGCTTTAATCGTATGAGTTTGGGGGTACAAGATTTTGACCCTAAAGTACAAAAAGCAGTCAATCGCATTCAGACACAAGCTGAAACGTTTGAGGTACTAGAAGGGGCACGTGAAGTAGGGTTCTTATCCGTGAATGTTGACCTTATTTATGGACTGCCTTTTCAAACAGAAAACAGTTTTATTCAAACATTAGATCGAGTGTTAGAAGCCGAACCAGATCGTTTTTCTATTTTTAACTACGCACACATGCCAGGCATGTTTCCAACGCAAAAGAAAATGAAAGAAGCGGACATGCCGTCTTCAGATGAAAAACTGGCCATTTTGCACGCAACCACAGAACGTCTATTGGAAGTAGGCTATGTGTATATTGGCATGGATCATTTTGCCAAGCCAGATGATGAATTGGCTGTAGCACAACGTAATGAAACGTTGTACCGAAACTTTCAAGGTTATTCGACTCATGCAGAGTGCGATTTAGTGGGAATGGGTGCAACATCCATTTCGTTGGTTAATAATACCTATGCACAAAATCGTAAAGGGCTAGATGACTATTATCAAGCCATTGATGCGGGTGATTTAGCGGTATTTAGAGGCGTAGAGTTGAATGAAGATGATGAATTACGTCGTGATATTATCACACGCTTAATCAGTCACTTTCATATAAACTTTGCAACGGTAGATAAGCTGTGGAATATTTGCTTTAAAGAGTATTTTGCCAAAGAGCTACCAAAACTCACCCCAATGATAGAAGATGGTTTAATGACGTTAACAGATGAGGATATTTATATTACCGCCAAAGGGCGTTTATTGATTCGTAATATCTGCATGGTGTTTGATGCCTATTTGAAGTCAGGATCTGAAAATCGTTTTTCAAAGGTGATTTAACGCTTATTTTTTTCAATCTATAAACCAAAAAACGACCATTTATGGTCGTTTTTTGGTTTATAGTGACTTGGTATTATTGGTACTATAAGGGGGGGGGAGAAAATTTAAATCTCATTAATTAAAAAGGTTACCCGGCGGTTTTCACGTTTGCCTTCTGGGCTGGTGTTGCTGGCAATAGGGCGTTCTTCACCATAGCCGTAGGTTTTAATACGGTCTCTGGTGATGCCATTATCCATTAAATAGAAAGCAACGTTTTTGGCACGATTTTCAGAAAGTTGTTGATTATAACGATTAGAGCCATCAGAATCGGTATGCCCTTCGACATACACATGTGTATTTAGGTGTTGTTTTAATGTGTTTAATATAGGCGTTAAGCGAGTAAGTTCATAAGGGTCTAATTCAGCAGAGCCAGAGTGAAAATTGACGTTTTTAACATTAATTTGAACAAATTCCTGGTCTCCGATTTTGACCGCCTCTACATCCGTATTTGGATCAGAAGCGGTTTCTTTATTAACCTGGTCAAATACTGATCGAGCGGTGTAGCCAGCTAATGCACCAACAGCCACTTTAGCAACGTTGTTGTCTATTCCCAGTGCGTTGGCAGCCATTATTCCTCCTATTGCAGCCGCAACCGTTACAGCATTTTTATCAGTTTCACGAGTTTGTCCTGTGTTTGTACAAGCCGTGGTAAAGCCTAAAGAGGTGATAATGGCTATCGTGCCAATCAATTTTGAATTAAGTTTTGCCATAATGTATTCTCTTCTTTTGTGGTTGGTGTACTAGATTCATAATAAGGACTCTTTTTCTTGAATGCAAGAGAGGTAAGAGTGTTGTCATGTTTTTGTAAAGGTGTGCACTCCATAAAGCTTTTTATCCGCAGTTACCATTTTTCCATTTATTTGTTTCGTTATTCCAACAAGATAAAGGCAATCATAAATACTACGATAAGTCTCATGTGCGACGGATATATTTGAACTGGCATGTTTTCGTCTGTTTAAATCCATGGTGAGTTTAAGTCCTTTGGTTCATTTAGAGCAGTAGTTTAATGTGCTTATTGGTGTTGGTCATTTTAATTACGGCAACGCCTGTTCAATGTTTACCACAAACTCGTCAGCCGATTTAAAGCCAACCACACGCTGAGCTTTTTGCTCTTGCCCTTGTGGGTTAAAGAAGAGAATGGCTGGGGGGCCGACAATGCCAAAGTGTTGCATTAGGGCGATGTCTATATCATCGTTTTTGGTTACGTCCGCTTTTAATAAGGTAACGCCTACAAGGGCTTGCTGCACTTGGGCATCGCTAAAGGTGAGTCGCTCCATTTCTTTACAGCTAATGCACCAATCGGCGTAAAAGTCGAGCATGATGGGTTGGCCTTTTGCCAGTTCTACTTTTAAGTCATCAATGCTTTTAATAATTTTAAAGTTTAACTTTGCATTTTGAGCTTGCCCTGCATTGGCACTGCCTTGAAAGGTTTTAAGCGGTTGGTAAACGTCTTTACTGCCCCCCATCAGGCCAATTAGAATAATAAGTCCGTATAAAAAGAGTACGATCCCCAGCCCTTTTGCAAGTTTAAACCAGCCTGTTTTTTCATGGGTGCTTTCAAATGCGCCCATGTAAACGGCGGTGATGATAAGGAGGATTGCCCAGTTGATCATGGTGATTTCAACGGGTAGGATGCGTTCGAGCATCCAAATAGCCACCCCTATAAGCATCACTCCAAAGAAGGCTTTTACTTTTTCCATCCAAGCACCTGCGCGTGGCATCAGCTTGGCGGAAGAAGTACCGATGATAATCAGGGGCAAGCCCATTCCCATGCTCATGGCAAACAGTGCCATGCCACCTAAGAAGGCATCGCCCGTTTGGCCAATATAAATTAGCGCACCTGCCAGTGGTGGCGCCATGCAGGGGCCAACAATAAGCGCGGATAAAAAGCCCATCACGGCCACACCAGTTAAGGTTCCGCCTTTTTGTTGGTTGGATATACGTGTTAGTTTGGATTGCAAACGTGCGGGCAGTTGCAGTTCGTAAAAGCCAAACATGGAGAGGGCGAGTAAAATAAAGATAAAACTAAAGGTTCCAATAATCCACGGATTTTGGAAGGTGGCTTGCAGGTTTTGTCCAAACATGCCCGCTAAGACACCAGCAAAGGTGTAGGTGAGCGCCATCGCTAAGACGTATACCAGTGACATAATAAAGGCACGTCGGGTGGTTAAATGGTGTCCTTGCCCAACAATAATGCTGGATAAAATAGGAATCATAGGAAAGACGCAAGGGGTAAAAGAGAGCAGTAGTCCAAAGACAAAAAAGGTGCCGATGATAATCCAAAGAGTGTTGTTTTTAAGGGTGTTGGTGATGTGGTCGGTTTCTGAAAGGTCGCTGTTTTGAGGGGTGGTTGTTGCTGGAATAACGGATGAATTGGCGGCAGGGCTGGTTATTTGCGCGGTGGTATCAATGCTGTCTTGATTAACGATAATGACTTTTTTGGTGGGTGGGTAACACACGCCCATGCTCACCGAACAGCCTTGGTAAGTGACTTCAATAGAGAGGCGGTCGCTGGTTATTTCGGTAATGGGCAGTGTGGCTTGGAATGAACCTTGATAAACCTCTTTAAGGCCAAATAGAGGATCATCCACCGTTGTGGCAGGGGGCAGGTTGAGTGCGCCTATTTTGGCTTGGCCTTCAATGATTTTAACTTTAAATTTGTCTTGATATAGGTGGTAGTCATCGGCTACATGCCAGTTAAATTCTAACTGATATTGTGAATTGATTTTGTGAGAAAATTGAAACGCATCGTCTACAGGAAGCAGTTCTGGCTGACTTGTATTGGAGCTAAACAGATTATTGAGTACGGCAAGTGAACCAAATAGCCTACCATCTTCTTGGGCGGTTTTGTTATTGGTATTAATGGAGGGTAAATTCAGCGTAAATTCTTGGGTTTGAGGGGGATAACAAACGCCTAAAATAGCGGCACATCCTTGGTATTTAACGGAGAATGTGATGGTTTTTGAGGCCAGTTCGGTAGAATAGGGTATTTTAATCTTTGCGTGATTTTTATATACATCGGTTTTACCAAATAGCGGGTCATCCACACGTTCGGCTTTTGAATAAATGGCTTGTTCAATGTTTAAATCGTCTGATTTGAGAATGATTTTGTCGCGATAAAGGTAGTAATCTTTTGCAATTTTCCATTGAATCAAGATGTGTTGATCTTCGATGATGGGGGTTGAAAGCTGAAAGGCTTCTTCTACTTTTAATAAATCGTTATTAGCGTGTGCTGAGTTAAAAAGTCCCAACGAAATAACGCTGACAAAAAAGATTGTAAGCAGGGATTTAATAAAAGATAAGGATTGCAACATGGTTAATCTCTCTTGAAATGTTGGGCTATTTCCCCCATATATTGATAATATGAGAGATCGTTTAAAAAACCGATTTTACTAAGTAGGTCATTCTATAATACTTTTATGATTGGGTTTACGTTGTAATCGACTTTTCATGATTTGTTAAGCATTTTTAACCTTTTTTGTTTTTTTAAGAGACCTTTTTTATGCGTATTTTATTTCTATTATTATTTATTGTTCCATTGATTGAGCTTTATTTTCTCATTCAGGTAGGGAATGTAATTGGTGCATTACCTACGGTCTTGTTAACCATTTTGACTGCTGTGATGGGTATTGCGTTAATGCGTGCGCAAGGGTTAGCGATTATGCAAAAAGCACAATTGGCAATGAACGAAGGACGCGTGCCACAAACCGAAGTGATGGAAGGCGTGTTTATCTTTTTAGGAGGTGTATTTCTGTTTTTTCCAGGACTGATTTCAGACAGCATTGGTTTTCTGTTTTTGATTCCCTTTGTGCGTCAGTTTCTGATTGCACAAAGCTTAAAGGGCATGGCCTCTAAAGCGCAATACCGTTATCGTTCTTCAAAAGGGGATTATTATGAAGGGGAGTGGACAGAAGGCGTTGAGCCTGAACGTAAGAAATTGCCCTCCGATGTGATTGAGGGCGAGATAGAAAAACCGAAGAAGCCATTGCCTTAATCGGTTGAAAACCCTAAAAATCCTAAAAAGCCTTCTTTGTAAGCTGGGTACTTAAATTGATAGCCCAAAGCTCTTATTTTGGCATTTGAAATACGCTTGTTACTGCGCATCAGTCGTGACGCTTCAGAGGGCTCTTTTCGGTCGGGTTCGGGAGCGCAAAGCTGTTCTGCCAACCAGTCATAAATTTCACAAGACAAGCTTGGTAAATCATCAACACCAACATACAGCGAATCCACTCTCTCAGGGGTTTTTTCATGACACGTCAGCAAGTGACTTAACATGCCCGCACAATCGTCAGAGTGAATGCGGTTGCTCCAAACGCCTTCCATACAGTGGGCTTTGCCCTCTCTAATTAAATCAATTAAATGAGTTCGTCCTGGGCCATAAATTCCTCCAAAACGTACCACTGTTGGATTAAGATCGCTGTTGAGCGCAATCTCTTCGCCTTCTAATAAACGTTTGGTTGAAAAAATGCTGTCATCCGTTGGACTGGACTCATCAACATACTCGCCTTCATTTTGTCCAAAAACAGAGCTGCTTGAAATGAAAAAAAGTTTTTTGATTGGCGTGTCTTTCAAGGCCAACACTAAATTCTTAAGCCCCAAAACATACGCTTGATAGTAAGCACAGTCCTTGTATTTTCCAGCGGATGCCATGTAAAAAACATAATCAATTTTTTCTGGAAGATTGTGAAGGGGAGTTGTTAAATTCGCTTGAATGGGTTGGATGCAGTCAGGTAAGGCACCTGTGTTACGGCGCAATCCAAATACGGTATGCCCTTGTTGTGAGAGCTGTTTGCCCAATAAACACCCAATGTCCCCGCAGCCTGCAATTAAAATATTTGCCATACTTTTACTCCAAGTAAATTTATGTCGCCCAAATCCTTACATAGAAACGTGAAAAATAGTGTAAGCATTTGGGTGTCGATTATTGAATGTTTTTGACATAGTACGATAAAAGCCGCGATGGTAGAAGAGAAACTTTATAAATATCGACAGGTTTATATACACCATTACAATTGAGACCTTTGCACGATACAGGCACGAAAGAAAATAAGGGAGCAGCAGAGCCAACGCATTAAAAATAACAGGCTAAATTAGCAGGTTATGAGACATTCCTTTATTTAAAATTAGGAATCCTCGTGAATAACAGCATTAAAACCCAATTTTCAATCATTAAAGACCCACGGCTTGAAAGAAAAAGGCTTTATTCATTAGTTGATATTCTGGTGTTAACCATCTGCGCTATGCTCAGTGATGCAGAGGGATACACCGCCATTGAAGCATTTGGACGTAATAAAAAAATGGCATTCCCTCCCATGATTGCATCCGTTATGTTTTAACGCGATTGCCACACCAGTTCACATCTGTAATATGGTATGTGTTAGGATGTCTAAATTATAGTTAGAGAACGATAATTTTAATAAATAATCGTAGTTTGTTGAGGGGGGGGGTAAATTTTTCAACCCTAAAAATTTACC
>UOFC01000167.1_pt1 | contig 16647 bp, 14 predicted proteins | sample 1988771 | NCBI WGS metagenome assembly UOFC01 (sample SAMEA4712195, study PRJEB27164) | hydrothermal vent metagenome | biome: marine basaltic hydrothermal vent biome; feature: marine hydrothermal vent; material: mineral | place: Pacific Ocean | collected 2011-06-14/2011-07-23 | depth 1719 m | reverse complement strand
TTTTTTGTAATTTAGCCAAATGCTCTAACACCACTTCTCGATCGCCCAATCCTGATGCCTCATCCGCAATCACTTCAAACCCTCGATGCGCTTTTGGCCCCAAAACAGTAAATCCAGAAGGCAATTTGTCATGAAGTGCTTTTGGTGTAGCTCGCATCATTTTCATTCCAACCGATCGAGCCGCTTCTTCAATCACTTCCATATCATCCGCTAAACTGCCTTCTAAAATATGTTGTGAAGCTTCTAAAAAAGCACGCATTTCAGCTAAAAGAATAGCCTTTTCATCTGCACTCACCCAAATAATTTCTCGCTCATCCATGGATTCAGATGCGACAACTTGAGTGACCATGGAAAAACCTAAAAAACAGCTTATTACGCCACATAAAAACCCTCGTTTAAAGATTATTTGACTCATTTTTTCTCCTTTTATTCTGATTCTCTGATAGAAATACGAATTAGGGTGTAAGCAATTGATGTGCATGATTTTAGTAAAATTGAGTACTGGTTTTGAATATCATTTAAGATAAATTAAAAAACAGCAGTGTATAATGTCCAAGAGCTTGTCCGAAAAGAAGAATCGTAACGAGAGAAAATCATTTTGAGACAGCTTTTTAGTCCATTTAAGGCAAATAGCACAACTATTTAACGAAAATGAACTGAAAAGATGGCCAAAATGAATTTTTCGCAGTAGATTCATCCTAAGTCCGACAGGGTACTAGGGTACACTATATTTGTATTATATATATTCTTAGAGGTTAGGCTTTACTCTAAGAAACATTTAAGGACTTTTTATGCCAGCACGTATTTTTTCAATCGCGAACCAAAAGGGTGGAACGGGTAAAACCACACTTAGTATGAATTTTGCTGCTGGTTTGTCTAAGCATGGTAAGGTTTTAGTGATTGATGCCGATCCGCAAGGTTCTGCAGGTCAGTGGAGCAGTTTATCGCCAGATCATAGGCCGTTTCCAGTTTCCGTTATTTCAATTGGAGGGAACTTGGCGCGTGAAGCTTCGCGCTTTAGTAAGGATTATGACTTTTTAGTGATTGATTGCCCTCCTACGTTAGAAACGGATACGATGGCACTTGCAATGAAGGTCTCGGATGCCATTTTAATTCCTGTTTTGCCATCTCCTGTGGATTTATGGGCAAGTATTCGTTTGACGGAAGCGATAGAACAGGCCAAAATACATAACCGTAAATTAAAGCCTTATATTGTTGTGAATCAGCTTGAACCTCGAAGCGCACTCTCAAAGGCAATGAAGCAGGCTCTGGAAGAGTTTGATATTCCAGCCTTGTCGGAGGGTATTCGTCGCAGAGCGATTTATCGTAATGCGGCGGTAGAAGGAGCCAGTGTTTACTGTATGGGTAAGCGCGGTGAAGCGGCTGTAAAAGAAATTGATGAAATTATTAAGGAAGTATTATGACGGACTCTAAAAGTAACACAAAAGTAGATTCAAAATTAACACAAAGTTTACGACGTGCCAAAAATCAAAAAACAACGACAACAACAAAAGCAACGGTTAGTAAGACTGCGATGGCCAAAAAAGTAGAAAACAAACCTGCTACAACACCAAAGAAAGTGGCTCCAAAAAAAGTAGTCGCAAAGAAACCCCCACTAAAAAAGAAAACGCCACCAAAGAAACAAGACACTCAAGCAAAAACGCTGACATTGCCTTCTAACCGTGTTTGGCCAGATTAGTGCATTTATAATTTACACAAGATTTGCCTTAAAATGAGCCAATATCATGAATACGCTTGACAGTCAGTGTTGGACACAACGTTATACCGATTTCTTGGAAAACGGTGCTTCTCGCCCTGAGCGTATTGTGTATCAACGAGATCGTGCTCGGGTGATTCATTCCGCCTCTTTTCGACGTTTGCAGGCGAAAACCCAAATTTTTGGCTTGAGCGAATCGGATTTTTATCGCACTCGTTTAACGCATTCGATGGAGGTGGCACAAATTGGTTCAGGATTGGTCGAGCAACTGATTACCGTTGGTATGGCGAAATCTGGCAAAGAAGCTGCATATCTTGAGTGGTTGCCATCGTTTTATTTAATAGAGGCGATTTGTTTAGCGCACGACCTTGGACACCCTCCATTTGGACATGGTGGGGAAGTAGCATTAAATTATATGATGCGTCATTACGGCGGGTTTGAGGGCAATGCACAAACCTTAAGAATCATGACAACGTTGGGCGAATATACCCCTCACAATGGCTTGGATTTATCTCGAAGAACCATGTTGGGGGTACTGAAATACCCTGCTATTTACAATGATATAACCGCCTCTAACTCAGACTATTTGGCGCAACTGCAAGAGCCACAAGTAAACGATTTTAGAACTTTGCAAATGAATCGTTGGAGACCACCTAAAAGCCTTTATTTAGAAGAAAAAATTGCATTTGATTGGGTGCTTGAGCCTTTCTCACTGGCTGATAAGGCACGGTTTACCAAATTGGTTGTATGCAAGAAAGGACATCAACAAACCAAATATACCGCTCTGGATACGACTATTATGGAGTTGGCAGATGATATTGCCTACGGTATTCACGATTTGGAAGATGCCGTGGCGATGAAAATGGTGTCTCAAGAGTTGTGGCAAACCAAAGTAATGGAAACTGACGTGTTTAAACAGTATGCCCTATGGGACAACACCATGACAAAAAGGCTGTTTAGCCATTCGTCTAAAGGGCGCAAACACGCAGTGAGCAAAATGGTCGGTATTATGGTGGAAAACATTTACATCGATGAAAACGAGGCATTTGAACATCCATTATTGCGCTATCAAGCCAAGCTGAAACCGGGGCCTTCTGCCATTTTAAATTTATTAAAATATTTTGTGTACAAGAACGTCATCACGACTCCAGAGGTCAAACAAATGGAGTATAAAGGTCAACTTATTGTCTTAGAGCTGTTTAAATCATTACGCGCCAATCCAAATGCATTATTGCCGTCTAAAAATTATGAAAAATACCAAAAAGCAGTCAGTGAACAGGCCAAACAACGGGTAATATCCGATTACATTGCTGGCATGACCAATACCTACGCTGCCAGACTCTACGCCAAACTGTTTACACCAGCACAAGGTTCTATTTTTGATATGCTGTAATGTAAGCAACTCAAAGCCATGATCGTGAAAGCCATAATAATTTAGAATTAAACGCGATGTGTCATTAAAATTTTCTTCCCCCCCCCCCTTATAGTGGCTTCAGGAGCCTGTCTGAGAATGATAAATCTATCTCAAATAACTTTCTCTCGTTACGATTCTCACTTCTTAAACCACTTCTGGTAACCAACCTTGTGCGTTGAGTGTTTCCAATAGTTCATCGTCTGGAAAATAGTGTTGATTTGTACTTTTTAAAGTCACTTTTGCTTGTGAATTAGCGTATTTAACAGTAATAGGCAGCCCTCTTTCGGCTTGGTGAATTTGCAATAGTTTGGCAAGCTCGGTGAGTTTTTCATGGCTAAATTTATCGGGGATGATGTTCAGTTGAATGGCTTGGGATTTTTCTACTCGTGCTTCGGCTAGGGTCACGATTTGTTCAGCATCGAGTTTTATTCCGCCATTAAAGTTATCTTCCGCTACTTCACCTGTGGCCAACACAACAGTATCGACTTTAATGTCATTTCGAATGGCTTCGTATACGGCAGGACGCATAACGATATCTAGCCGTGCGGTTTTGTCGTCCAATATGGCAAAGCCCATTCGTTGGCCGTTACGAGTGACTTTATTTCTGAGTTCTACCACCAACCCCGCTACGGTGCGTTTTCGCCATTTTTCGGGCACTAAAGTTGATAACGGCGTGTTAACCAGTCGTTTTAGCTCTTTTTGATATATATCAATGGGGTGACCAGACATATAATGTCCCAGAGTTTCTTTTTCGCCTCTTAGGCGTAATTTTTCGGACATTTCGGGTACGTCTAATAGTTGACTGCTCCCTGTTTCTTCTACCGAAAGCATTTCGCCAAAAAGATCGTTTTGCCCTACTTCATCATTTTTAAGTTGTTGTTCAGCTTGTTTTAATGCCATTGAAGCGCTATCAAGTACGGCCTGTCGATTGCTGTGCAAACAATCAAATGCGCCTGAACGTATTAAGGCTTCTAACACTCGGCGATTGACTTTTTTGCCCACTCGCAAACAAAAATCAAATAAATCTCGATAATCGCCTTTTGCTTTTCGGTCGTTAATCACACCATCTAATGCAGCTTCTCCTGCACCTTTAATGCCACCTAAACCATATTTAATGGTTTTGTCGTCTTTACTATCGGACTGAAAACAGGGCTTAAAATGAATTTCACTGGTATTAATATTGGGAGGCAGTACATTCACGTTCATGTCACCACATTCGTTGACCATGTGAACGACTTTGTCGGTATTATCCATGTCCGATGAAATTTGTGCGGCCATAAATTCTGCGGGGTAATGGGTTTTAAGCCATGCAGATTGGTAAGAAACCAGTGCGTAAGCGGCGGAGTGAGATTTGTTAAAGCCGTAACCTGCAAACTTTTCGACTAAGTCAAAGATTTTCATGGCCAAATCGCCATCAACGTTATTTTTGATGGCTCCCTCTTTAAAAATAGAGCGTTGTTTGGCCATCTCTTCAGGCTTCTTTTTCCCCATGGCGCGGCGTAATAAATCGGCTTCACCAAGTGAATAGCCTGCTAAAATTTGTGCAATTTGCATGACTTGCTCTTGATACAAAATAACCCCATAAGTGGGTTCTAATGTCTCTCTTAAACTGTCATGCTGATATTGTGCATCGGGGTAAGAGACTTTTTCTCGTCCGTGTTTTCGTGCAATAAAGTTGTCAACCATACCCGACTCCAATGGCCCGGGCCTAAATAGGGCGACGAGTGCAATGATGTCTTCAAAGCTATCAGGACGCAGGCGCACAATCAAGCTTTGCATTCCACTGGATTCAAGTTGAAACACACCAGTGGTTTTACCCGTTTGAATCATCTCAAACGTGAGTTGGTCATCCAGTGGTATGCGATTGATGTCAACAAAGCCCTCTTCACCTAGCTTTTTACCGTCATTAATCGTTTGCAGTGCCCAATCAATAATGGTAAGCGTTCGTAAACCCAAGAAATCGAACTTAACCAACCCTGCGGTTTCCACATCGTTTTTATCCAGCTGTGTCATCACACTTGAGCCATCAGGCTCGCACAACAGCGGACAAAAATGTTCTAATGGTTTGGGGCCAATTACCACGCCACCCGCGTGTTTTCCTGTATTACGCACAGTGCCTTCCAATTTAAGTGCGTACTCTAATAGCTGACGTGCGTCTTCATCGTTATCGTACTTGGCTTGCAATTCCTCTTCTTGTTTTAATGCACCCGCTAATTTAATACCGAGTTCATTGGGAATCAATTTGGCAATGCCATCAACCACGCCATAGCCCAAACCGAGTACCCGTCCAACGTCTCGCACCACCGCTTTGGCGGCCATGGTTCCGAAGGTAACAATTTGTGACACATGCTCGCGTCCGTAGTGTTGAGCAACGTAGTCGATGACTTCATCACGGCGTTCCATGCAAAAATCAATATCAAAATCGGGCATAGACACTCGTTCTGGATTTAAAAAACGCTCGAACAGTAGCTCATATTCTATAGGGTCTAAGTCGGTAATTTTAAGCGCATAGGCCACTAACGAACCCGCACCCGAGCCCCGTCCAGGACCCACAGGAATTTGTTGATTTTTGCCCCATTGAATAAAATCGGCAACAATTAAAAAATAGCCTGGAAACCCCATTTGTACAATAATATCAAGCTCAAATTTAATTCGTTTGTAATATTCAGTACGCTTTTCTGCAAACGCCTCTTTGGACAGATGACCAAATAAAAATGCCAACCGTTCTTCTAAGCCTTTATGACTTTCGGTAATGAAAAATTCATCCAGCGTCATGCCTTCTGGTACGGGAAAATCAGGTAAAAAATAGGTGTCTAACGAAAGGGTTACGCTACAACGTCTGGCAATTTCGACACTATTTTCAATGGCTTCTGGAAAATCTTTAAACAGCTCAACCATCTCTTGTGTCGTTCTAAAATATTGCTGCTCTGAATACAATTTGGGACGATTTTGGTCTACCAGCACATGTCCACTGCTAATACAGGTGCGAATTTCATGTGCTTCAAAATCATCTGCTGAGGCAAAACGTACATCGTTGGTTGCCACCACGGGAACATCGTACTCTAACGCTAGTTCAGCGGCCTTATGAATATAAACTTCTTCATTCTCCCGCCCTGTTCGCACCAGTTCTAAATAAAAACGATTGGCAAAATGCTCTTGCCACCACTGCATTCGACTGGTAACTAAGGCGGCATTTTCGGCCAGTAATGCGACACCAATATCCCCCGTTCGTCCACCTGATAGCACAATCAAACCTTGGTTATAGGTTTCCAACCACTCTCGTTTTATTAACGCCACCACACGATTTTGATGCAGGGTTTGATTTTTAAGGTAACTTTGAGAAATTAAGTGCGATAAATTTAGGTATCCCTGCTCATTTTGACAGAGTAAAACGGCCGAAAAAATCCCCCCCCCCCTGTCTTCAATCAACACATCCGCTCCAATAACAGGTTTAATACCCGCCCCATTGGCCGCACGATAAAATTTAATAAGCGCAAATAAATTGGATTGATCGGTCAATGCGATAGCAGGCTGTTCAGTAGACTGGGTAAGTGCAAGCAGCGGTTTAATACCAATAGTACTGTCAATTACTGAGTATTCGGAGTGCACATGAAGATGAACAAATTGCGTCATAAGATTTAGGTCGTTTCAATCGCTTTTGAAGAGTCGTTATGTTAAGGAAGCTCTGAAAAGGGTTATATTAATGCAAGAATTATACTCTAATTCACTACACTAAAAAAATACGTTTAATACCCCCCTAATCCCCAGATAGAAATACGGTCAGTTTTTTTTACGTGTTTGTTCTACTTGCTTACGCCGACGATCTTTAGGGTCTGCCTTAAGCGGTCGATAAACTTCAATTCGGTCTCCTGATTTCAACACCGTTTCATATGTGACTAATTTACCAAAAACGCCTACTTTATCGACCGTTAAATTGGGAAATTCTGCCAATAACCTAGACTGTCTTAACGCATCAATGACAGTACTGCCTTCAGCAACGTGTTCAGTATAAAGAAATTGCTCACTCTCCAACCCATACGCTACTTCAATTTGAATGCTTCTTGCCATAATACTGTCTATGCTTTATCCATAAATGGCTTTTGCTCGTTCACAAAAAGAGTCAACTAATGTCGTACTTATATGTTCAAACACCGTACCCAGTGCCATATTTAACACTCCACTACTTACCTCAAACTCAATCTCAAACTGAATTTTACACGCATCCACATCCAACGGTTTAAAAACCCACTCCCCTTTTAAATGCTTAAATGGCCCCTCAACTAAATGCATCTCAATTCGCTCTCCTGACACCAAATGGTTTCTGGTCTCAAACGTTTGCTGTAACCCCGCTTTTGCAATAGTCACTCTGGCGACCATCTCTAACTCTGTCTCAGACAGCACTTCAGCCGCACCACACCAAGGTAAAAACTCTGGATAAGCAGCAACATCGTTTACAAGATTATATACCTGCTGAGCAGAATAAGGTAATAAAGCGGTTCGGAAAATTTTTTTCATCAATACAACCACTCGGCTTTCAAGGTTCCTAATCCCCCAAAATATAAAGCGACCTCATCCATTTAAAAAACTTAAAATTTCTTTTTCGATATCTTGTTTATCAATGACAATTTTTTGTGCGATCTTTTTTTCAAACAGGCCTGATATTTCTATTGGAATACTGATATTGGCTTTTTTGGCGATTAATTCCAATGCGTCTTTATCGTGTTCAATATTTTGTCCTGTTAAGGCTTTGGCTATTACGGGAGAAAACTTAGTCCACTCTGCCGTTGAGTAGGCGATGGTTTTTATGCTTTTGTCCTCACGACAAAAGTGGTAGGTTTTAAAGCATGTAGCGGTATGTGGGCACATTAAGTACCCAACATCAAAGGCTTGTTTAATATAGAGTAGCCCCTCTTCGTCACTGCAAAAATCGGCGGAGAAAATGGCTTGAATTTGCGCTAGCTCGCTTTCGTTTAATGAATAGAATTTTTCATTGTCCAACTGCAACATGAGCTGTCTGGTTCTTTCGGCGCCAAACAGGTCAAATAAAATCCGTTCAATATTAGACGATTTTAAGATGTCCATTGCGGGTGAGGTGGTTGGAATAACGGAGACGTTTCGTAAGTCGTAATGTCCTGTACTAATGAATTTGGTTAGTACATTGTTGTTGTTGGAGGCGATGTGAATCTGCTTAACGGGTAACCCCATTTTGTAAGCATAATAGCCGCCGAGTGCGTTACCAAAGTTACCGCTAGGGACATTCAAGTAGACTTTTTCACCCATTTCAATTGCACCAATACGCACCAGTTCGATGTAACTGTAGATGTGGTAAATGGTTTGAAAAATAATACGACCAAAGTTAACAGAATTAGCCGCCGAAAGTGATATATTGTGTATTTTTAGTGCTTCGGCAAACTTATCAGAGACCAATAAAGATTTTAACGCACTCTGTGCATCATCAAAATCACCATTAATACCAATCACTTTAAGGTTTTTAGCGTCTTCAGTGACCATTTGTAAACGCTGAACATCGGAGGTTCCGCCGTCTGGATAGAGACAAACCACTTGTACGTTATCACGGTTTTTAAAGGTTTCTAAAGCCGCAGGGCCTGTATCGCCACTGGTGGCGGCTAAAATCAAAAACTTCTTTTTTTTGGCTTGTGCTACGGCAGAAAGCACTTTACCAAAAGGCTGTAAAGCCATGTCTTTAAAAGCTCTAGTGGGCCCGTGATACAATTCACTTACGTATAGGTCATCGTACACTTTCACGAGCGGCACGGGATTTTTAGGGTCATCAAAATCATCGTATAAACTTAATGCATCATCAATAATTGATTCATCAATATCAATTTCAAAGGCTTTTAACACGTCTTTGGCAAGCGTTTTATAGCCTGAGTGCAAATGGGCTTGAAAAAATATTTGGTCAAATGAAGGCAAGCTTTCTGGTGAATAAACCCCTCCAAAAGAAGACATGGGGCTTAAAATTGCTTGTGAAAAAGTAATCGAGCTGGGTTTTTGACCGTCATTACCGCGTGTTTCAATAAAGTTCATGCCAAGCCTATGTTTTTTTAAAAATAACAACTCAGTTCCACAATTACACTGAATCGTTATTTTTAATGTTTAAATAAAAAGAAACCAGATGATTCTCAATGCTGGTCTCACAAAAAGCGCTATTTAAATAGTAAGTAAATTATACAAAAAAAATTATCTAAGTTACCTGCAATTACTTGAAATCAAGTATATTTTTTCAAGTTTATAATGTTTTACTTAAGACCGATTTAAAACGCCAAAAGCGATTAAGGTGTGCGGGTTTTAAATGATAACGTGATGTACTACCAAACTCAAAGAGTAATGAGTCAATCTCTCCTTGTTTTAGAGCCTTCATTAATGGTTCAAACCACGTTGTTTCAAGTTGTTTTAAAGTCTCTAGCCAATCACTTTGTTGCATGACATCAAGCGCATTGCTCAGTGGGTCTAACTGAATCATGTGGTGTAAAAATCCCCCCCTCCTATTCTGCTGTTGCGTATTTAATGTGTTTTTCCACGCTTGGTAGCTAACAGGTGAGGCCGCTAATGGGGATTGAGCTAGCGTAGCCAATCCTTTTAGATAGAGGTTGTCTGACCACACCATTGCATCGGGGCGTTCAACAATGGATGAATCACTGAGCTGCCCTTCTCCCCACACCCAAATACTGTTAATTTCTGGCATTCCTTGCTCTCTACGTATATCATTTATGGAATGATTAAAAAAAAGCATTTGTGCCTCATTAATCATTTTGCGCCAGTACGTCGCGGCATTGCCTGTAGGGTAACACCCATCAACGGGTTGATATGCAACAGACTCAATGGAGTGCGTTTGTAAATCAACAGGAAAAGCCATTCTTAAATACCAGTGCTCTGCTGTGGCGTACTCTAGCCTGACTTTATCTTGCTCAAAGTGTTGATTAAACGCCTGCAACAATGCTTTTGATTCGACCTCGGTAATGGCTAAATCTTTACTTGGAATTAAGACTAAAGAGTCTCGATCGGCAATCATTTGTACGGGATCAACCCGTAACCAATAGGCATTTACATCATAGTCTTTCAGTTCTGTGGTAGCCATGATGGCAGCATAAGTGGATGTACTCTCAGAAAAACTGGGTTGATGAAACAGGTAATTTGAAAGTGCATAAGGGCTTTGTGGCTTGGCGACAAGACGATCAGCTTTAGCCAATAGACGCTGCAAAGCGGGCAGTTTAAACGTGTTTAGTGCCTCATTCGCTTCTTTGATTCTAAGCGGGTTGAATAACTCTGGAATGGATAGGGTAACGGCTGTAGGCATGACGGGCTCTCTAAACAAAAAAATCGGGCGACAAAGCCCGACTTGGAATCAGGAAGCTTCTAAAACTCAAATGAAAGGGTTTGTTTTAAAAGATAGGACTTTATCAAACCCCAAGTGACTCGATACGAATACGCATAATATCGCCTTCAATGTCCTCTAATGCAGACAGTGAGGTGATGGCGGTATTTAATAACGTCTCTTTTACATTATTAGTGATGATCACTAACGTGGCTGCGCCAGTATTTTTAAGGCATGGCTCTTGATGTAGGTGCTCAATGCTGATATTAGAGTCGGCTAAAACAGAGGTAATTTTAGCTAATACGCCAACATGGTCTTGCGCAAAACAGCGTAAATAATAACAGGTTTCAATCGAGTCAATGGAGACCACTGGAGCAGATTGTAGTTGGTCTGCCGCAAATCCTAATGGTGGAACGCGGTCTTCTAATGGCTGGTTTTTCCAACGAATAACGTCCACAATATCGGCTACAACAGAGCTGGCGGTTGGCCCTGCCCCTGCCCCAGGGCCATAATACATGGTTGGGCCAACGTGATCGCCATAAGCCATTACAGCATTCATTACACCGCTAACATTAGCGATGAGTACGGACTTAGGCACCATGGTTGGGTGCACTCGCAATGAGTAACCATTGTCCACACGACTGGCGACTCCTAGGTGTTTAATTTCATAGCCTAACTGTTCAGCAAAGCGAATATCGTCTGCGGTAATTTGGCTGATGCCTTCGGTGTAAACTTTATTAAATTGTAACTCTATACCAAACGCGATGGAGGCTAAGATAGTTAGTTTATGGGCGGCATCAATGCCTTCAACATCAAACGTTGGATCAGCTTCAGCGTACCCCAGCTCTTGAGCTACTTTTAAAACGGTGGCAAAATCAGCGCATGGCTTTTTCATCTCAGTTAAAATGTAATTTCCAGTGCCGTTAATGATGCCTGCAATCCATTCGATTTTATTGGCCGATAACCCTTCACGAACCGCTTTAATAACGGGAATACCACCGGCAACCGCCGCTTCGTAATTGACAATTACATTGTGTTGTTTGGCCAGCGCAAACAACGAATTACCGTGTTCAGCAATTAATGCTTTATTGGCGGTAACGACATGCTTGCCATTTTTAATGGCGGCTTCGAGCAAAGTTTTGGCTAATGTCGTCCCCCCCATAAGCTCAACCACAATTTCAACGTCTGGATGATTCACCACATCGGCGGTATTGTCTGTTAGCGTAATGCCAGATGTTTCCACCGAACGGGTTCGGCTTAAGTCGCGCACAGCAATGACAACCACTTCAATCCGTTGACCCAAGCGCCTTTCAATTTCGGGCAGTGTGTTTTGAAGAATGTTGAGCGTGCCGCCCCCCACTGTGCCTAATCCTAATAAACCAATTTTTACCGTATTCATTTTGAGCTATTTTCCTAACACTTAGTTTTTAGTTTTGTGTAAAGCCATCTTTTCGAAACATATCACGAATACCACGAATGGCTTGACGGGTACGGTGTTCGTTTTCAATCAAGCCAAAACGTACATGATCATCGCCGTAATCCCCAAAACCGACTCCTGGAGAAACCGCAACCTTTGCATCGGTCAGCAATTTTTTAGAGAACTCGATGGAACCCATTTCAAGGTACTTTTTAGGAATGGGTGCCCATACAAACATAGTGGCTTTAGGCGGTGTAACCTCCCACCCTATTGAATTTAATCCACTGCAAAGCACGTCTCGACGTAGTTTGTACATGTCGCAAATTTCTTGCACACACTCTTGCGGACCCTCTAGAGCTGCAATCGCCGCCACTTGAATAGGGGTAAAGGTTCCGTAATCTAAATACGATTTCATTCGCTTTAAAGCATTTACCAAGGTTGGGTTTCCCACCATAAAACCAACACGCCAACCAGGCATATTATAACTTTTAGATAGAGTATAAAATTCAACCGCAATGTCTTTTGCACCTTCTACTTCTAAAATAGAGGGGGCACGATAACCATCAAAAACAATGTCCGCATAGGCTAAATCATGGATCACCCAAATATTATGTTCTTTAGCAACGGCGATGACTTTTTTAAAAAACTCTAACTCTACGGTTTGGGTGGTTGGATTACCTGGAAAGTTTAACACCAACATTTTGGGTTTTGGCCAAGACTCTTTAATGGCTTTTTCTAATTCATCAAAAAAATCAACGTCAGGTGTCATTTTAACGTGCCGAATATCTGCTCCAGCAATGACAAATCCGTAAGGGTGAATGGGGTATGCTGGATTAGGCACTAAAATGGTATCGCCTTTATCAACCGTTGCCATGGCTAAATGGGCAAGCCCTTCTTTTGAGCCAATGGTAACAACGGCTTCGGTTTCAGAGTCTAGAGCTACGTTAAATTTAGTTTTATACCAGTTACAAATCGCTTTACGTAATCGTGGAATACCTTGTGACACTGAATAACGATGCGTGCCTTCTCGTTGTACCACTTCAATCAACTTATCAACAATGTGTTTTGGGGTATCTTGATCTGGATTTCCCATACCAAAGTCAATAATGTCTTCGCCACGACGACGTGCATCTGCTTTCAGCTCGCCTACAATATTAAACACATAGGGAGGAAGTCTATTTATTCTTTGAAAATCGTCTGACACGGAGAGTTTGCCTTCAATAAAAAAGAGTCAAGATATTGCTTATTTGACGCTTAGCGCCCTTGGAAGCAAGGGAAATTGCCGTAAATCTAATAATGATACAGTAGATATTTTTTTCGTCAATTGAAAAAAAGAGTTAAATCGGCTTTAATAACGCACTAACAAGAAGGATGCCCTTAAGTGAAATTTACAGAACACAGAGATTCAAATGTTTTTACGGTAAAGCATTACGATCCTTGCCGGGTAAAAGTAAACCAACTCATCTTTACCAAAAGCTTTTTTATTACTCAATTTACGACCGAAAACCATTGGCCTTGTAAGAGCATGTCACAATTAACACTGGAAAGAGTTGACCAATTACTGAACACGCAAGCAGAAGTGATTATTTTAGGCACGGGTGAAAAACAAATTTTTCCTGACCCTAAAATATTTGCTTACTGTGCGACAAAAGGCGTGGGGTTGGAAATCATGGCGAATGGTGCGGCTTGCCGTACTTATAATGTACTCACCTCCGAAGATCGCGAGGTGGTACTGGCGTTAATTTTAGAAACTAAAGAGATTTGTCCAAAATCTAATCCGAACCAAACGGATCGGAAATGACCAGGGTCTCTGAGCGATCAGGCCCCGTTGAAAGAATCGAAACGGATACTCCCACCTCTTTCTCAAGAAAACGAATGTAATCCTTCGCAGATTGAGGCAACGCTTTCCAAGACTGAATTCCTACCGTTGAGGTTTGCCAACCTGGCATGGTAACGTAATTTGGCACACAAGTTTCATACTCATCAGCACTGGATGGTGGCAGTAATAAGATTTGTCCATTTTGATTATAAGAAATGCAAATTTTAATTTCTTTTAGTTCATCCATCACATCTAGCTTGGTCAAGCACATACCTGTTAAACCGTTAACTTGGGCTGAACGACGTAAAGCTACCGCATCAAACCAACCACAACGACGTTGACGGCCAGTGGTGGCACCAAATTCATGTCCTCGTGTACCCAGCTCTTTACCAATAGGATCACCCACATCAATATCACAATCATACAATAGCTCGGTTGGAAAAGGCCCCCCCCCCACACGCGTCGCGTAAGCTTTGGTAATCCCCAATACATAATCCAGCTCCGTTGGGCCAATACCCGCACCCGAGGCCGCACCACCGGCGGTGGTATTTGATGAAGTAACATAAGGGTATGTTCCTTGATCAATATCCAATAACGTTCCTTGTGCCCCTTCAAACATTAAGCTTTTGCCCTCTGCATTGTAGGTCGCAATTAAGTTTGGAATATCGGCCAGCATAGGCAAAATCATTTGGCTGTAACGCTCACACTTTGCCCACAAATCATCAAAAGAAACGGGAGTCGTTTTATAAAAATGCTCCAGCATGTAGTTATGATAAGCCAAGGTTTCTTGCAGTTTCACTTTAAACATTTGCATGTTTTTAAAATCACCCGCTCTTAACCCTCTGCGAGCCACTTTATCTTCATACGCAGGCCCAATACCACGACCGGTTGTACCAATCGCTTTATTGCCACGTGCCACTTCACGCGCGACATCCAATGCCACGTGATAATCCAAGATAAGCGGACAAGCATCACTGATTTTAAGACGCTCCTGAACTTGTAATCCTGTGGTTTCAAGCTGATAAACTTCTTTCTCTAAAGCATCAGGAGCCAGTACCACGCCATTACCAATAAAGCACTCAACGTCTTCACGTAAAATACCAGAAGGAATCAGATGAAGTACCGTTTTTTGCCCATCAATCACCAACGTATGACCTGCATTATGGCCACCCTGAAAACGAATCACTGCTGAGACTCTGTCAGTTAACAAATCGACGATTTTTCCTTTTCCCTCATCGCCCCACTGAGTACCTACTACCACAATATTTCGTTTTGACATAAAGTTACTTCTTAATCATTTTTATAAAATCTAACGATTCAACCAGCCTATAAAAAGAGGTTATATTTGAGTCGTTACTCTACTCTGACGACGATGTTGAGTCGTTACAAATTAATATACCTTTGCAGTGTATTTTAAGAGTTTTATTTTTAAACACTCTCAATCACCCATTGACCGTTTGCATTTACGAGCACTTTCTCTCCTGAAATTAAGGTACTCAAATCAAATACCTTAACCACTCGTACACCAGACAATTTCAATTCAACTATTTTTTTCTGAAGCGCTTTATCGGCTTGCGAAGAGACGTAAACACACTCTGTTTCAACTGGAGCAACTGGCGCTAACAAATCCAATGCCGCACGCAAGTCTAAACTGAACCCTGTGGCAGGTAAGGCCAGCCCAAAGTCAGACCCAATATTGTCGTAACGTCCACCTTTACAAATGGGCAATAAAAATCCGTCGTCGCTGTAACAGGCAAAAATAATACCCGTATGATATTGATATCCACGAATATCCGCTAAATCCAAATGAATTGGATTGCTGTGCATCGTATTTAAAAATGAAATCACCGTATCCAAACGGTCAATGGCATTTTTTAACACTGGCGAGAGTGCTGATAAATGTGCCTTTGCTTGAGAAATTACTCCAGAAGCTTCGCCACACAATGTCAACAGTAAATTAAAGGCACCTACAACACGATCTGGCAACGTAATTTCAGTCAAAAGTTGTTGATATTCAGGCAATGCTTTACGCTCAAAAATATCAATTAACTGGGTAGTTTGGTTTTCATCCAGACCTGCCAATGAAATCAGTTCATCCACAATGCCCACATGCCCTAAGCTGATTTTACATTTTTTTAAACTCAGCATTTGCATGGATTCCAGCATCAATTCAATGATTTCAATATCACTCTCAACCCCTGAATGACCAAACAGCTCCGCACCCAATTGAATTGGACTGCGGGATCCTTTAGCTTTATTGTTACGGGTTTTTAATACTTCACCAGCGTAGCATAAACGAGAAATTTGCCCTGATGCTTTTAAACGGTTACTGACAATACGCGCAACTTGTGGTGTCATATCCGCACGAACCCCCATCATCTTGCCGCTCTCTTGATCGGTAAAACAGCAGGTATCCATCGCCATATGACGAGCGGTACCCGTTAATAATGAATCGGTAAATTCCGCAAGAGGTGGCAGTACCAAATCGTAACCTGACAGCGTAAAACCATCCATCAATTTGCGACGATAATATTCCAGTTTCTGGGCTTGAGAAGGCAGAAGGTCTTCTAAACCATCTGGCGTAAACCAAGTAGATTGTTGCATTAAATAACTTCTTTCTAATTTCTAAATTGGGAGGAGTTGCATATTTTACATTACTAAAATAACACAATAAACTATTCGCTTAAAAACATTAATACCACCATACCTATGGTAATTGAGACCAACCCCATGATGCGTAACTCTTTTTCTGAAGCTTGAACCGCAGCAGTCATCATTCGTTTCCAAGCGTTAGGAAAGACAAAAGGCAAAATACCTTCAATAATAAATACCAAAGCAATGGCTGCAATTAAGGTTGTTTCTAACATTCGTTAAAACCTTTAGTTGAAGATCTTTACACGAAAGAAAACTAACGTCATTAAAAAGGTGAGTAAAAACCCACCTT
>UOFC01000274.1_pt1 | contig 16703 bp, 8 predicted proteins | sample 1988771 | NCBI WGS metagenome assembly UOFC01 (sample SAMEA4712195, study PRJEB27164) | hydrothermal vent metagenome | biome: marine basaltic hydrothermal vent biome; feature: marine hydrothermal vent; material: mineral | place: Pacific Ocean | collected 2011-06-14/2011-07-23 | depth 1719 m | reverse complement strand
CAAGCGATTCTTCAGCCATAGAAATATATTCGACTTCGGATTTTACTAAACAGCCATTTTTATTGGAAGTGCACAAAGGCTTTGTGTACGAAGTTAAATTTATTGGTGATAACAAATTGGTTTCCTTAGGGTATGATGGAATTGTTAATGTATATGACGTTAAATCAAATAAAAATATTCTTTCCACTAAGCTAGAGGGAAGGGCAAAAGCTTTTGATGTAAGTGAAGATGGTAACTGGTTAGTAGTAGGTACTCTTGATGGACGATTAATTCAATTGAATTTAGTTACGAAAAAACAAAAAGAATTATACAAAAACCCAAATGGGTTACCAATACATGACGTTGAGATTAGCAGTGGCGATTTTTTTATCGCTTTTGCAGGTGAAGATTCTAATGTGTATTTATGGAGTGTTCAAAATGATAAAATATTTAGAACATTAAGAGGTCATACTTCTAGAATTAGTGATCTTGAATTTTCTAATGATGGTAACTTTTTAGCAACTGCTGGTTTTGATAATAAAGTACAGCTGTGGAATATGTTTAATTTAAATAATTTACCCATCCAAATGGCTGATAATTTTGGTGAGTATGCTTGGGATGTTGCCTTTAGTAATGACGATAATCATCTAATAATTGGAAGCCAATCTGGGAAAATTAAAAAATGGGTTATTAACTCAGAACAAATGGCAGATGAATTATGTGGACATATTAAGCGCAATATGAGTATGGATGAATGGGAAATGTATGTGGGAAACAATATAGAATTTAGAAACACATGTATTAGCTTATTAATTGAAGAGATTCCTTAATTTTTTATGAAAACTTGGTTGGTATTTTTTATTGTCTTTTTAGTATTGGTACTTTCCAAAAGTGCTATTGCAAAATCGAAATGTTCTGAAAATTTGGCTAAAGCACAAAGTGAATTTGATGCTGGTCGTTTATATGATATACCTTCGCTTTTGCGTAATTGCATAAAAAATGGCACAAACCAAGATAAAATAGCATCTTATGAACTTTTAACGATAACCTATCTATACATAGATGATCACAATGCAGCTCAAGAGAGTTTTAAAAAATTGCTAAGGTTAGATCCTGAGTACAGAGTAGAAAATACGGAGTACATAGAATTAGTGCATTTAAGTAAAGAGTTTATTACAAGACCAATAATTTCTTGGAGAGCTAGACTTGGAACTAATGTAACCTCAGTTTCATCTATCTATAATAATGGAGCAAATAACTCTAACTTAAATTCAGGAAAATACGCTATTGGGTTTGGATTTTCTGCAATAGGTTCTTTAGATATTCATGTTAGTAAGTCATTAACCTTTAGTCTGGAGCCAGAATTAAGTAGTAATTTATTTAAATACTCAGACACTTTTTTTGATTTAAATGGAGTCCAAAATTCTAAAGACATATTAGAACTTCAAGAAAATTCATTTAACGCTGCTTTACCTATATCCATTAAATATACCCATGCAGGAAAATTATATTACCCTTATATATATGCTGGATATAGCCCAAATTACAATTTAAGTACTACCTCTGATGCAATTTATGTTAATAATATTGGTGGAGCAGATGTAACAACAGAAGATAAAAATATAAATTTGAATAGTCTTCGTCAGCCCTTCTCGCAGTCATTAATTTTAGGAATAGGAATTATGCGTAGAATTAAATATAAATATGTGTTTATTGATGTGAGGTACAAACTTGGATTAACAAATAGGCTTTTGCGTGATGGACAAGATGAGTTTGATTCTAATGCAGATGTAAATAAGTATATACAAACGTATAAAATGATTGATAATGATTTTAGGCAAAACGAATTTAACATAACATTAGGGTATGTATGGCCACAATATAAGCCACGAAAAAGAAAGTCGGTAACCGTAAAATCATTTGTTGGAGGTTTATTTAAAAAGGAGAATAGAGATGAATAGAATACTTGTTTTTATTATCTTAATTTCTGTTCTAGCTGGGTGCGATACATCTACTAATGTAGCACCTTTGGGTGAAGAATATTTTATTAAATTTTACGGAAGTTTAGGTGATCAAGAAGGGGTAGCAATTAAACCAACTGCTGATGGAGGGTTTATTATTGGAGGTAATTCTACGCCTGAGTTCGGAGGTCAATTAGATTATTTGTTGATTAAAGTGGATGCACTTGGTAACCAAGAGTGGCAAGAAACTTTTGATATTAATGGCTCAGGAGAAAATGATTTGATTACTGATATTTCTGTAGATGGAGATAATTTTATAATAGTAGGCACCTCAACTATAAATGGTGTTGATAAGGTGGTTCTAATAAGGGTGGACAATACAGGTGCGATGGTTAATGTGCCCATAGTTTTTGATGAATTTTCTAATATCTCATATAAAGCGAATGGATTGTCCGTTACCAGTACCGGAAATTTTATTATAACAGGCCCAATCACAGGAGGAGACCCAACACAATATGGGAAATCTTTTATGGCCATAATTAATACTGATTTTATGGTTGTTGATTCTTTTTCTCACCCTTCAAATCCATCAACTGTAGGAAACGAAACAATTTTTGTAAAAGGGTTAGAAGTTATTAATTCAAACACAAGTGAGTTAAATTATTTGTTTTTTGGATATAAAAATTCTATAACGGGTTCTAAATTAGAATTAGCTCAGTTTCAAACAAATTTTGGTAGTGCAAATAATAATCAATTGCCTGTCAACTATAATAATTCTAAAGTTGTAGATGTAGTTAAAATTAATGATAGTGAGTATAAATTGCTAGCGGCTTCTGATAATTCAACTTATTTAATTAATGTAGAGGAAACATCATTTGGATATGTCTTAGCTGCTGATCAGCTTGTTGACGCAGGTGATTTTATTCAAGGAGTTAGTTTAGCTTATTCAAACAATGATCAGTTCTTGATCTCATCAAATACGAGACCAGAAAGCTCTATTATTTCATCATCATCAATATTAGAATCAAGCATATCTGGAATTATAAGTTGGGAAAGGTTATTCGGAACCGAAATTTCATATACTTCTGGTGGAGTAATTACTTTGGCAGATGGATCTGTGGTTTATACTGGAACTGCAGGGTTTAAAGGACAAAAAAAATGTTTTCTGGTAAAACTAAAACCTAATGGTGAAATGAAATAGTTAATTATGATTATAGATAAAAAAATGGTTACTTTTCATACTTTTAAGGCATTAGTTATTATTAAGGGTTTGTTACGAAATAAGGTGTACAGAATAGGCGATGTTATTTTGCGCAGTAACAAGGCGAAAAACGTAGCTATAGCCTTAGCTAAAACGAGGCTTTTTAACGAAGTTAGCGTGCAAAAGAACAAGACAAAATGTATATGTTATTTCGTAACAAGCCCTAACGATATTATTTATTGAACCGCATGTCTTACTTTAACCAGCGAAAGTCCATAGTCATAGTTTTTCTATGCTTTTTTGTGTGTAGCGGAAGCGTTTTTGCTCAGTGGCTTCCAGGCTATCAATATCGTAAACCCATAACGATACAAGATGGTCAAATTATTGGCGGTCCTCATGCTGCTATGCCAGTCCTTATCGATATAAGTAGTGATCCAGATCTTCTAGGTAAAGCACAAGCTGATGGCTTTGATATCGCTTGGGCCGATACAGATGGGATAACTCCGCTTAATTTCGAATTAATTAACTATTCAGCGGGTGATTACTTGGGGTGGGTTGCAGTTGACTTACCAGCAGCAGGTAACAAGGTTATTTATATGTATTATGGATTTGTTTCTGTCATCTCCTCCGATCCTTCTTCTACAAATACATGGGATTCTAATTATCAAGCAGTACTTCATCTTCAAGAGTCAGGGAATGGATCCAGTAACGAATTCAGGGATGCAACAAGCAACGGAATCCATGGGCGAGGAGGCTCATTTAGTCAGACACCAAATCAAGTTGCAGGGAAATTTGGGTTTGCTCAAGATTTTGATGACGGAGGGCCTCAAGACTATATTGTTGTCAATCCATTAATAGATGCTGCATGGACCCAACTTACTGCAGAGGTGTGGATTAATGCTGACAATACCAGTGATGATAGAATATGGGGAAAGAATTGGGGAACGGGCACTTCCACTGATCAGACATGGATTTTGAGGAAGAATGGAAGTGGGTTAGGTGTGAGAATGAGAACAGATACTGACAATGAATCTGATTTTAATCCTTTTCCATATAGCACGGGTATCTGGTACTTACTTGTTGTTACTTGGGATGCAGCAACGAATGAACTAAAGGTTTTTGTCAATGGAACTCAAAGTGGGGCGACTCAAACCCTGAATGGAAGCAACCTTTATGCAGGACCACCAGTAGATGAGCTTATTATTGGCAATTCCTATACCATTGATAGGGGGTTCGATGGCATGATTCAGGAGACACGGGTCTCAGATATACTACGATCACCTAATTGGATTCAAACAGAATATAACAGCCAAAACAACCCTGGAGCCTTCTATTTTATAAGTCCTGAGGATCCTCCATGTACCTTGCCTAACATCTTGGCAACACCTGGAACTCAAGATACTTGCGCTGGAGATTTGGTTAACATTGGCCTATCGAACCCGAATGCAGTTGGAGTTACAGCCTATAATTGGACAACAGTAACTGATCCTAGCATCACTCCAGTTAACCCTACTGGATCAGAGGTTCCTGATGGATTTGGGAATGCAACATTAAACCAAGCTTTTACTAACTCTGGCTCTACAGTAGCAACCGTAACTTTCACTATTAGCCCGGTTGACGGCAGTTGTACAGGAGAATCTACAATGGTTACAGCCGACATTTATCCTGTTCCATCCGCAACGCTTGATGTTGACCCACCAGCTAGTTCTCAAATCTGCATGAATGGTATCGTTTCTATGACCATTATTAACTCTCAAATCGGGGTAAACTATCAATTGCAAAATGCGTCAAATAGTAATCCTATAAGTGGCCTAATGGTTGGAACAGGAAGTGATTTGATTATTGTTAGCAACCCTATAACAGCAAGTTTGACTATAAAGGTGAATGCCACGTTCCCGTCTGTAGTAAATTGTTCAGTTGATTTAACTGATACTGAAGCTATTACTGTTCAAAGCTCCTCAGTACCAACTTCCACAAGCCCTATTCTAATATGTGTAAATGATGCTATTCCGGCACTTACTGCTTCAGGTGGTGGCACATATACATGGTACGATGATGTTGCTTTGACGAATCTAGTGGGTACAGGTTCTCCTTTTACTCCAACTGTTTTAGAAGTAGATAATACGACTGCTGGAACTTACAGATTATATGTAACCCAAACAACGGCTAGCTGCGAAAGCCCAGCTACCGCTGTTGATGTGGTGGTTAACCCTTTGCCGGTAGTAGCGAATGAGGCAGACAAGACAGTATGTGCAGGCGCAGCGGTAAGCACGAGTTTTAGTGCGAACACGGGCGGAGGAGAAGTATTTAGTTGGACCAATGATAATGTATTGATCGGTTTACCAGCGAGTGGTGTAGGCGACTTAGCCTTTAATGCAGCCAGCAATACAACAGGCGCACAGATCATAGCGACTATCAGTGTAACGGCCACGATTAATGGGTGTACGAGTACAACGCCAGAGACGTTTACGATTACGATAGATCCAACTCCAGTGGTAGTTCAGCAGACGGATGTTGTTGGCTGTGATAGCGATGTACAGGCACAGTTAGACTTTACGAGTGATACCGATCCGGGCACGAGTTATGCTTGGAGCGTAACCAACTCAGCGTTATTGGGCATGCCATTGGGAACCAATACAACGGATAATATACCAAGTTTTACGTATGCGAGCAATGTAACAGGCTCCGATATTATAGGGGTTGCAACGGTAACAGCCACCGAGGATGGTTGTGTGAGTAGTGTGATGAGTTTTACGATTACCTTGAAGGCCAATCCGGATGTTATGGCTTCAAACCAAACAATTTGCTCGGGTGAGACTACTGCTATTATAATTACAAATCCGAATGCAATAGCAGGTACCACATTTAGCTGGACGTTTACTCAAAGTAATATAACAGGTGCAAGTACAGGATCTGGTACATTAATAGCACAAGATTTAACGGTTACAGATGGCTTTACACAAGGTACTGTAGATTATACGATTACTCCAACCGTTAATGGTTGCTCAGGCACTCCAATTATAATAACAGTAACTGTTGACCCTGTACCAGATATACTGGCTGCACCGGCAGCAGAAACAATTTGTAGTGGAGAAACTACAAATATCTCATTTAGTACACCTAATGGTGTTACCGGAGTAGTTTACAATTGGGTGGTTAATGTTGCAGGCGGAATAACAGGAGCAAGTGCCGGATCAGGAAACTTAATTGCGCAGACGCTGCTGAATCCAAATAATGTAGCCGGTTTAGTTACATACACCATAACACCAACAGTAACAGTAACAGGTTGTAGTGGATTGCCAATTAATGTTAATGTTGTAGTGAAACCAATACCAACCATTGCAACTACGGGTGATGAAGTAATATGCTCAAATAGCAGTACGAATATAATCTTATCAAACCCTAATAATGTAGCAGGTACAACATTCTCTTGGGTAATACAATCTAGTTCAAATGTAACAGGCGCTACTAATGGAGTAGGGAATAGCATAGTTCAATTATTATCGAATACTAATGGAACAAGTGTGGGAACTGTTACTTATGAAATCACAGCATTTTCTGGCACATGCCAAGGAGGAATATCTACTGTTAATATAACAGTAAACCCTGATGTTATGGTAAATGCGGGAGGTGATCAAATTGTTTGTGAGGGTTCAGATTTGGTATTAGGTGGCTCAATTGTGGGAGGAATATTGACTGGGGTTTGGAGTACATCAGGAGATGGAAGTTTTGATGGTATTGCATTTGGAGTTGGAACTATTTATACCCCTGGTGCAGCTGATATATTATCAGGTTCTGTGCAAATAACCTTAACGGCAGATGATGTTGATGGAGCAGGAGGACCTTGCCCCGTTAGAACAGATCAATTTACACTACAAATTAATCCTGTAGCTACCGTTTCTGTACCTGCTGATTACCCCATCTGTGAACCTACTATAATACCATTAACAGGAACCATTGGAGGCGGGGCAATAGGAGGTATTTGGCAAATAATAGCCGGAAATGGAACTTTATCAGCCAGTTCAGTAGTTGGAAACACAGTTTTGGCTGATTATTCTCCAAATGTTTCTGATGTAAACACAATTGTAACGTTAAGGTTAGTGACTAACGACCCTGATGGGCCTTCAGAACCATGTACAAACGTTTCAGCGGATATAAATATCACAATCGAAGAATCTGCTAAGGTGGATGCAGGTGCAGATTTTGAGATTTGTGAGGATGAAGTAGGATTACTTAATGGCAATGTATTTGGCTCGGTTACTACTGGCACTTGGAGTATTGTTAGCGGAGGAGACGGAACATTTGATAACGCCAATAACGTAGTTACTAATTATAACCCCGGCTCTAATGATATGTTAAACGGGGCAACCGTAGTGTTGCGATTGACTTCTACAAACCCAGGTACCACTTGCGGTATTACGAATGATGAAACAACTGTGATAATTAATAAACTACCGGAAGTATTATTAGCAGGGCTAAACCCGGTTTATCAAGAAGATGACCTTCCTGTTGATTTAACAGGGTTTCCAACAACAGGTGGCGTTGGTGTATTTAGTGGGCCTGGTGTAAGTGGCTCTCAATTTTTGCCAACCATTGCCAGTCTTACACCTGCTATAAATACTGTTGTTTATACATTTACTAATTCAACTACAGGTTGCACAAATTCAGATTCGTTCGATGTAATAATAAATCCGGTAACCACTATTGATTTTGATTTGGAAGACCCTGTTACATCAACACTTATAACTCAAGTATGTGGTAATATTAATTTAGTTAGAATTGCAGGAAGCCCTGATGTGAGTACCGGTTTTCCACTAACAGAATTTTCAAGTACAGATCCGTTAATGCAATCGAAGATTCAAATAAATTTAGGAACAGGGCAGTTTTATGTAGACACCGATGGCTTACCTGCAGGCATTTACCCAATTACTTATACATTTACCAATAGCTTTAGTGCAACAACTTCGTTTACTAAATCTATTGAAGTGTTGCCTGCGCCAATATCTGATTTTACTGTGGGCAATTTCTGTATCGATAGCCCAATTCAGTTTACAAGTAATGCTACCATTCCAATAGGGTTAATTATCAATTGGGAATGGAAAATTGTGGATCCATTAAACAATGTAGTTGGGTTTAGTACGTTAGAAAATCCGGCTATGTCGATTTTTAATGAAGGGAATTATGATATTATTTTAAAAGTTACTTCGAGTCAGGGATGCCAGGCAACCCAAACAACAAATGTCTTCTTTGGAGCTGTTCCTGTAGTTACTTATAAAGCGGAATCTTTTTGTAATGGCGATGCAACTAGGTTTGTTGCAAACATTGATTTTGGGGGTCAAATTCCAAGTAATATTGTTGATTTTACATGGGATTATGGTGATGGCGTAATTGATGTTATCACAGGCACTATTCTTACAGCTACTCATAATTATCCTGGTTTTAGCAATTATACAACAACTGTTACGGCAAGAACAGAAGAGAATTGTTTAGCTAGTGAAACTCAAATGATTTCAATCTTTCCTTATGAAACGTTAAATATTACTACTGATTTTGAATATGTAGAAAGTTTTGAAGATGCAGGCCATGGTTGGGTGGCTGGGGCCGAATTGGCTACTTCGTTTAGCCTAGCAAGCGACACCAGTTGGTTACTAACAACACCTAATGGTTCTGTTATAAATTCAGCATCAGATGGAGTTAACTCTTGGTGGACAGGCAAAAATGCTGGGGGGCATTATAATGCTGAGCAATCGTATGTAAATGCGCCTTGTTTCGACCTTAGTGCCTTGGATAGACCAATGATATCTTTAGATACTTGGACTGAAACCAAAGAAGGTACTGATGGTGCACTGGTTCAGTATTCTATTAATGGTGGTATTACTTGGGTACTTCTTGGTGATGTTGACCAAGGAATTAATTGGTATAATGAAACTAGAATTTCTGCTAATCCTGGTGGTGGATTAAATGGTTGGAGTGGCAATACTGGTGAATGGGTTACTTCTCGCTTTTTCTTGGATGATATTCCAACTGCTAACTTAGGCCAAGTGCGATTTAGAGTAGTGTTTGGTAGTGTTCCGGTTGGTGATTTATTTAATGGATTTGCTTTTGATAATGTAAATATCCGAGAAAGGAACAGGTTAACTATCGTTGAAAATTTTACAAACGTAAGACGTAATGGGGTTGATGACTTCTATCAAATAATGAGAGATTATAAGGATGAACGCCCATTGGATTTTGTATATATGGATTACCATATCCCAGATCCTGAACCAGATTCTTTATATAATGGAAACAAACCTGAGCCAGTAACCAGAGGTAATCTATATAATATATCACAAACTAATAATACGGTTCTTGATGGTAATCAATACCAAGGGTCTCAAATTTTTGATATAGATTTAATAAAGAGACGATCTCTTGTAGATCCTCAGTTCGATGCTACAATTGAAATACTACCATCGGATAGCAAGTCGATAATTGTTAAATGGAATATTGAAGCTAATGAACAAATTAATACATCGATAATTGTACAAACTATTATAATTGAAGAAGAGATAGAATACAACGGGAATATACTTTATAACGTAGTGAAGAAAATGTTGCCAAATCCTGCCGGTTGGTCGAATAATGGACCATTTAATGTGGGAGATGAGTTTTCTTCTCAACTAGACTGGGTAATTGATGTGCCTTTATATAGCTCAGATAATTTAGCAGTAATAGTATTTGTTCAGGAAAAAACGGATGGTAGTGTGCCAGGTGAAATTTATCAGGCTACTTATATGAAAATTACAGAGCCTAAAGACCCTCCTTTAATATTAGGATTGGAAGGAGTGTTAACACATGCAGCGGAAGCTATCGATATATATCCTAACCCAGTAACAGACATGTTATATTTTGAAACTGACGATGTTATGAGTGGCCAGTTGGAGTGGAAAATAATAGACCAAAGAGGGGTTACGTTTGCTCAAGAAGAATTCTATTTTGTACATGGAAAATACGAGTTTGATACTAGTCTAATTCCAAATGGAATTTACTATCTGGTAGTACAATCTAAAGAAGGAGCATTAACCTACGATAAGCTGATAATAATGCATAGGTGATAGATGAGGATAAGATAATTGTAAGCTACACCCAGATTTGGGTGTATATATATTTGGTAAAAACCTGTTTTATTTGTTGATCCCGAAGGCTACCGGGAGAGAGTTAAATCTACTTATATTTATAAGCGGTGAATAATGCGGGTTAGTGTCTGTTCAGAAATAATAGTTTATTTCTGAACAGACACTTAGTTGAGTTCTCTTATATCTACTGGAATAACTCTGGAAACTCCTTGCTCTATCATAGTAATGCCATAGATAATATCTGTACTAGTCATAGTGCGTTTGTTATGAGTTACTATAATAAATTGCGATTCACTTGAGAATTCTCGAATTATTTTATTGAATTTATCAATGTTTGCATCGTCTAACGGAGCATCTACTTCATCGAAAATACAAAAAGGGGCTGGTTTTAATAGATAAATTGCAAACAGTAAAGAAGTTGCTGTGAGCGTTTTTTCCCCACCAGAAAGTTGGTTAATGCTTAAAGGCTTTTTCCCTTTAGGTTTGGCAATAATTTCTATGGCTGATTCTAATGGGTTCGAAGGGTCTGTAAGCTTTAAATCACACTGGTCTTCTTCAGTAAATAGAGATCTAAATACTTTTATAAAGTTTTTTTCAATTTTTGAAAAAGCATCTAAAAAAGTAGCCTTAGCCACCAAATCAATTTCAGAAATGGTCGAAATAAGTGATTCTTTGGCAGTTTCAAGATCTTCTTTTTGGCCAGAAATAAAATTATAGCGCTCCTTAATTTCGTCATAAGCCTCCAAAGCCATTGGATTTATAGAGCCTATTCGTTCAATTTTGTCCTTCAATGCTTGAACTTCTTCTGATAGTTGATCCCCATCAAGGTCTTTATCGGTCTTTCCTGACTCTTTGATTATATCATTTAAATCAACTTCAAATTCAACCTTTAGCCGCTCTTTGATAGAACTTAGTTCTAGCTTTTTATCATTTAACGCATTGGTAAGTTCTAAAATAAACCCATCTATATTCTCTCGTTGATTTTGAATGCCTTTGTGTTCACTCTCAGTTTTATCTATACCTCCACGCTGATTATAATATTCCTTTTCTGCTTCGTTTACACCATTTTCAATGGTTTCTTTTTCTTCATACAAATCCAACAATTTAACATCGTATGATTCTGAATTAGATAAAAGTGATTTAATTTCTTTATCATTCACTTTTAAATCCTGTTCGTTTTTATCAATCCGTTGCTTGCTAGCTTCAAACGTAGTTTTTTTAAAACTAATTTCTTGCTCAAGGCTATTTAGCTTGTTCTGAAATTGATGAAATTTAATATTATTGTCGTTATAGGCTTTGTTTTTTTCTGCTAACTCAGCATTATGACTTTCGAATAATGATTTGATATCAAATAAATTATTTTTGCTTTCTTCAATTTCAATGGCCAAAAATTCACTTTTTGGCATGAGCTCTTCTTTTTGTTCTGATATGAGCTCCATTTGGGTTAATAGTTCTTCTTTATCAACATCTGTTTGAGAAATTAGAGACGTAAATTGCTCTTGTTTGGTAGTTAATGCAATGTATTCATCGTTTACCAACTTTAGTTCTTCGGATTTTGTACGAATTAATTCCTTTAGCGTTGATTGCATCAATTTGTCTAACTCAGTCTGTGTGTCACCCAATTCAGTATTTACAACAGTTAGTTGTGTATCTAGTTTTTTAATTTCTCTCGAAAGATTTTCTAAGTTTTTGGCTCTGCCAATTTTTTTGCCCTCAAATAACCCAACAGATCCCCCAGATAAACTTAAAGGGCGTTTTATTAATTTACCCGATTTTGTGATAAAGATTGCTTCTTTAATATCAGGAAATGGCTGATCTTCTGAATTAACCATATAAACATTATCGAGCATATATGAAATTAGCAGTTTGTACTTACTGTCAAACTCCATAATTTCAGAAGCAGGAAAGGCATTTTCTATCAAATGCCCTTTGGTTGGAGTAAAACCTTTAAATGCTTCAAGAATAAAAAAATTAGCTTTTCCTTTGGACGCATTACTTAACAGGTTAATGGCCTTGTGCGCTTGGTCATAGCTATCTACAACATAGTAATTTAGATATGGCTCTAAGTAGTTTTCAATCGAAACTCTATATTCTTCACTACACGTTATTAAATCTGACAGCAATGGAGCTTCAACATCCCAATCATTAGTTTTCTTTAAAAATTTAATGGCTTCAGGAAATCCCTCTAAATTATCAACCAACGATTTGGTTAGATTATACTCGTTTTGTTTGGCATCTAATTTTCTGTTAATATCAGCACTTTGGTCTTTAATTACTGAAATTGTATTATTCGTTTGCGTAATTTGATTCTCATGCCTTTTTTCGTCAGTTTCTAATTTTTTAAGTGCTGTAGTTTTAATGTTGAGCTCTTTAGATAAGCTTAAAATTCGGTTATCAAATTCAGCTAAGTTGGCAGTTTTTGCAGTACTTGCAGAAGCAGTTTTTTCTAATTGCTGTTTAAGCGTCACAAGTTTTATCTCGTTTATCTCTATCGATTTTTTTACTTGGTATAAATTCTCTGTGTTGGATTGGTGAACAATCTCAAAAGCTTCTGACTCTTCTTTTGCTTTCTGTGTTATTGATTGTTGTTCTTCTTTATCAATATTAATTTGTTCAAGGAGTAATTCAAGTTCTGCAAATTGTTTCTGAACAGATTCAAATTCAGTATTTAAGCTTTTTATGCTAAATGCAGATCTTTCATTGCTCTTTTTGTCTAGGTCTATCTGCGAACGAATATTTTCTTCTTTGTCATTTAAAAATCGCAGTCTTTCATTTTCAATTTTTTTATCACTCTCGTATTGTCTAATGTTATTTACGTGTTCGTTAAGCGATTTTTGCCTCGAAGAAAGAAGCTTTTCTTTGACTACTAAATCTTTTTTTAGTTTTGCAATAGCAGCTTCTTTTTCAGCAATGTACTTGCTAAAATTAAGTTTCTTATCCGATTCTTGTTCTATTTGTTTATTAAGAGAGTTTAATGCTTCAGTTTGCGTTTTAATAGATTCTGATGCCAGCAATAAGCTTTTTTCTTTATAGGTTTCTTTAAGTATAAAATACCGCTCAGCTTGCCTGGCTTGTTTTTCAAGTGATTTTAAATTTTTCTCAATTTCAAATAATAGATCCTCTACTCTCTCCAAGTCTGCATCGGTGCCTTCTAATTTTCTTAGAGTTTCTTTCTTTCTTTTTTTAAATTTCGAAATCCCAGCTGCTTCTTCGAATAAGTGTCTTCTAGAGTTATCTTTATCCGATAGAATATCATCTACCATCTTTAATTCTATTATAGCATAGCTATTAGAGGAAATGCCTGTATCAAGAAATAAATTGGTAATATCCTTTAACCTACAAGGAACGCCATTAAGTTCATATTCACTTTCGCTAGATCTGTAATATCGCCTTGTAATGGTAACTTGAGAGTATTCTGTTGGCAGTATGTTTTTTGTGTTATTAAACGTGAGTGAAACCTCGGCCATTTGAGTAGGTTTCCTTTTTTTAGTCCCATTAAAAATTATATTTTCCATTTTATCGGAACGCAAAGTCTTGGTTTTTTGCTCACCAAGTACCCATCTAATGGCATCTACTATATTAGATTTACCACAGCCATTTGGGCCAACTATCCCGGTTATACCCTTATCAAAATTTATTATTGCTTTATCTCCAAAACTTTTAAAACCCTTTATTTCTAATTTTGATAATTGCATATATGTATTGGAAATTGCTATTTACCTGAGTTCGACCTAAGGAATGCTGACAGTATTCCTTAGGGCGAACTCAGGTTATTTAGTATTTTGCAGCAAATTTATTTCATTGCTTAATTTATTACACCAATCATTCAATTTATTATTAGTTAAACATGCCTATATTTGTTTCAATGGATGATAAGTTTATATATTATTTAGTGATCGGAGCAATTTACTTGGTTAGTAGAATGCTTAAAAAGAAAAAGCCTGTTGCGCCAATTCCCAACGAAGATTATAGTGAGGATAGAACTGAAATAGATCAGCACCCTGAAATTGAAAAACCCTCGGTGCCACAGCCATCATCGTTTGAGGATTTATTAAAAGAGATTTCGCAAGGGTTTGAAGAAAGAAAAGAGCCTGAACCGGTTATACAGGTAGCAGAACCTATTGCAGAACCTGTTCCTGCAAAGCCAGAACTTACTAGGGAGCAAAAATACGTAAATAAAAGGCGCTCTGAAGCAGCCGAAATTACTCGAAAGCAATCTTTGCTACAATTTGCTGAGCAGGCTAAAGAACATGAACCTCATCATGTTTTGGAACTTTTAAATGAAGAAGGGGGAGCCGCAAATGCGGTAGTGCTATCAGAAATAATGAACAGGCGGTTTTAATTAGTGCTTATAAAAACGCACAGGCAATTCTAATTCTACATTTACAGCAGTATTATTTATTTTTCCCATTCGCCAATCACTATTGGTGGCATTTATGGCCTTAATGGCAGCTCCATATAATTTGGCATCTTTATCGGTCATATTAGAATAGTCGGTTTCTGATATATTTGTGAAGGCGATTAACCCAATGGCCGTAATTTCAAATTTTACCCAAATAGTCTTGTCTTCTCCCGCTATTACAATATCATTTGCTTTAGCATCGATTTTATTTAATAATTCCTCATATCCTTCCCACGGGGTAGGTATTTGATTTACTTCTTGTAACGAATATGTTTTGTTACTAAAAATATGATTGGGCAATGATCTGTTATTGTCAAAACTATAAATTATCCCAAAGCTATTAGAATTATACCCTTTAAGTCGAGCCACATAATCTATGGTATAATTGTCAAAGTCTTTTGCTTTAATTCTTTCAAGTTCAATGTCTGAGGTTAGTTTAAAAAAGTAACTACGATTAAGGTTAGCATTTCTAAAGCTAGATATTACGTCTTTAAACTCTTCTGGGGCAGTTTCATTACCAATGGTGGAGGGTGTAATTTCAACTGGCTCAAAATGGCAAGAAAACGTAAAAAATAGTATGCTAAAGAAAGGGATGGAAAAATATGGTTTATAAATTGCACTCCAATTTATATTTTTCTGTATCATCTTAATGCGTTTTTCTGTGCTATGTAATCCAAAATAGTGCACAATGCCAGACATCGTATTGCTGTATATGTTTTTGATTAGAGTATTAATATAGGCTCTTTTATTAGTATCTATGGTGGCAGCCTGATCAGCTAAATACTCATGATTTAATCGCATGTTTTTTGCCAATTGATAGGTAAGTGGACTAAACCAAAATACAATTTTATATACCTCCATCAATAAAATATCGATGGAATGATTTTGAGTTATATGGGCCTCTTCGTGTGCTATTATATTGGCTAATTCTTGCTCTGTTTTACCCTTTTCATTTAAAAACACATAGTTATGAAATGAGAAGGAAGGTAGCTTGCCATGTGTTAATACTATTCTAAAACTACCTCGATCTATAACTGTAGACGAATTTCGAAATAATGAAGCCAACTTAACTAGTTTAATAATAAGCAAGTAGGAAGCGACTACTACACCACCTACATATACAAAAGCCAGAAAAGCTAAAAACGAATCAAATCCATTAAATTGAGGCTCTTTAAATGTTGTTATTTGGCTAATTATAGCAGGCAACTCGTACATTGGCTCTAATACCAAAGTTGTTTTCTGAAAAAAGGTAATTGGCAAATTAATTAAAGGGGTAAGAATAGAAGCAGTTCCTGTAAATAATAAATAGTATCTATTATATGCAATGCATTTCTCTTTGCTTAAAACTGTTTTGTAAAACAGTAAGAGCAAAGCAAGTACTAAACTTGACTCAACGATATAGTTTATCCAATTAATCACTTTTGTTTAAATCTTTCTCTATTCTTTTTATCATTTCTTCCATTTCGGTAATATTCATATTGTTTTCTTTGGCAAAAAAGGAAACAAGGTCTTGAAATGAACCTTTAAAATATCTGCCCATAAAACGGTTTAAATAGTAATTAGAATATTCGTCTTTGTTTATGATAGGGAAATATTCATGTGTTTTACCATACGCTTTAAAGCTCACAAACCCTTTTTTCTCTAAAATTCTTATAATGGTTGAAACCGTATTATAGGCAGGCTTAGGCGATGGTAGTTTTTCTATTACATCTTTTACAAATGCTTTTTTTAGTTGCCAAAGCACCTGCATTATTTGGTCTTCGGCTTTTGTTAACTCTCTTATATTTATGTTTTTATCGCTCATAACTATTAGTATGATGGAATATTGTAAACATTCCATACTTTTAAAATTAGATTATTAACTATAAGTATAGTTAAACTTTATTATTAATCAAAATAAAGTTGGGGATAAAAAGTAATATATGATGAAGGGGGAACAGCCGTTGCTATAATTTTCTCCAAAGGAATGCTTTTGGCAAATCAACAATCTTGCAAGAGTAATTTTATGTAGTTTTTTAGCTATAATATCAAAAAATATTAAA
>UOFC01000127.1_pt1 | contig 16813 bp, 13 predicted proteins | sample 1988771 | NCBI WGS metagenome assembly UOFC01 (sample SAMEA4712195, study PRJEB27164) | hydrothermal vent metagenome | biome: marine basaltic hydrothermal vent biome; feature: marine hydrothermal vent; material: mineral | place: Pacific Ocean | collected 2011-06-14/2011-07-23 | depth 1719 m | reverse complement strand
TTTTCGTGGATTTAGCCTACGAGGAAAAGAGAAAGTTGCGGGAGAATTTTCACTGGTGTGTGCGACGCATAATATTAAAAAAATAGTGAGTTCCGCTCTAAAGGGGTTAATCCGTCTGAAGCCAGCAGAAATGAACATAACCCCAGCTTAATGGATAAAATAGGTAAAAAAAGAGCCGGAATTGAGCTTTTAAACGGAGAAATAGCGACAAATGGAAGAAAATAGGCCGCCTAATTTAACATGTAAAATTTATCAGGATAATTTGGGCAGTTGATTTTTTTTTTGGTTAGTTCTCAGACAGCCTCCTAGGAGGCTGTCCGAGAACTAAAAGTCGACTGCAAATCCCATAAACATCATAAGCCGAGCTTATTAAAGTCGTTAAATAGCCGTGCTATTCGCCTTTTTTGATAAGCTCACCTTATAACGTTTCTGTGATTTTCGTTACGATTCTAGTTCTCGGACAGGCTCCTAGGACAGCCTCTTAGTGACTAAACTCGATCTTAACATTGACTACGTATTATTGATTATCCAGCTAAAAGGACTTAGAAAAATAACGTTTTCACAGGCTTTTGAACGGTTTTTTTAAGACGGTTTTCGATAGACATTTTTGCAATACCCGACTAAAATACTCTGATATTAATGGATTTCAATATTTAGGCGATTACGTGAATGGTTGACACAGAAAAAATCACCGAGTTAAGCACTTCAGATACTCAGTATCAAGAGATCAATGATCTTTTGGATAAAAATCAGCATTATAAAGAGGGGTTTTTTACTTCGACTCAGGTTGATACCTTTGAAAAAGGATTAAATGAGGCGGTGGTGCGTGCTATTTCGGCTAAGAAGAATGAGCCAGAATGGATGTTGGCGTTTCGTTTAAAGGCGTTTAAATATTGGCAAACGCTGGAAGAACCGCATTGGGCAAAAGTAGAATACACGCCGTTGGATTATCAGGATTACAGTTACTATTCTGCGCCAAGTTGTGGTGGCGCTTGTTCGGACGAGGGTTCGGAGGGTGAGCAGGCGATTGATCCTGAAGTGGCAAAGGCGTTTGCGGAGTTGGGTGTACCGATTATGGGCGACGATGCCAATATTGCGGTGGATGCGATTTTTGATTCCATTTCGGTTTCCACAACGAAACGTGAAGATTTGGCGGAGTTGGGGATTATTTTTTGCTCTTTTTCGGAGGCGGTACAAGATTACCCAGACCTGATTCAAAAATACATGGGGACAGTGGTACCGTATCACGACAATTATTTTGCGGCATTAAATTCTGCTGTGGCCTCTGATGGTACGTTTGTTTACATTCCAGAAGGGGTGCGTTGTCCGATTGATTTATCAACTTATTTTAGGATTAACGAAGCCAAAACGGGTCAGTTTGAACGTACGATTGTGGTGGCGGATAAGGGCAGTTATGTCAGTTATTTAGAGGGGTGTTCTGCTCCGGTTAGAGATGCCTATCAGTTACATGCGGCGGTGGTTGAGGTCATTGTGTTAGACGATGCGGAGGTAAAATATTCGACTGTTCAAAATTGGTATCCTGGCGATGAAGGTTGCAAAGGTGGCATTTTAAATTTTGTGACCAAACGTGGTATTTGTGAAGGCAAAAATGCAAAGTTGTCTTGGACTCAAGCAGAAACGGGTTCGGCCATTACATGGAAATACCCAAGTTGTATTTTGAAGGGGGACAATTCGATTGGTGAGTTTTACTCGGTGGCACTGACCAATCGCCGTCAGCAAGCCGATACGGGCACCAAGATGATTCACATTGGTAAAAATACGCGCAGTACCATTATTTCAAAAGGCTTGTCAGCGGGTAAAAGTGATAACACTTACCGTGGACTGGTTAAAATTTTGCCCAGTGCGGATGGGGCGCGAAACTTTACTCAGTGCGATTCGATGTTAATTGGTGACCAGTGTGGCGCACATACTTTTCCTTACATTGAGGTAGAAAATGCCACTGCACAGGTGGAGCATGAAGCAACCACGTCGTGCATTGGTGAAGATCAGTTGTTTTATTGCAAGCAACGTGGCATTCGTGAAGAGGATGCCATTTCGATGATCGTAAACGGCTTTTGTAAAGAGGTGTTTAGTGAATTACCATTGGAATTTGCACAAGAGGCCGAAGAGTTATTGGCCATTAGTTTAGAAGGGTCGGTTGGATAAAAGCCGTGTCACCATTTAGCCCTTTTCCAAAAGGCATTTGAGCGGCCTCATTGCGTATTGTTTATTTGGGATGAGTCGTCGTTACCACATAATTTTAAGAAGAAGTTGTCATGTTATTAGAAATAAAAAACCTTCAAGCACAAATTGATGAAAAACAGATTTTAAAAGGATTGAATCTTGATATCCAGCCCAGTGAGGTGCATGCCATTATGGGGCCGAATGGGGCTGGAAAAAGTACTCTGGCCAGTGTGTTGGCTGGTCGTGATGCGTATGAAGTGACAGGCGGCTCGGTGGCCTTTGATGGCGAAGACCTACTGGATTTAGACCCTGAAGAACGTGCTCGTAAAGGGGTGTTTTTGGCGTTTCAATACCCAGTGGAAATTCCGGGTGTAAGTAATAAGTTGTTTATGCAAACAGCGGTTAATTCGGTACGAGAAGAGCAGGGCTTACCGCCCTTGGATATGTTTGATTTTGATGCCTACGCAAAAGATAAAATTGAATTATTGGATATGCATCCTGATTTGCTGGAGCGTTCGGTAAACGTGGGTTTTTCAGGGGGGGAAAAAAAACGTAATGACATTTTTCAAATGGCGCTATTGCAGCCTAAGTTATGTATTTTAGATGAAACCGATTCGGGCTTGGATATTGATGCCTTGCGTTTGGTCGCCAATGGGATTAATGCACTGCGTTCTGACGATCGAAGTTTTATTGTGGTCACCCATTATCAACGCTTATTAGATTACGTTAAGCCCGACCATGTGCATGTATTGTACGATGGCAAAATCATCAAATCAGGTGGGTTTGAGTTGGTGCATGAGCTGGAAGAGCAGGGTTACGATGAAATTATCACACAATACCGTCATGCGAAGGCCGATTAAGGAAGTTCTGAATAAGATGTCGAAAAAGAATACTCGAAAGGTGTCTCCTGTAGCGCAAGCCGCGGTTGAGCACTATGTGAATTTGTCTGAACATTTAAACTTGCTAGAGGCATCTACCGACGTGGTTGATGCGCGTAAACGTGCACAGACGACTTTGTTAAAACAGGCGTTCCCAACACAACGTGATGAAGATTGGCAGTACACAAAATTAGTAAACTTTGTGCAAAAACGCTTTGAAATGCCTTCTCCAACTTCCGTGACGCGTGTTGATTTAAACGCAATTCAAAATTTTCTCCCCCCCCTATTGCCTAATTTTGAGGTGATTAAACTGGTTTTTGTCGACGGTTTATTTTGTGCCGACTTATCCAATGATTTATCGCGTTTGCCCAAGGGACTTTTCATTCAACGAACGCATGAACGTTTGCAGAAAACCAATGATTTGGCTGTAGGCGGTGTATTGCATTCGGACGATGTGCTGGGCAATGAACCTTTTGTGGGATTGAATCAAGCTTTATTACAGGATGGCTTTGAGGTGAGTGTTGCCCCAAGCCACTCGATTGAAACGCCTTTGTTGGTGGTGAATGTTCAGACACAAGCCAATCAAATAAGCAACGTAACCAATCAGGTTCAAGTGGCTGAGAATGCCGAGTTGACGTTGATTCAACAGTTTGTTGCGTTTGAGGGGATTGAGGCGTGTACCAATGTGGTCACAAATATTAAGGTGGCAGCGTCGGCCAGAGTGCGTCAAGTAGTGTTGCAGCAACAAGCAAATGAGGGATTTTATTTTCATACTCAGTTTGTGTCTCAAGCGGATAACAGTGACTTTAATACTTTTTATGCCGGCATGGGCAGTGTGCTTTCGCGTCACCAAAACCATTTGTTAATGGATGGCGAGCACATTGAAAACAGTCAAAACAGCGCGTGTTTAGCTTCTCAAAAGCAGGTGGTTGATTCACGTACCGATACGGAACATAATCACGTTTGGGGTGCCAGTCGTCAACTGCATAAATACGTCTTGGCAGATTCAGCGGTGGGGGTATTTAACGGCATGATTAAAGTGGCTCGCCAAGCACAAAAAACCGATGGTCAGATGGACAATAAAAATTTATTGCTTTCAAGCACCGCCAAAATGAACGCCAAGCCGCAGTTGGAAATTTATGCGGATGACGTAAAATGTTCGCACGGTTCGGCAACGGGACAGATTAATCACGATCAAATTTTTTATTTACAAGCGCGTGGCATTCCTCGAAACCAAGCGATTGAAATGATTACCAAAGCCTTTTTGATGGAGCCTGTTGAAACCGTTAATCGTTCAGAGGTAAGGCAGTGGGTGGGGAGTTTATTGTCCAATGCGCTTTTGTCGGGTGGGTATTTTTCAAGGGGAATTACGTAATGTCAGTAGCCCGTTTCGATTTTTCACAGATTAGAGCGCAATTTCCGATTTTAGACCAAACGGAAAACGGTCAGCCCCTTGTGTATTTGGACAATGGTGCGACCTCTCAAAAACCGCTATGTGTGATTGAGGCCATTGATACCTATTATCGTGTGCAAAATGCCAATGTGCACCGAGGTGTGTACGGCTTAAGTGAGCGAGCTACCGAGCTTTATGAAGGCGCACGTGAGACAGCGCGTGGTTTTTTAAACGCGCGTTCCACGAAAGAGGTGGTGTTTGTTCGAGGCACAACCGAGGCCATTAATTTGGTGGCGCAAAGTTGGGCGCGTACCAACTTAAAAGAGAATGATGAAATCATCGTCACCGAGATGGAGCATCACTCCAATATTGTGCCTTGGCAGTTATTACGGGACCAGTTAGGGATTCGTTTAATTGTATTGAGAATCAATCAAAAAGGAGAAGTGTGCTTAAATGCGTTAAAAGGGTTAGTGAATGAAAAAACCAAGTTATTGGCAGTTACTCACATGTCGAATGCACTGGGATCGATTAACCCTATTAAAGAGATGGTCGATATTGCGCATTCAGTCGGCGCAAAAGTGTTGGTTGATGGTGCACAAGCCACACCACACATGACGGTGGACGTACAAGATTTGGATTGTGATTTTTATGCGCTGTCTGGGCATAAAATGTATGGCCCAACGGGTATTGGTATTTTGTATGCCAAAGAAGCGCTGCTTGAAGCGATGCCACCGTATCAGGGGGGGGGCGATATGATCTATTCGGTGACCTTTGAAAAGACCGAATACAATGTGTTGCCCTATAAATTTGAAGCGGGTACACCGCACATTGCGGGTGCGATTGGATTGGCGGCGGCGATGGACTTTTTACACGCCATTGGGCTTGAGCGCGTTGCGGCGTATGAAGCCGAGTTGTTGGCCTATGCCACCGAGAAATTAATGCAAATTGAAGGGTTGAGAATTATTGGTGAGGCGGAGCATAAAGGCGGCGTTATTTCGTTTATTATTGACGACATTCACCCGCACGATATGGCTACGTTAATGGATCAAGATGGGGTGGCGGTTCGTGCCAGTCACCACTGTGCCATGCCCGTTATGCAACACTTTAATGTGCCCGCAACTATCAGAGCATCATTTGGTGTGTACAACAGTTTTGCGGATATTGATCGGTTGGTTTATTCGATTGGCGAAGCCAAAGCGATGTTGTTGTAATCATTTTTTATCGATTAAGGTTTGTTTGTCGGCTTTAAAATAAAATGTTGCTATATCCTTTGATGAAATATGATTTGAATAAGGTTGTCTTTGATGAATAAGCAAGGGATTATTTTTGTTGTCGTTTTAGTCGGGGCTTTCGTTATTTTTAACGGGCTAAAAAACCTCTCAAAAGAGGTTAGTTTAAAAGATTGGTTGAGTCAGGCTGAAGGGTATGGCGAAGCCATAACGCAACACCAACAGACGGAAAAACCCATTCTTGTTTTGTTTTATACCGATTGGTGTGGTAGCTGTAAGGTATTAAAAGCAGATTTATTGACTTCACCTGATGTAAAACAGTTTATTAACGACTCTTTGATTGCGGTTAAAATCAATCCAGAACGAGATATGGATTCCGCCAATTTGGCAACGCAATTTAATGTAATTGGTTACCCGATGCTGTTTGTTGTACAAGAAAAAGGGCAAGTAGTTCGATTGGTTAGAAAAACACACCGCATTACTTCAGAGCAATTTATAATTCAGTTACAAAGAGCGATGAACTCTTTGTAATCATTTTTATTCCCAGAACTTCCTTAGTGATTAGAGCTGTGATTAGGGTATCATATGCGCATGAAATTAAGAAAGTTGTTGTGGTTATGAAAGATCAGGTAAAGCAGATTCATTTTGTGGGCATTGGTGGTGTAGGAATGGCTGGCATTGCGGAAGTTTGTTTAAATTTGGGTTACACCGTTAGTGGTTCGGACATTCGGCAAAATCCGACGGTGGTTCGGCTTGAAGCATTGGGAGCGCTCATTCAATTAGGGCATGGAGCGCAGCATGTTAAACAGAGCGATGTGGTGGTGGTTTCGACCGCCATTGCAGAAGGAAATTTAGAAGTCGATTGGGCAAAAAAAGCGCGAGTGCCTGTGATTCCTCGTGCAGAAATGTTGGCAGAGTTGATGCGAATGCAGTTTGGTATTGCCATTGCGGGAACGCATGGCAAAACCACCACCACCAGTTTAGCGGCCGCTATTTTAACGCAGGGAGGGATGGATCCCACGTTTGTGATTGGAGGGCAACTCAATCAAGTGGGTGCCAATGCGCGTTTGGGTGCCAGCCGTTATTTATTGGCGGAAGCCGATGAGTCGGATGCGTCTTTTTTACATTTATCTCCAATGATGTCGGTGGTCACCAATATTGATGAAGATCACATGGAGACTTATCAGGGGGATTATCAAAACCTGGAAAATACCTTTGTTGAATTTATTCACCGTTTGCCTTTTTACGGATTGGCAATCGTATGTGTGGACGATGAAAATGTGCGTGCAATGCTGCCAAGGCTAACACGAAAATTTACCACCTATGGTTTCTCAGAGACAGCGGACATTCGAGCGATTAATGTGCAGGCTGATGGCTTGAGTATGCGGTTTCAGGTGTTGGTTGGGCGCGAACAAAGCTTTGATGTGCTGTTGAATATCCCAGGCCGTCATAATGTATTGAATGCGTTGGCGGCCATTGCCATTGCCCTAGAAATAGAGGTGTCCGTTGAGGCGGTTCAGCAAGCTCTGCGAGAGTTTGGAGGGGTTGGCCGACGTTTTGAAGTGTACTCTAAGCGCAGGGTGGGAGGAAAACAGGTTACGTTAGTGGACGATTATGGGCATCATCCTACGGAATTGGTGGCGACCATTGAAACAGCCAAAGCGGCTTTTCCTGAGCAACGACTGGTGTTGGTGTTTCAACCACATCGTTATACGCGTACCCGTGATTTATTTGATGAGTTTGTTCAAGCGTTGTTAACCCCCGATTTAGTGGTGCTTACAGAAGTGTATGCCGCGGGCGAAGCGCATTTACCAAACTTTGATTCTAAAGCATTATTGCAAGCCCTGCGTTTACGGGGAGGGCAAGGTTTTTTTGCGGAAAATACAAACTACTTAAATGAAATTACTCAAGATGTGTTGCAAGATGGTGATGTGTTGTTGGTGATGGGTGCGGGCGATATTGGCCAGTTGGCAAAGCAGTGGCAAAATGATGATGGTGATGTAAAAAAGGATTGACGTAAATGGACTTTGGTAAGGTCGCGGTTTTAATGGGAGGAAAGGCCGCAGAAAGAGAGGTGTCGTTAAACAGCGGGCGTGCAGTAACCGTGGCATTGCAAGCTCAGGGGGTTGATGCAACAGAAGAGGATGTCACCTCTTTGGATGACTTGGTTTCGATTGCCAAAATCTATGACCGAGCCTTTATTGCGTTGCATGGTCGCTGGGGAGAAGACGGTGTGGTTCAGGCCATTCTGGATGGTTTGGACTTGCCTTATACAGGCAGTGGCATGGCAGCATCCGCGATTGCAATGGATAAATTAAGAACCAAATGGATGTGGTTAGGTGCAGGACTATCAACCCCAGCCTTTATTTGGGTGTCCAGGCAGATGCCTTTAATACTAGACGACTTTGCTATTCCATTTCCCGTTATTGTTAAACCTTCGCATGAAGGTTCGAGCATTGGAATGCGCAAAGTCAATGACCTTTCAGAACTGGCTGAAGCGGTGGCTTACGCGCAAGAGTTTGATTCGGAGGTGCTGATTGAGCAGTGGATTACAGGGCGTGAGTACACGGGTGCGGTCTTAAATGGTGAAGCGTTGCCTTTGATTGAACTGAAAACAGCCCATGATTTTTACGATTTTGATGCCAAATATTGTTCAAATGATACACAGTATATTTGTCCGTGTGGCTTAGATTCCGTTGTCGAAAAACGCTTGCAAGCGTTAGTACTGCAAGCCTTTCAAGTGATTGGCGCCCGCTCCTGGGGGCGGGTCGATTTGATGCTGGATGATGATAATCAACCATGGTTAATTGAATTGAACACCGTCCCTGGTATGACCGACCACAGCTTGGTGCCAATGGCCGCAAAAGCAGCAGGGCGTTCGTTTGAGCGGTTAGTGTTGGATATTTTGTTGTCGATACCATCATCTGAAATATCTGTGCATAAAAGGTGATTTAAAAGGAACCTGAATGATGAAGCGAGTAGCGATAGTGACTCTTTTATTGACGATACTATCAGGAGTTGTAGGGAGTGTTTGGCTATTTACTCATAAAAAATCGCCTTTATTTAAGCCTATTCAAGACTACCAAATTACCAGTGAATTGACATTTATTCCATCTGAAGAGGTGGATAAAATTATGAATCGTTACTTAGGGTTGTCTTTTTGGGAGGTTGAGCTGGATGTGATTCAAGCAGAACTTACACGCTTGGACTGGGCAAATCAGGCGCGTGTTAAGCGACATTGGCCAGATTTACTTTATGTGTCTATTGATGAGCAAAAACCTGTGGCACGCTGGGGAGATTCAGCATTAATTAATCAAGTAGGGGAGGTGTTTTACCCTAAAGAACTGTATGGTTTTGATAATTTAGTGTTATTGAATGGTGAACTGTCTGATTCAGAGCGCATTTTAGAGTCGTTGGTCACGTTTCAGGAAATATTGAATCCCATTAAACTAACCATTTCAGCTTTAAGGCGTCAGTTAGATGGGGTTTGGCGAATAGAATTAATAAACGGTTCTAAAGTTGTATTGGATTCTAAAGAAGCAGAACAAAAATTAAAAATATTTGTTATGGCGTATTCTAAACTTGCAAAGACATTGAGAAAATCACCACAAGTATATGATTTGCGCTATAGTAACGGTTTTATTGTAGGAAAGGCTCCTAAGCAGGTTTAAGTGGTGGAGTAAGGAAATTTATTTCTTGAATGAAATGGCGTTGATTATAAAAAGGTAATACAGGTAATACAAAGCATGGCGCGAAAACAACAAACTTCAAACATGGTCGTTGGGTTGGATATAGGAACCTCAAAAATTGCGGCGATTATTGGAAAAATTAAATCGAATGGCAAAATTGAAGTGGTTGGGATGGGAACCTATCCTTCCAAAGGCTTGAAAAAAGGCGTGGTGGTTAATATTGATGCAACGGTTGAATCAATTCAATACGCAATTGATGAAGCAGAAAGAATGTCAGGGTTTACAGTTAATTCAGTGTATGTTGGTATTGCAGGCAGTCATATTAAAAGTTTTAATTCGAATGGTATGGTGGCGATTCGAAATCAAGATGTTCAGCCAGACGACATTGATCGAGTGATGGAAGCGGCTCAAACCATTGCCATTCCAGGCGATGAACGAGTGTTGCATATTTTATCGCAAGAGTACATTATTGATAACCAAGGGGGCATTCGAGAGCCGATTGGGATGTCGGGCGTACGACTTGAAGCTAAAGTGCATATGGTGACCGGATCGGTCAGTGCCGCTCAAAATATTATTAAATGTGTAGAGCGTTGTAATTTAGCGGTTGCAGACATTATTCTTGAACAATTGGCCTCCAGCGAATCGGTACTGTCAGAAGATGAAAAAGAGCTGGGTGTTTGTTTGGTGGATATCGGTGGTGGAACCACTGATATTGCCGTGTTTCAAAATGGCGCCATTCGACATACAGCGGTGATTTCGGTTGCTGGTGATCAAGTAACTAATGATATCGCCGTTGCATTACGTACGCCAACGCAAGCAGCAGAAGCCATTAAAAAACAGTATGCGTGTGCTTTACCACAATTGATTGATAAAGATGAAGAAATTGAAGTGCCAAGTGTGGGTGACCGCCCCGCTCGTTGTCTTTCAAGAAGAACGTTGGTGGAGGTGATTGAACCTCGGTATGAAGAATTGTTTCAGTTAATTCAGGCCGAACTGCGCAGCGCTGGATTTGAGGATATGTTAGCCGCAGGGGTCGTATTAACAGGAGGAAGTTCTTTAGTGGATGGTGCCGTTGAATTGGCAGAAGAGGTTTTTCACATGCCGGTTCGTTTAGGTTATCCACAAGAGATGAGTGGATTAGCAGAAGAAGTTAATAGTCCATCTTTTGCCACGACAGTCGGGTTATTAATATATGCGAAAGAACATCTTGGTGATGGCGTATTAAACGTTTCTGAAAAATCCGCTTCAATTGGTGTAAAAGATATTTTTGAAAAAATGCGTAACTGGTTTAAATCGAGTTTTTAACTCGCATAATGTCTGCTGGTTTTTACCGCCTGTACTGGCAGAGAAGCGTACGTATCTAGGCGTTTTAATTGCTTTTTTGTGTTATTTTTAATTTTCTTTTGATTTCTCAGTGCTTCCTTAAAAGTAGAGGAATAAGTTATGTTAAAATGCCTTTTTTTGAAGCATGATATCCTAATTCCCAAATAAGAAATACGAACACCTAAGTCGGACAGCCTCCTAGCGTGTAAGTAATTGATGTGAATAGTTAATTTGCTATCCGATTGGGGGTTAGGGTAATCATATTAGTAGATGGGTTTTCCTTGAATCAGAGAACGGTTGCAAATCAAATTAAAGCCAAAGGTATTGGGTTACATACGGGGCATGAGTCAGTGATGACGCTAAGGCCTGCGCCCATCAATACAGGAATTGTTTTTCGTCGTATTGATTGCTCACCAGTGGTGGTATTTAAAGTCTCTCCTCATATTGTAGGGGAGACGATGTTGTGCACGACGATTGTGCAAGAACAGCGAGGGAAAAAAATTAAAATTGCGACCATTGAGCATTTGATGTCAGCCATTGCGGGTATTGGTATTGATAATCTCTACATTGATATTACATCGGATGAAGTGCCAATTATGGATGGCAGTGCTTCTCATTTTATTTTTCTGTTGCAATCGGCAGGCGTTCAAATTCAGGATGCCCCTAAAATGTTTGTGCGTATTTTAAAATCGGTTCGTGTTGAAAATGATAAAGGGGGGTTTGCTGAATTTAAGCCTTTTGATGGGTATCGTTTGAATTTTTCAATTGATTTTGAACACCCTGCATTTCAAACCACGTCTGAAAAAATGACCTTAAATTTTTCGTCCACTTCTTATTTTAAAGAGGTCAGTCGCGCGCGTACTTTTGGTTTTATGAAAGATATGGAGATGCTTCGAGCCAAAAACTTAGGGCTAGGTGCGAGCTTAAAAAATGCCATTGGACTGGATGATGAAGGGGTGATGAACGCAGAAGGGTTACGAGATAAAGATGAGTTTGTGCGCCATAAAATTTTAGATGCGGTAGGTGATTTATATATGTTAGGCCATCCCATTGTAGGGGAATTTACGGCGCATAAATCTGGACATACCTTGAATAACCAGTTGTTACGATCCCTTGAGGCTCAAAAAAAAGCGTTTGAACTGGTAACCTATGAAAATGATGGAAAGCAACCCATTCGCTATGGCAGCAGTAAAGTATTGCTGTAATCAATGTCTCTTTTTTAGACATCGTTTAAAAAGCCCCTATCAATTTTTATAGGGGCTTTTTTTTGGCTCTCAGACTGAGTTTTTGAAGTGCTTGTTTTAATCCATCGGACTCAATATGCTCTCCTATCTGTAGCATTTCAAGCGCGTCTTGATCCGAAGGGTAGCTAATGGTGTGGCGTTTTTTTTTGGGTTCTTGAGGTTGCGGCAGTATTTTGATTTTGACGTTGTTGAGTTCCAAGTGAGGAAAGTGCTCTTGAAAAATGCCTAATAAAGTGGGTTCGTAAAAACGCAGTTGGGTGGCCCAGATGCTTTCATCTAATTGCAGAATAAGTGTGTATTGTTCAAAGCTAACGCCTATTAAATGGGGTTTAAGAGTATTGGGTAATGTATCTTGCCCAACGTCAAGCAAGGCTTGATACAGTTGTGCATTTTCTAATAAATTGTTAAGTGCGCCATTGGCTTGATTTAGTAGAGGTTTCATGCGGAACTTGTTGATAGATGTGGTAGAATATTTGGTCATTTTACCGCATTATTGCTAAAGTAGTAGCGAATAGTAAGAAAACAAACGTAAAATTTCTCAAATTGTTTAAATCGGAAAATACCTTTACATGGCCTTAAAAATCTTTCAAAAAATCTTCGGTAGCCGTAATGAGCGCATGCTTAAAGAGTACCGTAAGAAAGTACAAAAAATCAATGATCTTGAAACATCAATTGCAGAATTAACGGATGAGCAGTTACAGCAAAAAACGCCTGAATTTAAAGAGGCATTAGAATCGGGGCAATCTCTAGATGAATTATTGCCAGAAGCGTTTGCTGTGGTGCGAGAGGCGGGTAAACGTGTTTTTAAAATGCGCCATTATGATGTTCAGATGATTGGAGGCATGGCTCTGCATGAAGGGCGAATTGCAGAAATGCGAACGGGAGAAGGAAAAACGCTTGTTGCTACGCTACCTGTTTATTTAAATGCTTTAACGGGAGAAGGCGTGCATGTTATTACCGTGAATGACTATCTTGCCAAGCGTGATTCTGAATGGATGGGTAAACTGTTTGAGTTTTTAGGACTGTCAACAGGTGTTATTTTAAGCGGTCAGTCGCAACAAGAGAAGCAGTTAGCCTACTCGATGGATATCACTTATGGAACCAATAACGAGTTTGGTTTCGATTATTTACGTGACAATATGGCCATTTTTACCGCCGAAAAAGTCATGCGTGGTCAGCCCTTTTCGGTGATTGATGAGGTGGATTCGATTTTAATTGATGAAGCACGTACGCCATTAATTATTTCAGGGCCATCAGAAGATAAAGCGGAGCTATACCAAAAAATTAATCCGTTAATTCAGCATTTAGAGGAAGGTGAAGAAGATAAAGAAGCCAAAACCTCATCGGGTGACTTCACCATTGATGCAAAGTCAAAGCAGATTTATTTGACTGATCAAGGGCACGCCAAGGTGGAGACATTATTAGTTGAAAAAGGCTTACTTGAAGAGGGTGAAAGTCTATATGACGCAACGAATATTGGGCTAATGATTCATATTAATGCGGCATTGCGTGCTAATTTGTTGTTTGAAAAAGACCGTGATTACATCGTTGAAGACAATGAAGTCGTTATTATTGATGAATACACCGGTCGTAAAATGGCAGGTCGTCGTTGGAGTGAAGGGTTACACCAAGCCATTGAAGCCAAAGAGGGGGTTAAAATTCAGCAAGAAAGTCAAACCTTTGCCTCGATTACTTTTCAAAACTACTTTAGACAGTATAAACGATTGTCTGGCATGACAGGAACAGCGGATACCGAAGCCGGTGAGTTTTTATCTACTTATAATTTAGAAGTGGTGGTGATTCCGCCAAATAAACCACCACAACGTCAAGATTTCCCTGATTTGGTATTTTTAGATATTGAAGGAAAATTTGCGGCCATTGTAATAGAGATTAGTGAAGTCACCAAAACCAAACAGCCTATTTTGGTGGGAACGGCCTCCATTGAAATGTCAGAACTATTGTCTCGCTTATTAAAAAAAGAGGGCGTTAAACACAGTGTGTTAAATGCCAAACAGCATGAAAATGAAGCGCATATTATTGCCAATGCAGGGATGCCGGGCGTAGTGACCATTGCAACTAATATGGCCGGACGAGGAACGGATATTGTGTTGGGAGGCAGTCTTGAAATGGAGTTGTCTTTGTTAAAAGAGCCGACAGAAGCTAAAGTTGCAGAAATGACACAAGCATGGCAAGAAAGACATGATGCCGTTTTAAAATCGGGTGGCTTGATGGTCATTGGTTCGGAACGTCATGAATCACGCCGTATTGATAACCAGTTACGTGGTCGTTCAGGTCGTCAAGGCGATCCAGGAACCACCCGTTTTTACTTATCACTGGATGATGACCTGATGCGTCGTTTTGCGTCGGAAAAAGTGAAGTCGATGATGAAGCGTTTAGGCATGACCTCGGGCGAAGCCATTGAGCATAAAATGGTCAGCAAATCCATTGAGCGCGCACAAAAGCAAGTCGAACGTATGCACCAAGATGAACGTGCAAATCTATTGAAATTTGACGATATTTCCAATGAACAACGTAAAGTCGTTTATGAGCAACGTAATGAATTGATGGAATCGGACGATGTGTCGGAAGTGTTAGAAGACTTGCGAGCACAAGTGGTTGAGCACTTGGTGGCGACCTACATTCCAAAAGGTTCTTTGGCGGAACAGTGGGATATTTCAGGGTTAACCTTAGCCATTCATGAAGAGCTGGGGGCGGAGTTTGATATTCAGGGCTGGTTGGATGAAGATAAAGATCTGTATGAAGAGACTTTGATTGAAAAATTGGTCACGGAATTAGAAGACATTTACAACACCAAAATGTTGGTGGTTAATCCTGAAACACGTCATCACTTTGAAAAAGAAGTCTTGTTACGAACCATTGATAAAAAATGGCGCGAACATTTGGGCGAGATGGACTACTTGCGTAAAGGGATTCATTTACGAGGTTACGCTCAAAAAGATCCTTTCCAAGAGTATCGTCGTGAATCCACCGATATGTTTAAGAGCTTCTTGCAGGAAGTGATGTTTGAAACCGTAAAAGTGTTGTCTTTGGTTCAAATTGAAGGCTCTCAGGATGTGGATGATTTTGATGAGAAAATTGCCTCAGAGCGCTCTCAAGATTTAGAAGCCACACACCCTGCTGCCGCAGGTATGGCGGATGGGAGCGCTTCGGTAGAAAATGAGTCGCAAGCCAAAGAAGGCACGTTTAAAAGAAAAGCGCCCAAGGTAGGACGAAACGATCCTTGTTCTTGTGGATCAGGTAAAAAATACAAACAGTGTTGTGGTAAGTTGAGTTAGTTCGTTTTTCATTATCTTACTGTTGAACCTTAAAAAACCCACCTTTTGGTGGGTTTTTTAATCGAATAAAGTTAAGTTGGAGCATCATAATGAGTCAGTTAAGCGTAGAAATGCATCCTGTTTCAGGTGTGTATTTAGGCACGAGTGCGGCAAAAATTAAAAGAAATGGTCAGCCTGATTTGGTCATCATTGAACTGGTTAAAGGCAGTATTACGGTGGCCACTTTCACGCAAAATGCATTTTGTGCCGCACCAGTTATCGTTGCAAAACAGCATTTAGAGCAGAGTGCTCCGCGTGCATTGCTTATTAATAGCGGTAATGCCAATGCAGGAACGGGAAAGCAAGGGTTGTTAGATGCACAGCAAACGTGTATTTGGGTGGCCGAAGAGCTGGGGTGTGAGCCAAGTGACGTGTTGCCTTTTTCAACAGGCGTGATTGGTGAGGATTTTCCGATGGATAAACTGCAACAAGGCATTCCTGAAGCCTTAGCAAACCTTTCAATCACAGGTTGGCCGCAAGCCTGTACGGGCATTATGACCACCGATTTAGTGGCGAAAGCCGTGAGTCGTGAAGTGATGATTGATGGTCATTCGGTGATGATTACGGGCATGTCTAAAGGCTCGGGGATGATTCACCCTAATATGGCGACCATGCTGGGCTTTGTTGCGACGGATGCTAAAATCACTCAGGGGTGCTTACAGCAGTGTTTAAGCGATGCGGTTAATGTCTCGTTTAATCGAATTACGGTGGATGGCGATACCTCAACCAATGACGCTTGTACCTTAACCGCAACCCAGCAAGCGGATATGCCATTGATTGATTCGATTCACTCTCAAGCGTATCAAGATTTTTCAAAAGTCATAACGGAAATGATGACGGAACTGGCACAATTAATTATTCGTGATGGTGAAGGAGCCACCAAGTTTGTCAGTATTGTGGTTGAGGGGGGGAAGAATTCTGAAGAGTGTTTAAAAGTGGCCTATGCCGTGGCATTATCGCCTTTGGTAAAAACCGCTCTGTTTGCCTCCGATCCAAATTGGGGACGTATTTTGGCCGCCGTGGGAAGAGCTGGTGTTCAAGATTTAGACATTGAAGCCATTAAATTGTATTTGGGCGAGGAGTGTATTGTCGAAAATGGCGGACGTGCCGCCAGCTACACCGAAGAAGCGGGGCAGGCCGTTATGGATCAAACCGATATTACCATTACCATTCAATTAAATCGCGGTTCCGTCAATGAAGTCGTCTGGACCACTGATTTTTCGTACGATTACGTTAAAATTAATGCGGAATATCGGAGTTAAACAGCCTTGTTGAGAGGTTTTTTAAGAAATGTCATGTTCGAGTTTTACTTGGATTCGTATCATTCAGTATATTTTTTTGAAAAATATGGATACAGTATGAAACACGAATGATTCAATCGTTAGTATTAAAATCTGGCCTAAGATTTAGGACGTAACAGTTAATATCCTTTTATGCAAAGTCAATCATATCCCCTAATCCTCCGATAGAAATTCACGACACCAAAAAAGCAGCCGTTCATACGACCCCTTATTTATCGTTGGGTATTTTTCCTGATT
>UOFC01000209.1_pt1 | contig 17800 bp, 12 predicted proteins | sample 1988771 | NCBI WGS metagenome assembly UOFC01 (sample SAMEA4712195, study PRJEB27164) | hydrothermal vent metagenome | biome: marine basaltic hydrothermal vent biome; feature: marine hydrothermal vent; material: mineral | place: Pacific Ocean | collected 2011-06-14/2011-07-23 | depth 1719 m | reverse complement strand
CCACCTTTTTACAGTTCACCACCCATTTTTGAGGATAAACGCGAGGCAACGATAAACCTTCTTTTTGAATGGCCGCCAACATTTTCGCCCGAAACACCTTCGCCAGCGCCTTATGATGAAACAGATAGTGTCCCTTTTTTTGTCGCCACAAGTGAACGGGGTCAGGCACCAAGTGTTGTATTATTACTCCTGCATATTGGCGTAATCGAGGGGATTCGCCATCCTTTTTGTGTAAGGCTTTTGTCTCTGTATTTGAACATCCAATTTTATATAGGGCTTTCTGTTACTTTGTTGCTTGCCCAACAAAGTAACCAAAAAAGGGCACCCCGCTGACGCACTCGGTTTCACTAAGCTTGCAAGCCTAACTTTTTGAACTCGCTTCGCTCAAACAGCAAAAAGTTATAACGGCTTGCTTCACTAAGTTCAACATCGAGTGCTTTCAGAGGGGCAGAGGCGTTTTTAATCCGAAATTTTCTCCCCCCCCCTATGGTTCCACAAAACAACATTAAATTTACGAAGTGCGGTAAACTCTTTTAAAAGCGCGGGGTGTGAATTCAATCATTCGCCAGCTATCACCGTAACTTTTAACAAAAAAATACAGCGGACAGTTTAAAGCGTCACTTTTTTTGCCTACGCAAAAACGCACCACTTCAAACCGCACGCTGATTTTAATCGTTAGGCATTAAACAGGAGTTCAAGTATGGGAAAGAAATTTTCTAGCATCTCGGATCAGTTGAAGGAATTTATCAAAGATCAAAAGATATATTTCGTAGGCACAGCGGGAAATGAAGGACGGGTAAATATTTCCCCTAAAGGAATGGATTCTCTGGTTGTACTTAACTCAAATAGAGTCATCTGGTTAAATGTGACTGGAAGCGGAAATGAGACTGCAGCTCACATTCAAGAAAACCCTAGAATGACAATAATGTTTGCCGCATTTTCAGGGGAACCGATAATATTAAGGCTCTATGGAGATGCTAAAGCTGTTCATCGAAATGACCCTGAATGGGACGAGCTATACCAATCATTTAGCCCGCTTCCAGGTACAAGGCAGATATTCGACCTTGCCGTAGATCTAGTTCAGATTTCTTGTGGTATGTCAGTTCCTTTTTACAATTATATGGAAGATAGAAATCAACTATCGGAATGGGCAGAGAAAAAGGGTGAAGAAGGAATAAAAGAGTATTGGCGAGACCGTAATCAAATGAGTCTTGATGGAAAACCAACCAATATCATGGACAAAAATGCCTAACGAATAAGGTTAGATCATGATTCGCGCGTAGCGTGAAGCCACGATCTGAGCCGTTTGTTGGACAAGCCCAGTTAGTATTAGTTGTGTTGATGCTTGCTATGAAGATAGCTTTTTGAATGCCTTACCGATTGGGTTCATCGTAGTGTGATTTGGCTCTGAATACCCTAAAAATTCAATACCCTTCAATACTCAGTAACCCCCCTGTTATTTTTTGACCCCTTTGCCATCTATTTTTGACTGATTTTAGCGAATTTCAGATAATTTCAGACGATTTTCCCTTATTAAAAGTACCCTGTTTACTCAGTCCGTTTGACTGCTAAAAAAGGGAAGGGCTCGTTTTGGCTCGAATGGCATATTCTATATTGTTGGTATCGCAGTATTGGATAATCTTGGCTTGATACTCCGCTGCATCAATACGAAGCGCTTTCACTCGGACTCCTTTAGGCAGTCCTGCTTCACAGTGCTTAATAAATTCAAGATTTTGACTGGGCGGGTGAGCAGTTGCCTGCTCGGAAGTCGCAGGCCACCACTTGATCGGTCTGGGCAATATGCCCTGCCATTGGCATACAGTCGGCTTTCTGCGTTTTAGCGGTTTCTATGTAAGGATTTGGGTTACTTAAAAATATTGGAAGCAGTATCCCCTGACCATGGTTATACTAAAAGATTAGCAAGAAAATTAGAGAAATATGGGAATCTAATTGCTTAAAGTGTCAGATAAAAACCCCTAACGAATACGAAATGGTGTTGCCATTTCAGTTTATTTATTGGACTTCTAGTGTTGTGAATTTGTTTTTATGATCATTTATTTTTTGTTTTTTTAGTTGCTGTTTGCTTTTGGATAGGGTGATGGATGATTTAAGGCCGATCATTCTTTTTTGAATTTGAGTGACGTAATCAACGGTTTCATGTCCTATGTCTTGACGTGCTAACTTTTCGACATGATAGAACCATTTATTGGGATCTAAGCCTTGTGCTTCAGCTTCTCTTTGAAGTTTTCTTATTCGTCCTGGTCCAGCATTATAGGCCGCTAATGAGAAATTAATTTGATCTTCTTTAGAGTATTCTGGCTTATCAAAGTAGTGGTCTCTAAGGAAAGCAAGGTATTTTACGCCAGCATGTATGTTATCTTCTAGGTTGCCTATACTGGGAATGTTAACTACTTTTGAGCGTGCTGTAGAACGCTTGATTTGCATAATGCCTTTTGCGTTGGCTTTGCTGGTTAAGTGGTGTTGAAAACGAGATTCTTGGTAGGCAAGAGAGGCAATTAAAAACCAGTCAAATTCATAAAATTCAGCGTATTTTTTGAAGTAATATTGTAAGCAAGGAATTTCATCTAATGCGGTGAGAGATAAAGGGGTTTTGATCCAAAAAGGATTTTTGTAATATTTTTGAAAAATACTATTGCCTAAAAACTTTCCGGGTTTGGCATAAGTGTTTATAAAGTTATTAAGGGAGCGTTTTAAATTAGGCAAGTTTTTATTTAGTGCCCAAGCAATCTCTCCGCCATGGTGAAAAATAATGTCTTTTTGCAGTTTTAGATTGGAATAGGTATGTTGGTAAATTGTTGCGATATGGTCATCAATAACGGTGTATTCAAACAGTCCAGCATTGACCATTTCCAATAGATCCTCGCCTTCTAAAATGGGGTCGGCTTGAATGATTTCAATGCCTGGGAGGCCAAGTCGTCCTAAGGCTTGGTTCATTTGTTCAATATGAATAATATAACTACTATTGGCAACAACAATAATTTGTCGGTTTGAAAGATCTTCTAGTCGAGTAATAATTGGGCTGTTTTGGTGTGAGACCAGTATTTCTTGTACGTTTTTAATGTAAGGATCAGTAAAATCAAAAATGTATTTTCGTTCTGCTGTAACGGTTAATCCTGATGCGATGAGGTCTCCGCGACCTGCAAGCAGTTCATCAAATAACTGATTAAAAGGACGGGTTAAAAAAACAATGTGTGTTTTATACTCTTTTTTTCTGGGGCCTCGATTTAAATATTTTTCATAGGATTTTATTAAATCATGCTCAAGCCCACGCATTCCTTTGATGGTGTGAAAAAAATTAGTGCCGTTATAACTTACTAATACCCGTAGCGTTCTGCGTTCTAGTATTTGTCCTAAATCACCGATGAAGGGTTGATTGATGCGCTCTGAAAATGAAGTTTCTGCTTTTTCACTCTGTACTGGAAGCTCCCCCTCTGCCAAGGGGTTACTGCCCAAAATTAGTGCAAGCACCAAAGAGTAGGTGCCGACAGTTTTAAAAGAAGCATTAAGCGGTAGCAAGTTGTTTTCCAAAGATTGTTTTAATTGTATTATTTTAGAGTAGATACGGAATGAAAAATACTTTTTTTAATGAAAATGTTTAAGCTTGGTTGGTACCAGGGTATGATTCACTAATCTCATAAAGTTTGCTAACTATTTGTTATAATACGCGCAATTTTTAAAATCATAGTCCTTTTAAACCTTATCATTGTGACGTGTTAGATAAGGGAATTGGGCTTTTAATCTTAGATGGTATCGAGTGACTACAGAAAATACAACGGGTCAGCAAGACCCACATGCACAGCGTGAAGCTGAAAAATATGACAACCCTATCCCGAGCAGAGAGTTTATTCTGAATGCTTTAGAAGAGGCTCAAAAACCATTAAGACTTTATCAAGTGGCGAAGGTTCTTGAGGTTTCAGAAGACGATGAAGAGCGTTATGAAGCGTTATCGCGTCGCTTAAAGGCGATGGTACGCGATGGGCAGTTGATTCGTAATCGTCGCGGTGCGTTTGGTTTGCTAAGAAAAATGGACTTAATTAAAGGGCGTGTTTTAGGGCACCCTGATGGGTATGGTTTTCTCGTACCCGAAGAGGGTGGGAAAGATCTCTTTTTATCTGAAAAAGAGATGCATAAAGCACTTCATGGTGATGTGGTAATTGCTTCTGTTGTTGGCGAAGATCGGCGTGGTCGCCAAGAAGGAGCCATTGTTGAAGTGATTGAACATTCTACAAAGCAGATTCTTGGACGTTTAGCCTCTGAAAATGGTTTGTCTTGGGTTCGTCCCAATAATAACCGCTTAACACAAGATGTTTTTATCCCTAAAGATGGTTTGTTGGATGCTAAAGAAGAGCAAGTCGTTTTAGTTGAAGTCTTGAGTCAGCCTACATTAAGATCAGGCCCAATAGGTAAAATCATTGAAGTGGTGGGCGATTATATGGCTCCTGGCATGGAGATTGATGCGGCCATTCATGCATATGGGATTCCTAATGAGTGGCCAGAAGACTTATTAAAAGAGTTAGATGCTATTCCAGATAAGGTGGTTGAGTCGGATTTAGAAGGGCGTAAAGATCTTCGTAGTCTGCAATTGGTGACCATTGATGGGTCAGACACGAAAGATTTTGATGATGCGGTATTTGCAAAGCGCCGTAAAAGTGGTTGGCGCCTTGTCGTTGCCATAGCCGATGTTTCTCACTATGTGAAAACAGGAACAGAATTGGATAAAGAAGCTCTTAAACGTGGAAATTCTGTATATTTTCCTCAACGGGTGGTACCAATGTTGCCTTCTAAACTTTCTGATGGGTTATGTTCGTTAAATCCACACGTTGATCGTTTGTGCATGGTGGCGGATTTAGCGATTGATGAACACGGTCGATTAGAGCGCAGTCAGTATTATCAAGCGGTGATGAACTCTAAGGCGCGGTTAACTTATGATCAGGTAAACGATATTTTAACCGATTCGGACAGCGAGTTTAGAACACAGTTTGCTGAACAGGTTCCACATTTAGAAGACCTTCATGAACTGTATAAAGTATTGCAAAAAGCGCGTGAAGAGCGCGGTGCATTGGAGTTTAATACCACTGAAACACGTATTGTGTTTGATGATGATCGCAAAATTAAAGAGATTGTGCCAGTTTTTCGTAATGATGCCCACAAGTTAATTGAAGAGTGTATGTTGATGGCCAATGTGGCTACGGCACGATATTTAAAATGGCATAAAATTCCGATTGTGTATCGAGTGCATGAAAAACCTACTGAAGAGCGATTGAAAAATGTTAGAACCTTCTTAAAAGACTTTGGGTTAATATTGGAAGGGGGCGATGAGCCAACCGCACATGATTATGCGGCGGTTATGGAAAAGATTCAAGGGCAGCCTTATGAGCATTTAGTGCAAACTGTATTGTTACGCAGTATGAATCAAGCGGTTTATCAGCCTGATAATAAAGGACATTTTGGCTTGAACTATGAGCACTATACGCATTTTACTTCTCCAATTCGTCGTTACCCAGATTTACTGGTGCATCGAGCCATTCAACATGCGTGGAAAAAAGTGGGCTCTGAAGAGTTTGAGTATAATGAGGCCAAAATGCAAGAACTGGGGCAACACTGTTCGGACACTGAGAGACGTGCTGATGAAGCGACTCGTGATGCGGTAACATTCCTGAAATGTGAGTTTTTATCCCACCGATTGGGCGAAGAGTATGATGCGGTGGTAACAGCCGCAACCAATTTTGGGTTATTTGTTGAAATTGATCCGTTATATGTTGAAGGTCTGGTTCATATTACCGAGTTAGGTGAAGACTACTTCCACTATGATAATGCTCGTCATTGTTTAAAAGGGGAGCGCACAGGTAAAGTGTATCGTTTAGGAGATCGTATTCGAGTGCAAGTAGCTCAGGTAAACTTAGATGATCGTAAAGTAGATTTACGTTTTATTTCGGGGGGGTCTACTGATACCGATGAAGTGGTTTCTGAAGAAGGGGCTGAAAATGCACAAGAGTCTCAAGAAGGAGATTCTACGGAGCAAAAAAGACCACGCAGAAAGCGTTATTATCGTAAAGGTAAAAAATCACCTAATAAAAATCAGTAATTAAGAGCCAGTAAATGTTGTGAAACAAGACGTTATTTATGGACTGCACGCGGTTGAAAAATTTGTCAAGCAGGCGCCACATTTGGTTTACCAGCTTTCTTTTATAAAAGGACGCTTAAACAATCGCCAACAATCACTTTATGATTATGCGAAGAGCCTTGGACTATCACCGGAATTTACGGCCAAGTCGGCTTTTAATAAGATTGACGGTAATCATCAAGGCGTGATGGCACAGGTCGCTAAACAGGCAGATTTGAATGAATCCAACTTGTTAAGCATCATGGAAAAGGCTATAAATCCACTGTTTATATTTTTGGATGAAGTGCAAGATCCTCATAATTTAGGTGCAGTCTTGCGAACCGCAGATGCTGTTGGAGTGGATGCGGTGATCATTCCGAAGCATAACTCTGTTGGAATGAATGCAACGGTGCGAAAAGTGGCATCGGGTGCGGCAGATAATGTGAAGCTAATCGTAGTGTCTAATTTAACAAGAACACTTAAAGAGATGCAGCAAGCAGGCATGTGGATGGTGGGGTTAGATGGTGATACAGAACAAACCATATACGATCAAGATTTTACAGGGTCAACAGGCATTGTAATGGGCGCGGAAGGCACAGGATTAAGGCGTTTAACTCGGGAGGTATGTGATTACCTTGCGGCCATTCCGATGGTTGGTGTGGTTGAGAGCTTAAATGTGTCGGTTGCAACAGGTATTACCGTTTATGAAGTGTATCGACAACGTCAATTTGTATCTAAACTCTAATTTATTGTCTGGATAGAGGGGGGGGCACGAAACTCCTCATTCGAATACGATTCGTGTCAATCGTCTCTTCAGCTCGTACGATAATCAAAGCGATTTTTCGTTTGAATGCATCCTTTCGTGCAAAGATCTCTATCAGTTTAGATGAATAACAAAAATCCTTACGCTGAAGCTTCATTCACCGTTTATAATAAGTGTTTTACCCCTAGGAGGCTGTCCTAGAATGAAAGTCGTCGCGAGGGAAAGTCATTTTGTGGCAGGTTTTGTGTACATTTAAGGCGTTTAGTCACTCTAAACAACGAAAATTTACACAAAAGATGACCAAAATGGATTTTCCGCAGTAGATTCTTCATTCTCGGACAGCCTCCTAGTCCTTAATTTTGATTATATTGGAGTTTTTTGTGATTCGTACTCGTTTTGCCCCTAGCCCAACAGGTTATTTACATATTGGTGGTGTGAGAACCGCGCTTTATTCTTGGTTGTATGCAAAAAAAATGGGGGGAGAGTTTACATTAAGAATTGAAGACACCGATTTAGAGCGCTCGTCAGAAGAGTCGGTTAATGCCATATTAGAGGGCATGAGTTGGTTGGGGCTGGATTACGATCGCGGCCCTATTTATCAAACTCACCGTTTTGAACGCTATAAAGAGGTGATTCAAATTTTGTTTGACAAAGGGTTGGCTTATTATTGCTATGCCACGCCTGAAGAGTTGGATACGATGCGTGAGGCACAAAAAAAAGCGGGCGAAAAACCACGTTATGATGGACGTTATCGCGATTTTACGGGCGAACCTCCCAAGGGTGTTGACCCTGTTATACGCTTTAAAAACCCATTGAATGGCGAAGTGGTGATTGATGATTTGGTAAAAGGTCAAGTAGTGGTCGCTAATAAGGAGTTAGACGATTTAATCATTGCACGTTCAGATGGTACGCCCACTTATAATTTAACGGTTGTGGTTGATGACTGGGATATGGGAATGACGCATGTAATTCGTGGGGATGATCATCTTAATAATACACCACGTCAAATTAACCTTTATCAAGCCATTGGAGCAGATGTGCCTAAGTTTGCACACATTCCAATGGTATTGGGTGAAGATGGCAGTCGTTTGTCTAAACGTCATGGTGCTGTGAGTGTGTTGCAATATAAAGAGCAGGGGGTTTTGCCCGAGGCGCTACTGAATTATTTAGTGCGTTTGGGGTGGTCATATGGTGTTCAAGAAATCTTTAGTATGGATGAAATGGTTGAACATTTTGATTTAAATACGGTTAACAGTTCACCTTCTACGTTTGACCAAGCTAAACTCACTTGGGTAAATGAACAGCATATAAAGGTGGCGTGCGCTGAGCACCTTGCACGTTATGTTGCACCCTTTATGACAGAACGTGGCGCTGATTTTTCACAAGGGCCAGAGTTGATTAAGGTGGTGAATTTATTAAAAGATCGCGCCAAAACGTTAATTGAAATGGCTGAAGGTGCCGTGTATTTTTATCAAGACTTTGAAACGTTTGATGCCAATGCCGCTAAAAAACATTTAAGACCTGTGGCTGAAGAGGCATTAAAAACGTTGTTAGTTAAGTTGGAAGCATTAGAAGAGTGGAATGCTGAAGTGATTCATACAGAAATTAATGCCACCGCTGAAGCGTTAGCGGTGGGTATGGGTAAAGTAGGAATGCCATTACGTGTTGCGATTACTGGAGGAGGGCAGTCCCCTGCCATTGATGCCACAGCCGAGTTGATTGGAAAAGCACGTTGTGTTCAGCGTATTCAAATGGCGTTGGCGTTTATTGAAGCGCGTAAATTAGCTTAATTTTTCAGGGGATGAACTGAGTCGTTACAATATGATTACGGCAAAACAAATCCAATGCTTTCATGCACGGCCTTGAGCGTGATTTGTGCTTGCTTTCTTGCTGTTTCAGCGCCTTGTTTTAAAATGGCCTTTAGCGCAGCTTCGTCCTCGCGCAGTTGATAAAATCGTTGTTGCATTGGTTTCAAATAGTCAATCACCAGTTCGGCTAATTCGATTTTGAGGTGGCCGTACATTTTGTCGTCAAAATATTGTTCGACTTCTTGAATGGATTGGCCGCTGATAACCGAGTAGATCGTCAGTAAGTTAGATACGCCTGGCTTATTTTCTAAATCATATACAATCTCTGTACCAGAATCTGTTTGTGCTTTTTTGAATTTTTTTAGAATGGTTTTGGGGTCGTCCAGTAGGCCAATAAAGTTGCTTTTGTTTTCATCGGATTTAGACATTTTAGACAGCGGATCTTGCAGGCTCATAATGCGTCCGCCTGATGTGGTAGGAGCAATGAAGGGTTCGGGTACTTTAAATAACTTTTTATTAAAGCGATTATTGTAACGAATGGCTAAATCTCTAGTGAGTTCTAAATGTTGTTTTTGGTCTGCACCCACTGGTACCATTTCAGTTTGATAGAGTAGAATGTCGGCGGCCATAAGAACGGGGTAGTCGTACAGGCCAACATTGATGTTTTGTGAATGTTTTTGTGACTTGTCTTTAAATTGCGTCATTCTATTTAGTTCGCCCATGTAGGTAGAGCAATTTAAAATCCAAGCCAGTTCGGAATGCTCAGGTACGTGTGATTGAATAAAAATCGTGCTTTTATTGGGATCAATGCCAGCGGCAAGATAAAGCGCCACAAAATCTAAACTCCGTTTTACCAGTGAGGCAGGATCTTGTTCAACGGTAATGGCGTGCATGTTTACCAGTGAAAACAGACAATTGTAATCGTCCTGCATGGTTACCCAGTTTTTAATGGAGCCAATGTAGTTACCTAACATTAAATCGCCAGAAGGTTGAATGCCACTGAGTAAGGTCGGTTTTGCCAGATTTGATGAGTTCATTATGTGATGTCTTTTTGTCTTTTTGCAAGTTTTAAAAAATTGGCGCTATTTTCGCACTTTCTCTTTAGAATAACTACCTTAATTCTCAGATAGAAATGCAAGTTTTAAAGTATAAGCAAAGGGTGACAACTATCTGGACAAACACCGGTATCTCAAGAAAGCTTTGAATAAGTCCTTTTAGAATTTATGGGATTTTAAGTTGTTTTATTTAATGTGAGGCTTTTGCACGATACAATTACGAGTAAAAGTGGTTGATATTTTCCTGATTTTCGTTAGAAAAGAAGGAAATAGCTCGCTATTAACGGCGTTTTTTGCCTCAATCAGAAAAATAAAAAATAAAATCGTAGCTCATTTTTTTGCGCCTGTATCGTGTAAAGGTCTCGTATGGTTTGCAGAGAGGATTTTATTTTAGGCATAAAAACATTGAAAACCTGCGTAATTCGTTGAACTTTAGGCAAAAATCGCTAAAATGGGGGGTTACCTTATAAAATATAATAATTGAACTCTGCTTATGCGACAACTTATTCGTAAGATTACCTCTCTTTTTTCTAAGCCTTCTACAGCCACAGCTCTTTCTGTTCAGCATGACCAAGCTCCTTTAATACTATCACGTGATCAACATGGTATTTCGCGTCAAGACATTGATCACTCGGCACTGGATGTATTGTATGGCTTTAAACGTGCAGGTTATGAAGCGCATTTGGTTGGGGGGTGTGTTCGAGACCTGTTATTGGGGTTAGAACCTAAAGATTTTGATATTGTGACCAGTGCTGAGCCTGATCAAGTGAAATCAGTGTTTAAGCACCGTTGTCGTTTAATTGGCCGTCGCTTTCGTTTAGCACATGTTCGATTTGGTCGGACGGTGATTGAAGTTGCCACTTTTCGTGGTTCGAGTGAAAATAAGGCTCAAATTAATCGACAAGATCGTTTTGGCCGTAATGGCAAGTATTCTGGTGCAGCACACGAGATAGATGACCGTGGTCGTGTGGTTCGAGATAATGTGTACGGAACAATTGAGGAGGATGTTTGGCGACGTGATTTTACGGTTAATGCGTTGTATTACAATATTAAAAATTTTTCAATCATTGATTATACTGGTGGTCTGGAGGATATTGAGAAGGGTCAACTTCGTTTAATTGGAGACCCTGAAACCCGTTACCGTGAAGACCCAGTTCGGATGATTCGTGCGATTCGTTTTGCCGCCAAATTGGGCTTTAAAATTGAAGCACAGACCGAAGCACCTATTTATGAATTAGCCCCTCTGTTATTGGATGTCTCTCATGCTCGAATGTTTGAAGAGGTATTAAAATTGTTTCACAGTGGTGTGGCCGTGCAAGTATTTGAAAAATTACGCCATTACGGATTGTTTGAGCATCTGTTTCCACAGACAGACGCAATTTTGTTGCAAGAGCAAGAAGGGTTTCCAAGAATGCTGGTAATTGAGGCGCTTAAAAGCACCGATCGACGTATTCGAGAAGGCAAATCAGTTAACCCTTCATTTTTATTTTCGGCACTGCTTTGGGAGCCGATGTTGCAATGTAAAGCTCAGTATGTAGAAGAGGGATTGTCACATCAAGAAGCGTTGTATGCAGCGGCGGATGATGTCATTGGTGAACAGATTAAATGTACGGCGATTCCAAAACGATTTACGGCTCAAATACGAGAAATTTGGAGTTTTCAATATCGTTTACCTAAGCGTTATGGCGATCGCGCACAAAGATTACGAGAGCATGTACGATTTAGAGCCGCTTATGATTTTTTAGGCATTCGTTCGGTGGCAGGTGAGTCTGAGGTGACCGAGGTGTTTGATTGGTGGACGGAGTATCAAGAAAAAAATCCCGTGGATCAGGTTGCATTTGCCAATAACATGCAAAAGTCTACCCGCCAAAAAAGACCAAGGCGTAACCGTAATTTTTACCGTAAACGCAGTCAATCAGCAGATCGTGATGTGATTGAGTCGTAACCAGTAAGGTAGGTACTTATGGCAAAGGTATTTATTGGGCTGGGAAGTAATCTTTTAGACCCAGTTAAACAGTTAACTAAGGCAATTTTTTCTTTAAGTCAATTGTCAGGAACATTGGTTTTAAACATCTCTCAATTTTATGGCTCCACTCCCTTAGGGCCAAGTGATCAACCTGATTTTGTAAATGCGGTCTGTTTGATTGAGACGACGTTTACGCCATTAGAGTTGTTGAGGGCATTAAAAAGCATTGAAATGGAACAGGGACGCGTTAAAAAACGCCATTGGGGTGAGCGGCTGATTGATTTGGATATTTTATTGTTTGATGATTTAGAGTTAGCGTCTGCCGTGTTAACCATTCCACATAGAGACATGATTTTTCGAGATTTTGTACTTATTCCATTATTGGAAATAGCGCCAGACTTAATTATTCCGAATAAAGGGTCGGTAAAATCACTTGTTTTAGAGTTGCAAACCAGCTATTTATACCCTCTTTCAGACGTTTCTCAATAGGCACATTATTATGCGAACAACACTGTCAAAATTAAAAAATATGCATCAATCGGGTGAAAAAATCGTTTGTTTAACCGCATATGATGCTTCATTTTCCCACTGGTTAGAGCAAGCGGGAGTGGATATGATTTTGGTGGGAGATTCGCTGGGAATGGTGGTGCAAGGCCATGCGACGACTTTGCCAGTTACATTAGATGAGATGGTTTATCACACTCAGATGGTGCAACGTGGTAATCAGCGTGCGTGGTGTATTGCCGATTTACCCTTTATGTTCGATGCAACGTTAGAGGGTGCCTTAAATGCAGCGTCTCGATTAATGAAGGAGGGAGGGGCAAATATGGTAAAACTGGAAGGGGGAACACGTGTTTTAGAGGTTGTTTCCCAGCTTTCAGTATTGGGTATTCCTGTTTGTGGTCATTTAGGTTTGTTACCTCAGTCGGTTGAAAAACATGGTTATAAAGTGGTTGGGCGTGATGATTCGTCGGCAGAGAAATTACTTGCAGAGGCTTTGGCATTACAAGCACATGGTGCGGAAATTCTGGTGTTAGAGTGTGTGCCTTCTAAATTAGCGAAGCATATTACCGACCAGTTATCTATCCCTGTGATTGGTATTGGTGCGGGCAGTGATACCAGTGGTCAAGTATTGGTGTTGCACGATATATTGGGCTTAACGGTTGGTAAAACCCCTATGTTTTCTAAAAATTATTTGAACAATTCAGCATCAATTCAAGCCGCATTGCAAGCTTTTGTGTCCGAGGTAAAATCGGGCAAATTTCCAGCCTCCCATCACGAAATTACATTATGAATGATTGTGTTATGAATGATTGTGTTATGAATAATCGTTTGGTTCAAAAAATTGAGACATTGGTTGAGATAAGAGCGATGGTCTCTGACTGGAAGCAGGCAGGACTAACCATCGGGCTTGTACCGACCATGGGAAATTTACATGCAGGGCATTTGAGCTTGGTTGAATTGGCACAACAACGTTGTGACCGAGTGGTGGTGAGTGTATTTGTGAATCCACTGCAATTTGGTCCGAATGAAGATTTTGATCGTTATCCACGTACTTTAGCGGAAGATATTGAAAAATTAGCCGCACTACAGGTCAATGTGATGTATTTACCTTCTGTTGCAGAGATGTATCCGAATGGTTTGATACAAACGGTCATTTCAGTACCGAGTGCAATTACGAATGTACTGGAGGGAGCAATTCGTCCAGAGCATTTTGATGGCGTCAGTACCGTTGTTTGTAAACTGTTTAATATGGTGCAACCAGACGTGGCTGTGTTTGGCCAAAAAGATTACCAACAGTGCCTTGTAATTCAAAAAATGGTACATGATTTAGCACTGCCACTTGAGGTGGTAATAGCGCCTATTTTACGAGATTATGATGGGTTGGCTTTAAGTTCTCGTAATCAATATTTATCGACGGATCAGCGAACGATTGCACCTAAATTATACGTGGCATTGCAAGATGTTGCTTTGGCCATTAAATCGGGTAATCAAAATTTTAATGCGTTAACCGAGGTAGCCATTCAGAGATTAATCGCCGAAGGTTTTGATTCGGTGGATTATTTTCAGATTTGTGATGCAAAAACAGTGCAAGTGGCAGATATGAATTGCCCAAAAATAGTTGTATTGGCTGTGGTTTGTTTAGGTGGCACGCGTTTGTTAGATAACATAGTGATAACTCTTTCAGGGGCTGGTTGAGGCGTGACATAATGGTTTTGTCCTGTTCAGAGCTTTCTTTTAAACAGGGGGGGGGAGAAAATTTAACAGGCTTGTTTATTAACTTGAGAAGAAAGGGTGTTGCGAGCATGGGTTATGTGGTTGTTAGCATTTACATAGATTAATTTAGGTTTAAATGAATCAGCATCAACCTCACTCATGGTCACATAAGTGGCAATGATTAAAAGATCTTGTGGGTTGGCTTTATGTGCTGCAGCGCCGTTGACCGAAATGGTACCGCTGTTTTCTTCAGCACGAATTGCATAGGTAGTGAAACGTTTTCCATTATTGACGTTATAAATATGAATTTGTTCGTATTCACGAATGCCTGCCATGTCTAAAAGATGGCCATCAATGGCACAGGAGCCTTCATAGTCCAGCTCGGAATGCGTGGCTGTCACACGGTGAATTTTTGATTTTAGTAACGTTACTTGCATACTGCTCTCTTGGTTCTGACGATACATTTTTTTAGCCTTGTTCCTAAAAAGTATAGGTATAACTTAGCTAAATTTTGGTAAAAACTACTTAGGTCGCCTAAAAAGAGGCGTATCAAGGTGGAAAATGGGCATTTACAACTGTAAATCTCCATTTTTTTAACACAAAGATGACCTTTTCAGGGGCTGGTTGAGTCGTTATAAATATTATACTATTGTTGTTGCTAGTACATCAACCTTGCTATATTTTCGAACCGCGGCAGTGCGGGGATTTAAATTAAGTGTTAGCGTTATCCTGTATTACGCATTCCTGCCGCAATGGCGTTAATGCTATTGAGCAGTACAGGAAGCCAAATTTCTTTTTCTTCATCAGGTACGTCATCGGATTTATAACGCCTTAATAGGGCTATTTGAATATTATTTAAGGGGACTAAGTAAGGGTTTCGTCGTTGTAAAGAGAGTGCAATGGTTGGGGTATCGGCCATTAATGTTTCATTATCACTGATTTCTAAAATACGTTGTTTGGTACGTTTGTACTCTTTTGCTATCAGGTTATAAACTTGATTTGCAACGGCAGCGTCTTTTCCGAGTTGTTTATATTGTTCACCGATGTTCAAATCGGTTTTAAACAGTGCCATTTGGATATTGCTCATCAGTGCTCTAAAGAATGGCCAGTTTTCATACATCTCTTTGAGCTGTGTATCACCATGTTGTTTTATCCAATTATCAAGCGCATACCCTGTTCCTTGCCACGCAGGAAAGGTAAGACGAGCCTGTGCCCAGCCAAAAACCCAAGGAATGGCACGAATAGAAGATTTGGATAAATTGCCTTTTTTACGATGTGAAGGACGCGAACCAATATTGAGTAACCCAATTTCGGTAACGGGTGTGGCTTCGTAAAAGAAATTAAAAAATCCTTTGGTATGGTCGGTTAGCTCCCTAAAGTTATGTTCTCCGTCTTTTGATAAGGTTTTCATGACTTCAAGGTAAGATGGGTTATCCGCTTTGGATGTTTGCACAATCCCTGTACTGGCTTTCATAAGCCCTGTTACCCCAAGAGACAGCTCGTACATCGCCGTTTCTGCGTTGCTGTACTTGTATGAAAGCACTTCACCTTGCTCGGTAAACTTGATGGAACCGCGAACCGTTCCTGTGGGTTGTGACAAAATAGCAAAATGTGTTGGTCCGCCACCTCTACCCACAGTTCCACCACGCCCGTGGAATAGGCGGCAGTCTACATTATGCTGATCGGCCAATGCCATAATTTGTTGCTGTGCTTGATAGAGACACCATGCTGAAGAGAGGTTACCGCCATCTTTTGCAGAATCTGAGTACCCCAGCATGATCTCTTGTTGGTTTCCTGAGGCTTGTAATAACGCATTATAGGTGGCGTTTTCAAGTAAAGCTTGAGTAACAGGCACAATATGCTCTAAGTCTTCAATGGTTTCAAATAAAGGAGATATTTGAATGTCACAATAAGGTTCGCCTGCATTATAACCTGCAAGACCCGCTTGGTGTGCTAAGAACAGCACTTCCATCACATGACTGGCTTGGTGGGTCATAGAGATAATGTAGTTGTTAAATGCTTTAACACTGATCTCTTTGCGCATTTCACGAAATACATGAAAGACTTCTAACACTTCGTTGGTCATTTCGTTTAAAGCAAGGTGCTGAGTGTCCACAATGGTTGCAGAGGCCACGTGACTGGCCAACAGATTAAGCTTCTCTTTTTCGCTTAAACTTGGATAATCAATGCCTAAGTGAGACAGCAGATCGGCAACGGCATCGCTGTGTACATTGGACTCTTGGCGAATGTCTAAACGCATTAGGTAAAACCCAAAGGTTTTGACAAGACGAATCAGATCTTGTAGTTCAGCATTGGCGACATTTTCATCGTCATGACCACATAATGAATCATAAATAAGTTCCAAGTCTGCTAACAGACTGTCTTCATCAGGGTAGGATAGCGCATTTTTATCGGCGTGTTCATCATTTAAGCGGGCTTCAATGTAGTTTAAATTGTGGCTCAGTTTACCGTGAATAAGGTATAAAAAACGACGATAAGGTTCATCTTTAAAGCGTTCAGGACGTTTTTTAAAAACGCTGTTGATTAAGTCGGTATCGACAATCATCGAGCGGTTAACCACCTCTTGAGAAATGCCACAGATAAAGCGAGAGTGAGTCAGTTGTGAACTGAGTTCAAAAATACGTTTTTGATATTCATAAATGACCGCACGCGATTGCAGTAAAAGTGCTCGAATGGTCGTTTTATGGGTCACAAACGGGTTACCGTCACGATCACCACCAATCCAGGAACCAAAGGTTAAAAAATCGGGTGTTTCAATTTTATCGTTAGGATAGTGCTTAGACAGTGCTCTTTCCATGTAACGATATACATTTGGGACGGCATCAAATAGCGATTTACGGAAAAAATAGATACCATTGCGAATTTCATCTTCAACCGTTGGTTTTTGACGGCGTACTTCGTCGGTTTGCCATAAAACTTGAATTTGCGTTTCAAGCTGTTGATAAATAGACTCTTTTGCGTAATCATTGTTGTAGGTGTCGGCTTCGTTTAAGGCACTGATGTCTAAAAAGATACGTCTTAAATTATCCATGATAGAGCGACGTTTGGATTCAGTAGGGTGTGCGGTGAAAACAGGAATATAGTGCAATTTATTCAGTAAATTTTGTACTTGTGAGGCATCCAAACCTTGTGCTTTAAACTCTCCTACCGTATTTAAAACCGAGCCAGTCCATAATGGCCCATCGGATTTTAACTGACTTTGCCTTTCATGGTATTGATGCTCTTCTTCGGCTAGGTTTACTAAGCTAAAATAGAGGTTAAATGCACGAATAATGGGCGCCAGTTCTTCGGCGGATTGTGCTTCAATAAATTTGGAGAGTTCGGCGTGTAGCGCGGTGTTTTCTCCTCTTTGTAATTGTAAATAGCCTGTTCGTAATTTTTCAACGGCATCGTAAGTCTTTTTTCCTGCTTGTGATTCAATTACTTTTCCCAGTAAATTGCCTAATAATTTAACACGTGCTCTTAGTTGTTTATCACGACGTTCTGCGGCCATTTGTATTCTCATTTTCTTAAACAAAATTGAGCGGTATTATAACAGAATTTTTTTTAAAAATGATTGAACTATGGGGATTCGTATCTCATTTCGCGCTTCTATCTGTAGGTTGAAAGAGTATATAAAAATGAGAAAAAAGGAGGGTATTGTGAATAAAAGGAAGGGGGGGGATTTTTTTCTTATTTTTTATTGAGGCAGTTGTCACTTTTTGTGTAACTATTTTGGAGAGTTGTTCAGATTGCTTCTGAAATTAGTCGGTTTAAGGTGACAAATTTTAGAGGCAAGCTGAATAGTTATAAGTGGTTATTTATTGTTTTGGTAAGCTTTCGCGCCATTTAAAATCTCTTCTTGTG
>UOFC01000219.1_pt1 | contig 18277 bp, 17 predicted proteins | sample 1988771 | NCBI WGS metagenome assembly UOFC01 (sample SAMEA4712195, study PRJEB27164) | hydrothermal vent metagenome | biome: marine basaltic hydrothermal vent biome; feature: marine hydrothermal vent; material: mineral | place: Pacific Ocean | collected 2011-06-14/2011-07-23 | depth 1719 m | reverse complement strand
ACAAGGTGAATTGAGCTTGCTCAAGAGAGGGAATTCTGGAGTATAAAATTTAACTAATTTAAGGAAATGATATGCCAAGAAGATCAACTCAAACAAAAAAACAAACGCATCAAACGTTAAAGAATATGAGTTATGAAAGTATGGTCATTAGCTGGCTTATGTATGATGGCTGGCAAGTTTTTACCCCCATACTGGATAATGGACATCAAACAGATGTGTTAATTTCGGATGGTCCAAACTACTATCGAATTCAAATTAAAACTGTTGAAGCAACGGGCGAAGAGCATGTTGTTGAAAATCGCTGGGAAGAGAGTAATGTAGATTACGTTATCTATTTTGCACGGAATTCAACGTGGGGATACATTGCCCCAGCCTTTTCAGAAAAGAAAAGGCGTTTAAATCATGATGAACATTTCAGGTTTGAATCGAACAGTCGAACAGACTTTCTTAAGCAACTTCATAAAATTGATTGAAAACATGATTTTTTATCTTGATTCGTCCCCTTTTCAGGGGCTGTTTGAGCCGCTCCCCGATTACGCAGAGTCGTTATAAGAGACTTGCACCTACAATCACGAGTAAAAATGGCTGATATTTCCCAGCTTTTCGTTAGAAAGTGTGTCAATATTCCAGAGTACTGTCTTTTGAGCCAGCTCAATTCACCTTGTAGCTCGCTATTAACCGTATTTTTCGACTTTTACCTTTACGGGTTTATTACACCATTACAATTACACGTTTTTCGTTTTGCGCCTGTATCGTGCAAAGGTCTCTATAAATCTAGTCTTTGTTATAACTTAAATTTATCCCCCCCCTCTGTATTTTTGATTCTTAATTTAAAGGTCATGTTGCGTAATTTTTCTTAGTTATATCATGTATTTACGTTAATTAAGTAAGTAATGTTGATTTGTTTTATGAGTATGTATATTATGAAAAATCTGCTTAATCATGTGTTTTTTAAGTGGGTATTTAGGGAGGATGTAAATATTTATTTTGACTACTCATTGAGTAGTTGCATTTGTGTTTAAAAATAGATGGAGCAAAAATGAAAATATTAAAAAAAACGCTTTTGGTCTCGGCAATCACGCTTGCCACAACCACTGCAATGGCTGTTGATGTCGAAATTTCAGGGTTTGGGACAATAGGGTATTCACAAAATGATGAAAAAGACAGTGTCGTCAATAATGTGCCTTCAAAAGGGTCTTGGGGGCATGCATCATTACTTGGTTTGCAAGCGGATGTAAAGATAACCAGTGCACTCTCTGCAACAGCGCAGGTTAAATTGTCGGAAGACGCAACCATTGATGAAAAAATGCAAATGACACTTCAAATGGCTTTTTTAGGGTATCAAGTAACAGATGCCCTTAAGGTACGAGTGGGTCGTTTGAGAGCACCTTTTTACTTGGATTCTGAATACCTGGATGTGGGGTATGTTAAAACGACAGCAACGGCACCTTATGCCGTTTATGGCCAAGCACCATTTTCGAATTACAACGGGGTAGATGTGATTTTTACGCATTATACCGAGAGTGATTTAGAATTTCAGATTCAACCCTATTTAGGAAAAGAAGAGACCGAAATTGATCTTCGTCGTGCGGGTGGTGGTGGAAAGTTAGAGGCTAATTATCTCGCCGGAATTAATGCCTCGATTGCTGGGGACGATTGGAAAGTGAGAGCGGGGTACACTATTGGCGAAATGAATAACCCATCCTACCAAGAAAATACGTTTACGGAAGATTTCTTTTTAAATGACGATGTAGGGTCTTTTTTGACCGTTGGTGCTAACTATGACAATGGTGCATTATTGGCAACGGTTGAATTTGCAAAACGTTCGGTAGAAGATGCTCAAGCCATTGCGGATTTAACGGGTGCTTATGTGACACTTGGGTATCGTTTGAGTGACTTTACACCATATGTAACCTATCAAACGCAAGAAACGGATGATAAGAATCGTGCGGCTCCAACGTATGTTAATTCGGATTTTAATGCGTTAAGTTTAGGATTTAAATATGACTTTTCTAAAGTAGCCTTTAAAGCTGAAGTAACAAATTTTGAATTTGGTAAAAATGGCTCTTTGGGTTATGTAAATACGTTAACGAAGAATGTGAACTCTACGTTAAAATCCGCTAAAGTCTTAAATTTAACATTAGAAACTGTATTTTAAGGAGTATTTATGAAAAAGTTAATAATCGTTTCCATATTAATAATGCCTTTATCGGCGGTTTTTGCAGGTGTTGTGGCGGTGTCAAACCCTTCGGATAGTTACTCTAAGGGTGATGTAACCAATGCTTGGAAAGGCAAAACGACGGCTCAATTGGTTGAAAATGCGGCGGCTTCGGATGCTTTTTACAGCGATGTCATTGGCAAAAGTGCCGCCAGTGTTGAGAAAAAAATCAAACGAAAAGTGTTTTCTGGACGTATGGCTCCACCTAAAACATTAAATTCAGATTCTGAAGTGATTAAATATATCTCTTCTAATCCTGGTTCGATTGGGTATGTGAATGATTCAAGTGTAAATAGCGCCGTTAAGGTCATTAAATAATACGGATTTAAATTTTTCTTCCCCCCCCCCTCCCTTTCTTAATGTTTTTTAAGGGTGGGGGGAAGAAAATTAAGGATGGTTTTAATTTATCTATTTTACAAAGTAGATAAATTAAAGTTTTTTATACCACTCGTATTTGAAAAAAAAGGAAGCAGGATGAAAAATTTGCGTCCATCGGCTAAGGTTGATGCTCAGGGTATTATCACTGAAGTGAATCAAGATTATTTGGATTTGTTGGGTTACGCTCTTGATGAGATGCTGAATCAGCCTATTAAAAATTTTCGAACCAATGACTTTCCAATACAGATACAAGAAGATTTAAAAGCCGTTTTGATGCAGGGGCTGCCGTATCATGGTTATGTGATCGAAAAAAATAAATCAGGGGTTGATGTTTACTTATCAATGACGTTGTTTCCACAGGGTTCTGCGGGAAATTATCAAGGTTATACTTCTGTTAATCGTTTGCTTACCGCAGAAGAGATTCAGACGGCTAAAATGCGTTTTCAGTTACTTTCAACGGGTAAGGTGAACGTGGTGGAAGGCACGTTTGCCTCTGCATTTTTTATGTCAACGATCGGGCGGTTTTTTAAATTAAAATCACTGCCAATGATGATTAGTGCCGCCGTGATTACCTCCAGCTTGATTCTGTTAATTGCTTTTATTCATGGGCAGACACAAAAACAAGACGTTTTAAAAAGTTCTATTGAGGGTTATGCTAAAACAGTTGAAGCGGAGCTGGAAGGTTTTATTGATAAAAATAAATTAATTGGTGAGACTAATCTTGTGGGGTTAACCAAATCTGATTTTGTTCGTAATGCAGTAGAAGAGCTGGATATTGATACGCTGGTTGATGAGTTTAATGGCGTTAATGAGCATTATAAAAGTAATTCGGTGTTGCAAAATATTGCCATGCAAATTTTTGATGCCGAAGGCAACTCAATGTACCGCTCTTGGGTGAGTGAAGAGGAACAAGATATTATTCCTGTTACGCGAGTCTATATCAATGAGATTTTGGAGCGTAATAAATCAGACTCCTTTTTTGTTTTAGAAAAAGAGGGGTTAACGCTTAAATCAGCCATCCCATTGCATTTTGAGGGTGAAATTGTGGGCGTGGCAGAGATGAGCCAAGATTTTAGATCGGTTAAGAAAGAGCTTGAATCCTTGTCGGGAGCTTCTTTTACTATTGCCATTGCGGATAAATATCTTAAGCAAATCCCAGGAAGAGTGCGTGATGACTCTCCTTTGGTAGGTCGTGATGAGCTCTATCATATTGATCAAAATACATTGTCTAAAGAAAAAATAGATTTGTCTAAGCACATTAATATTTTAAAAAATGTGTCCATTGACTTTGTTATAAAGGAGGAGGTTATCTATCAAGATGGTTATATGCATATCTCAAGACCGATTTTAGATGTGAGGGGTGAAGCCATCGGTACGATGATTGTCAGCATTGCTGCGCCAGAATTTGAAGTGTATCTGGATGAAAATTTGGCTGTGGTTGAAGGTACTTTTTATGGTGTTGCGGTGTCAACCATTGTGACAACCTTCTCTTTGCTTTTATTACTTTGGTTGCTGTTGATTCGCCCGATTAAACGGATGGAAGAGCAAATTACGGAAGCGGTGGATTCAAGTGATTTGTTTAAGCGAGCGGATGTGATTGGTCATAATGAAATGGCTGATTTAGGGCGAGCCTATAACAAGCAGGTATCGTTGTTTCAGCAAGTCATGAATGACTCTTCAAATGCCTTAAGTCATCTTGTACAGGGCGATTTAGCCACTCGGATTACCACCGATTATAAGGCCGATTTTTTGGTCATTAAAGATCAGCTTAATGCTACGATGGATGGGCTACAAAACACGTTTAAGCGTATTAATTTGGTCTTAACCGACTTACGAGATGGTGAGTTTGGCAATGACCATATGAATGATTTAAAAGGCGAATATTATGAAATTGTGGAGTCTGCTAAAAACACCATGCACGAGCTATCTTCGGTGTTTAAAGACATTGACCGAGTGATGGTTCAGGCCTCTAAAGGTGATTTTACTCAACGCATTGAGGTGAGTGCCAGTGGTGATATTCAATCTCTAATTACTATTATTAACACTTCAATGGACAATCTTGAAAAAGGGTTTGATGATATTGTTGAGGCGTCTCAACGTATTGCAGAGGGGAATTTTACGCACCTTATATCGAATGAGTATGAATATAAGATTGATGAAGCCAAGCAAGCCATTAATAAAGCAGTGACCGATTTAAGGCAGGTTATTTCAACGGTAAAAAGCGTCGCATTAAATGTTCGAGATTCGGCTCAATCTGTCTCGTCAGGGACGGAGCAGTTAAATGATCGTACCCGTGAGCAAGCGAGCTCTTTAGAGCAAACCGCTTCTGCGATGGAGCAAACATCTGCGCAGGTTGAAAGTAACCTGGAATCCACAAAAACTTCAAGCACGATTGCTAAAGGTCAGTCTGAGATTTTAGTAGAGGCGAATGAAACGATGCTTGAAACGCAAGATGCTATGCAAGGTATTAAAGAAGCCTCTGAGCAAATTAGCAGCATTACCAGTTTAATTGATAGCATTGCATTTCAGACCAATTTATTGGCATTAAATGCGGCGGTTGAAGCGGCTAGGGCGGGAGAGCATGGACGTGGCTTTGCGGTTGTGGCCTCTGAAGTACGAAACCTTGCTGGAAAATCGGCCGACGCGGCGAAAGAGATTAATGTGCTGGTCGCTAAAACCGCTGAAGCGATTGACAGCGGTGTGAATAAAGTAGATACGGTGAATGCCTATTTAGAAAAAATAACCTCTGAAACCGAACGAATGAAACAGATTGTTTCTGAAATCTCCATTGCATCTAATGAGCAAGCAGAGGGCGTGAAACAAGTTAATCATGCCATCACTTCAATTGATTCTGTTACCCAGCAAAATACCAGTTTAGTTGCTGATACCTATACCACAACAGAGCAAATGATAAAGGCCGCTGATGAGCTGATTGAAAATGTCTCTAAGTTTAAGGTTTAGAGAAATTCTATTGCTTTGCGCGTGTGTTTCTGTCGTGCAAAGCGTTTAGGGAAAAATTAATTTCAAACTTAGGTACTTCTCCTGTAAATAAGCATTTATAATAGTTTTTTTATTATTCTATACTCGTGTTTTTATTGAATGGGTTTGGGTATTGTAAATGTATTTATTTTTAGGAACTTTTTTCTTTTCATGTCTATTTGGTTATCTCGTGTTGATTTGCAGGCTGTGAGTCATTACGCCTCTAAAATTTTATTGGTGTTGACTGTGCTCTTATTGGGATGGCAATTAGGCTCTATGCTCTCTTTTTCGTTGCAGTCTCCTGTTGTTTTAACCTCCCCTTCTTTACAAAAAAATACCGTATCAAATAATGCCCTTCCACGTGTGGTTTCCATTGATTTGTTAGGTCATCAAGCGGTTGAACCTTCTGCAAAAGACATGCAAAAACAATCGGATGTGACTGAAACCCAGTTAAACTTAAAAGTATGGGGGATTATTGCACTCCCTGATAACAAAGGGTTGGTGATTGTGCAATCAGGTTCTGAAACGCTGTTAGCTTCTGTGGGAGAAAATATTCAGGATGGGGTTGTTTTAGAGGAAGTGTATTCGGACTATGTTGTGATTGATCATAATGGCGTACTGGAAAAATTGCTTATGGTTGAGGATAATTTGCTGTTAGAATCGGATGCATTTGGTTTAAAAAATTCGGATGCGCCAGTAACGGATTTGGAAAAAGTTACAAAAGAGTTAAAAAAATCGCCAATGAAGATCATGCAGTATGTGCGTTTTCAGTTAATTAATGCAGGAAAGCATGATGCGAGCATGAAATTATGGCCTAAAAAAGAGACGGAAGTTTTTAGCGCATTAGGACTTGAGCCAGGAGATGTATTGAAAATGGTAAATGGGAGGTCAATTGCCCAGTTAATGCAAAAACCGACTTTATGGCAGGAAGTATTAAATGAATCGGTGTTAGAAATGGAAATAGAGCGTCAAAAACAAGTAGAGTTTTTAGTGATTGAGTTGAACTAAGATTGAATAGGAAACAAATAAGCATGAAAAAATTTCGTTGGTTAACCATAAGCGTTTTAAGCATGGTGATGTTGGTGGGCAGTGTAACAACGGCCATGGCGGAGGGGGTTCTTAAACAAAACTTTAAACAAGTGGACATTACTACGGTCATTGAAGCCGTGGCAAAAATATCAGGTTATAATATTATTATTGACCCACGAGTTAAAGGACAAGTGACCTTTATTGCACCAGCAGGCATGGAGCCAGAAGCGTTGTATCAATCGCTGTTGGCCGTGTTACGTGTGCATGGTTATGCCGCAATTGAAGGTGATAATGTCATTAAAATTATTCCAGCCAATATGGCGCGTGATCAGTTTCCATATCGTTCTAATGACCTAACCAGTGACGACTGGATGACGGAGGTGATTAGTATTAATCATGTTGAGGCCACTAAGTTAGTGGCGGTATTAAGACCTTTGATTGCTAAAGAGGGGCATTTGGTCGCGTTGGCGGACAGTAATAAATTGATTGTGACTGATGTGGTATCAAATATTAGACGGCTCAAGCATATTTTAAAGCGTGTGGATGTCGATACATTAGGACACTATGAAGTCATTTCGGTTCAAAATGCATCCGCAGAAGAGTTAAGTAAAACCATTAAGGACATTATTGGCAAGCCAACAGGGTCCAATGCAAATGCGGTTAAAATCAGCTTTGATGCGAGATCAAATCGTTTAATCTTAAGTGGTGATGAGCAAAAACGGATTATTTTACGAGCATTGATCGCACATCTTGATGTCAAGGTCTCTTCGGACAGCCGTGTTCAAGTTATTTATTTGCGTTATGCCAAGGCGGCTGAAATGGCTGAGGTATTAAGAAAAGTAGCAGGAAATCGTGCAATTTTAAGCTCTGCGGCCAATGAGAGTGGAGAGCCACCATCAGGAGGTGGGGGGGCGCCAGCTCCAACAGCTCCCATGCAGTCTTTGAGTAAGAAACAACTTGAGGATCAAATTAGCATTGAGGCTGATGAACGAATGAATGCATTGGTCATTAGTGCGCCTGTTGCGATTGTTAAAACATTAAAAGACATCATTGAACAATTGGATATCCGACGTGCTCAAGTATTAATTGAGGCTATTTTTGTAGAGCTTTCAGAAGATAAAGCGGCTAATCTAGGCGTTGAGTGGGCTGTATTAGGAAAAAGTGCAGCAGGTATCGTGAATTTTTCAGGTGCATTGCCCAGCTTGCTTGGCAATGCTTCAGATGCCGCAGCGCAGGCAAAGTTGATTAATCGTGGCTTTACGGTTGGAACGGGTGGTTTGAATGCGGCGGGTGACCAAGGCTGGGGTGCGTTGATTTCGGCGTTAAACAGTGATTCTTCTTCGAATGTTTTGGCAACGCCTTCTATTTTGACGTTGGATAATGAAGAAGCTGAAATTATTGTTGGACGCGAAGTACCGTTTCAAACAGGAAGCTTTACCAGCGGTAGTAATTCAGCAACGAATCCATTTAATACCATTGAACGTAAAAATGTGGGGCTTAAACTGAAAGTAAAACCACAAATTAATGAAGGCAATGAAATTTATTTAGACATTGATCAAGAGATATCCGATGTTTTGCCGAAAGGGGAAGCAGTGGATCTTCAAACTACCAAGCGCCAAATTAAAACCCGAGTGATTGTGGGTGACGGTAATATTGTTGTATTAGGGGGGTTAATTAATGAAAAAGAGACCCAAACGGAATCAAAAATTCCCGGTTTAGGGGATCTTCCTTGGATTGGCGGTCTGTTCCGATCTACGGAAACGACACGCGAAAAAGTTAATTTAATGGTGTTTTTGCGTCCAGTGATTATTCGAGATAATGTGACCAGTGATACTTACAGTCAAAAAAAATACAGCTATATGGCAAAAGAGCAAACAAATTTATTGGAGAAAAAAGGGACGGGGCTATTAAAAGGTAATGAATTGAGACCACGTTTGCCTACATTGCAAGAGTGGCGTAAATCTTCGCCTACGGCGACAGATAAGTTAGAATTGATGCCACAAGTTCAACCTTTAACATTAGATAACAACATGCCTGTAGAATCACTTCAACCGTCTAAAGATAAAGTGATTTTACCAAAGGCTACGGCTGAGCTACTGGATTTATGAGTCAACTATTATCGTTTAGTTTTGCTCGAAAAAATGAATTGGTGTTAAGCACCGATTTAAATACAGAGCCAAAGGTGTTTTATACTCAAAATACACCGTTGGTGGCTTTGTTAGAAGTGCAACGGCGTTTATTAGAGTTATCCGATGATACGACATTGGAAGAGAAATGTGCACAAGGAAGTTTATTTGAACCGCTTTCTGATGACGCATTTGAGAAAAAAATTCAAGCCAGCTACTCTGGCAGTGGACAAAACTCGATGGATTCTATTGATTCCATTGAAACGGAAGATTTGGCTACGGTATTTTCTGAGTTGGGGGAACCCGAAGATTTATTAGACAGTGCCGATGAAGCGCCCATTATCAAATTGCTCAATGCTATTTTATCTGAAGCCATTCGAGCCAACGCATCGGATGTGCACATTGAACCGTTCGAAAATCAATTGCGTATTCGTTTTCGAGTGGATGGCGTGTTGAGTACTATTTTTACGCCCAAAGCGGTATTGTCAGGAATGTTGGTCTCCCGTATTAAGGTCATGGCACGACTGGATATTGCCGAAAAGCGTTTGCCACAAGATGGGCGTATTGCTTTAAAATTGGGCGGTCGTGCGGTGGATTTAAGAGTCTCGACCATTCCGTCTAGTTTTGGTGAGCGAGTGGTGTTGCGTTTGTTAGATCGTAGCATGGAACGTTTGAATTTAACCGATTTAGGCTTGCCACAAAATTTGGAAGCGGGGGTGCAAAAATTACTCGATAAAGCCCACGGGATATTTTTAGTCACTGGGCCAACGGGGTCAGGTAAAACCACCACGTTATACGCGGGCCTGGGACGATTAAACAACAGCCAACGTAATATTATGACCATTGAAGACCCCGTGGAATATAACATTGATGGCATTAACCAAACCCCCGTTAATATGAAAGCGGACATGACCTTTGCCAAAGGGTTGCGTGCCATTTTGCGTCAAGATCCCGATGTGATTATGATTGGAGAAATTCGGGATGCCGAAACCGCTAATATTGCGGTGCAAGCTTCTTTAACAGGGCATTTGGTGCTATCCACACTGCACACTAATACCGCTGTGGGTGCGATTACCCGTTTAAGAGATATGGGGGTAGAACCGTTTTTGTTAGCCTCCAGTTTGGTTGGGGTATTGGCACAACGTTTGGTACGTCGTTTATGTGTTCATTGCAAATCCAGTCATCAAGCAGATGCCTCTGAATGCAGTCGATTGGGGGTGGATGAAGCGGTTATTTATCAGCCTGAAGGATGTGACCATTGTCAGAATACGGGTTATCGTGGACGAATTGGACTGTATGAATTAATGCCTGTGGATGATGAGATTCGCAAAATGATTCACTCCGATGTGGCCGAAGCGCAGATTGAACAGATGCTAAGACAGCAAATGCCTTCACTTTCCGAAAGTGCTTATCAAGTGGTACTTGAGGGTAAAACCAGCTTAGAAGAAGTATTACGTGTGACACAACGTTAAGGACAGATAAGTGGCGGTATTTGAATACAAAGCGTTAACTAGGCAAGGTAAGCACGTTAAAGGTTTGCAAGAGGGCGATTCGGAACGTCAGATTCGTCAATTTTTACGAGACAAGGGGTTAACCCCTGTTTCGTTGGCGGAGATTGAAAAAAAAACGACCCGTTCAAAGGCGACTAAAAACGGTTTTTTTGTTCCCAAGTTAACCGTGGCAGAATTAGCACTGTTTACGCGAGAACTGTACACTTTACTGGATGCCAGTACGCCATTGAAAGAAGCGTTAAAAGCCCTTTCGACTCAGAGTGAATCCAAGCAAGTGGCACGGTTTATTACCAGTTTGCATACTCATGTGTCGGAAGGATATTCGTTGGCCAATGCGATGGCATTAGCGCCTGTGACCATTCCTCGTGATATTATTGCCACGATTCAGGCGGGTGAGGAGAGTGGTCACTTAGATAAGGTGCTTTCCCGTTTAGCGGACTCGATTGAGCAACAAGATAACTTAAATAAAAAAATGAAAACCGCGCTGATTTACCCGATGTTAATGGTGGTAGTGGCGGTGGCGATCGTGTTTTTTTTAATGATTTACGTGGTGCCCAAAGTGGTGAGTGTGTTTGATAACATGCAACAAACACTTCCCCCTTTAACGCAAGGATTATTAAGTGCCAGTGCCTTTGTGCAAGCGCAATGGCCGTTGATGTTGGTCGTAGCGATTGCATTGTGGCTGGGGGGGATTTGGGCGATGAAACGTCCTAAATGGCGTTTTGCCGTGCATACCTTTTTACTTAAAATACCTGGGTTGAAGCGGTTTTTAATCTATTCTGCCACGGCACGTTGGTCACGTACTTTTGGGGTACTGGTATTAAGTGGAGTCGCGATTAAAGATGCGTTAAAAATTTCGGCCGAAGTCATGACCTTAGATCCAATGAAAAAAGGGGTGTTGGATATGGTTGAAGAGGTTCGTGAGGGTAAGCCTGTGTATCACGCTATGCAAACGGCCGGATTTTTCCCCCCCCTACTCTTAAATTTGGTAAAAACGGGGGAGGGAAAAGGGCAACTGGATGCCATGCTTATTAAAGGTGCAGAACATTATGAAACCGCGGTAGAATCTGCCGCCACGGCACTGGTGAGTATTTTAGAACCCGTGTTGATTATTATTATGGGGGGCGTGGTGTTAACGATTGTAATGGCCATTATGATGCCACTATTTGAAATGAACCAAATGATAGGATAAGTACATAGAATGAAACAAAGTAATTTAAAAAAACAAGCACAACGTGGTTTTACCTTAATTGAATTAATGGTGGTGGTTGTTATTTTGGCGGTACTCGCCGTGATGGTGGTACCTAATTTAATGGACCGCCCTGATGAAGCCCGTATTGTAAAGGCCAAGCAAGACATTAATGCTGTCTCGTCTGCGTTGCAGTTGTATAAACTGGATAATTACAATTACCCAACCACCGATCAAGGGTTGGAAGCGTTGGTCGCCAAACCCACCGATGGGCCAGAAGCAAAAAATTGGAAAAAATTGCTGGATTCCGTGCCACAAGACCCATGGGGTAATCCATATCTTTACTTAATGCCAGGTACGCATGGTGCTTTTGATCTGTTCACTTATGGTGCAGATGGTGTAGAGGGCGGTGAAGATGTGAATGCGACCATTGGTAACTGGAATATAAAATAGTATGAGTATGGATTGCACCATTTTAATGACGTCGCTTATGCGATGATTTGAACCATGATGAAAATGCTACGGACTCAGCACCAAAAAGGATTCACACTCATTGAATTAATGGTGGTTGTGGTGATTGTTTCGGTGGTTACCAGTATCAGTATTTTGTCTTTGGGGGCGAGTGATCAAAATAAATTAACGGCGCAACAGAACCAGTTAAAAACATTATTAGTACTGGTACGAGATCAGTCAACGTTTGATCGAAAATTGTATTTGGTGGTGCCAGAAAAAACGGGGTTAACCACGCATGTTTTTATTGAAAATAAATGGAAAGAATCGCCTAAAATTGAATTTTTAGCCTGGCAACCAGGATTGACGGCAAGCTGGGAAGTGGATGAAGCTTTTGCTCAACAGCAACAGTTGCCTGAAGCAGGGTGGATGTTTTGGCCAACAGGAGATGTATTGGAAGGCACGGTTGTTTTTTCAGTAGGGAAGGATGACGGGTCTATTGCGTCCGAAAAAGAAAATACTGCCAAGGTAGCATGGAATGATATGTTGCAGTTTGACGCTGATACGGAAGATATGTTAGATGAAACACCGTAATCGTCAGCAAGGGTTTACCTTAATTGAAGTAATGATTGCATTAGCGATTGTCTCTATTGCACTGGCCGCATTGACCCAGTCTATGGGGGTGACGGTGTTAAATCAAACCCAGTTAGAATCGCGTATTGTGGCTACCTGGGTGGCGGAAGACGAGTTAGTCAAACAGCATGTGTTGGCAGGTAAAGACAGTGAAAAAGGTGCAACAACAGGGCAAGCGAACACTGTAGTGCAGTTGGGGCGAGAGTGGTTTATTGAAATACGTTCTGAAAGCACCACTTTTCCTGGGATTCAAAAGCGTTTGGTGATTGTAACTGAAGCGAATGATGCTAGCGATGATCTTACCTCTGTGAATTTGGTGACAGTGGTGAGGGATTAATTATGCGATTCGTTAAGCCATGTGTGAGATGTTTCGAGCGGATCACTGCAAAAAAAAGACAGCAAGGATTTACCTTAATTGAACTGTTAATTGCACTGGCTATTTCCACCATTATTTCAGCATTGGCGTATCAAGCAATTAATGGTGTTGTGAATGTACAAACCAATGTTCAAACTCATTCACAGCGGATGGAATCGGTACAACGTGCCGTGTGGTGGCTTGAACAAGACTTGATTCAAGTAACCCCTCGTGAGGTACTAGATGGAATGGGTTCTTCTTTGTCGGCGTATGAATATCGCGCTGATTTAGGATTGGAATTTACTCGCATTGCCCAGTTGCCCACGCCACGTGCTACGGGTGGTTTGTTGCGTGTAGGGTACCAGTTAAAGGATGAGACACTGTACCGTTTAACTTGGCCAGTGATAGATAGAGCACCTGATAGCAAGCCACGAAAAATACCGATTTTAACAGGGGTTAAACGGTTTGAATTACGGATGTTAAATAGTAAAAACCAGTGGGTAACCAGTTGGCCATCAGAAGGTAATGTTAATGTCCCTTCAGTAGGGGGAGAAAATTCTCAACCTAAAAAAATATCGTTACCTAAAACGACCGAAGTCACGCTTGAATTAGATGATTTAGGCGTGTTAAAGCGTCTGTTTATGGGAGTAAGTTAAATGAGGGGGGGAGGGCAAGGTAAATTGAGCTTGCTCAAGAGAGGGTACTCTGGAGCAAAATTCACCCAATATGTTTATCAACCACCTCAACAAGGCTTTGCTCTGCTGACGGTATTAATGATTGTGGCGTTGATTGCTATGATGGGCAGTCAACTGCTGTATGAACAATACACCAATATAAAGCGTAGTGGTCACATGATGCATCAGGCACAATCGTTTGCGGTACAGTGGGGAGTAGAGTCTTGGGTTAAAAAAGGATTAAAGCTCGATTTGGAAGACAATAATTACGATAGCTTAAACGACGCATGGCAAACTCCTTTTGGCCCAATTCCTTATGAAGGGGGAGAGGTGTCAGCCAAGCTGGTCGATTTAAACAGTCGTTTAAACTTGAATAATGTGGTTGAACAAGACGAGAGCAAACGTAGAATGTGGCTGGCGATTATCAAACGATATGCGTTACAAAATGCGCTCAATTCTCGGTTTTCTGATGTGATAAAAGATTGGGTGGATGCAGATGATATTCCAGCCGCTTACGGTGCTGAAAGTAATGTTTATTTATTGTTTAAGCCCGCTTATAGCACTGCCAATCAGCCAATGGTGATGTTAAGCGAATTAAAGCTTATGGATGGGTTGCAACGCATTGAATACGACGTATGGCAAGTGTTAGAAAAAGATTTAACCACCTTGCCAACGGTGAGCAAAATTAATATTAATACCGCAGAAAAACGTGTATTAATGGCGTTGGCCGATTGGCTGGATGAGGTCGTGGTGTCCGCCTGGATAACACAACGTTTAAGTGAGCCAGCTAAAAAACTGGATGATTTTATTACGTTTTTAGTGACAGCCAAAGGCTTGCCACGCACGGAAATTAAAAAAGATTTGCCCGACTGGATGGTGGGGGTACAAAGTGACTATTTTTTACTCAATACTCAGGTCGATTATGGCGAATCGCAACAAGGGGTGTCGGCTATTTTTTCTCGACATGCCGACAACCAAAATGAAGTTCGCTTAGTGCAAAGGTGGTTAAGTGCTGAATAAACAAATAACCGTTCCACTGGAGGTAACGACATTGGCCTTAAATAATCTTACTGCTCGTTTTAATTTGGCAGGCGAATTGATTATTGAAGATATCAAAGGCCAAGTGTTAGAAACCGCGGAGTGTCTTGCCCAGTTGAACAAACAAGGTAATTTAAAAAGTGTGTTAAGTCTTGTTTGGGTACCAAGCCAATTAGTGGTGCTAACCGAGGTGTTCGTACCTGGAAAACGTAAGTCTGACTGGGTGACGGCACTGCCTTACGCTTTAGAAGAATCACTGTCTGAACCCGTAGAAAATTTACATTTTGTGCCACTAAAACGCCATAAAGAAGGTATGGTTTCGGTTGCCATTGTTGCGCATCAATGGATGCAAAAGTGGATGGATACCTTACAATCATTGGGTTTAAATCATGTACAGTTGGTTTCCGATTGCTTTAGAGTACCTGTTCCAAAAAATGTGATTCAATTGCTTGCTGAGACAGAAAGTACAGAAGAGCATGAAGACTCAAAAGTGGTATGGAATGTCATTACAGAAAGTACAATGTTACACATTCGATCGGGCAGTTATTCAGGGTTTTCCGTGAGTGAATCGTGTTTGGAGCCGTTTATAAATGCCATACAACAGACCGGAAAAAAGGTCTCATTAAATCATTTAGCTGAAAAACACCTGCTTAATAGTCATCTTGATTTCGAAAAATCCATCTCACAACTGACCTTAAGAACGGCCGCTTATCAAGCGCAATCTAAACATCTAAAATATTGGCAAGATTGGCGTTGGGTTGGACTGTTTATAGGGTTAATTCTTATTATCTCACTGGTTGCAACGTGGCAAAAAACACAAACATTGATTGAGCAGACACAGCAGTATCAAACAGAAACAGAGCGTTTGTTTAAAGAAATGTTTCCCGATGTAAAACGAGTGGTAAACATTAAAATGCAAGCACAAACCCGTTTAAGCAATCAAGGACGCGGGGGGGGAAATACATCCTCACTGATTAAGCTGTTGCAAGCGATTGAACCATTGTTTAAAGCCGAACCTAATATTGAAATAAACCGTATTCAGTGGAAAGCCGATGCAAAAAATGAAGTGTTAGAGGTTCGTGTTAGCGCACAACAAACTAGTCAACTTCAAACGATTGTTAGCATGAGTCAACAGCAAAAACGTGCCGCTAAAATTGAGCTTGAGCTAAAAAATGTGACCCCAAACTTGGTTGAAGGAGTTTTTCATGTCACTGCAAAATAACCCCATGTGGACTCAGCTGGCTGAACGTGAAAAACAGCTGGTGATTGGGTTGGTAATTTTTTTAGTCATTATGGCTTTTTATGCTCTCGTTTGGGCACCAATACACAACCAATACACCCAGCAAAAAGCTGCGTTACAAAAAGCCGAGACAGAGTGGCTATGGCTGGTAGAACAAGCGCCTAAAGTAATGCGTTCAAGCCAAACAAATTATTTGGCTTCAAACTCCAAAACAACGTTAATGGACTCCTTACAAAAAAGTCTGCGTCAGCAAAATTTATTGCAATTCACTGAAGGGCTTAAATTGACTAATCGAGGTGTGAAAGTTCATTTTGAAGAAGTCGATGCACCACGGTTATTTCGTTGGATTAGTGCGTTGGAACAACAAGGACTTACAGCAAAATCAATGAAATTAACCCCACTTGAAGAAGGGGTGACTCAAGCCGAATTGTTATATGAGACAGCACAATAATGAACAGAGTAATGGACGTAAAATAATGTTTAAAAAAATGGGCGAGGCCATTTCAGTAAAATGGTTACTGGGGTTAACAGCACTGTTTATTGTGACCTTGTGTATTTCCATTATCTACCATCTGCCCATCAGTTGGTTATTGACGCAACCCAGTATTCAAAAGCAGCTCCCCAGTAGCTTACAGCTCAAACCAAGTTATGGAACCTTATGGCAAGGGAATGCTCAAATGTCTACCCTAACACCAAATTTAGTGCATTTAGGAAAAATCGATTGGGAACTCTCTTTTTGGCCACTGCTGATTGGACAGGCCACTGTTCAAAATGTTTGGCAAAAAGAACAAAGCCAACTGCGTAGTCAACTTAAGTTTCCACTGTTTTCAGAATCCACAGAGCTTAACGTAACGGATCTTGACGGCAAAATTGCATTACCGTTGCTGATTGAAATGTTGAATATTACCGATTTACAAAGCATGGATGTGAGTGGCATATTGCAAATTAAGCACATGGATTTACTCCTTGACTTACCTACTCAATGGCCAAGTATATTTACTGGAACCCTCATCTTAAAACAACTGCATGTTTTAGGTGAAACGCTTCCAGAGATTACGATTACTCCAGATTTAGACGGGGATAAACTTGTACTCAATATAAAAGGCAAAGAGCAGGAATGGTCACTGTCAGGGCAGTTAGAAGTGTCTAATAATAAACGGTTTAATATTCAGCTAAAAGTTACCGCACAATCTCCAAGTGCCATGCCAGGTTGGGCAGAGATGCTACGCAAACAAAGTCCCACCGTTGCGGTATTGAATCATCGTGGGGTTTGGTGATTGTGTATTGTGCAAAGGTCTCTATTTAATATGTTTAGCTAAAAACACGCACCCAAGTATTCCAATTTATTACCTCGTACAGCTAGGAGTCAGACAGACTCCTAGCTGTACGAGAACCAAATATATCCGTACCGATTCGCACGATGGTTGCGCCTTCCATAATGGCGGCTTCTAGGTCGCCAGACATTCCCATTGATAGAGTATCTAATGCCCATTCTGGATGCTGTTGATTTAGCATTTCGAGCAGTTGACGCATTTTGGCAAAGGGTGGGCGCTGTGTTTCTAAGTATTCTAATTTTTGTGGAATGGCCATAAGACCGCGCAGTATTAAGTTAGGCAGTTGTGCAATCTCTTCGGCTACATTCAGTAGAGTATCAGCTGTAAAGCCTGTTTTGCTTTCTTCTTCACTGATGTTCACTTCCAATAAAATGTTTAATGGTGGTTGCTGAGGTGGACGTTGTGCGCTTAATCGCTGTGCAATTTTTAAACGATCAACACTGTGTATCCACTGAAAATTTTCGGCAATGGCTTTGGTTTTATTGGATTGAATGGGACCAATAAAATGCCATTCCAATTCAGGACACTGTTTTATTTTTAGCAACGATTCTTGCAGATAATTTTCACCAAAATAAACCTGCCCATATTTTGCCAGTTGTTGAATGGCTTTAATGGGTTTGGTTTTGCTTACGGCTAATAGAGAGACGGAATCCAAGGGGCGATTGGCTTGTCGGCAAGCGTTTTGAATGCGTTGTTGAACGGTTTGGTAGCGTTGTATCAGAGCTGATGACATAGGGAGCCTCTTGTAGCAAGGGGGGGGGGTAAAAAATATTTTGTGAGCAGTCTGTTAAAAAAAATCAGTTAGTAAGAAACACGTTAATAGGAACAAGGGGGGGGATAAAATTTTGAAAAGATTGGTACGACCGAGTGGATTCGAACCACCGACCCCCACCATGTCAAGGTGGTGCTCTAACCAACTGAGCTACGGTCGTACAATAGAGTGTTATGTTTCATAATAAATAGAATCTTTATTATGGTACCAGTGGGCGGACTCGAACCGCCACGCCCGTAAAGGCAACGGATTTTGAATCCGTCATGTCTACCAATTCCATCACACTGGCATAATCATGTGTGCGGCGAAATTATAGAGAGTTGCTATAACAGTGTCAACTTAAATCTTATT
>UOFC01000054.1_pt1 | contig 18507 bp, 18 predicted proteins | sample 1988771 | NCBI WGS metagenome assembly UOFC01 (sample SAMEA4712195, study PRJEB27164) | hydrothermal vent metagenome | biome: marine basaltic hydrothermal vent biome; feature: marine hydrothermal vent; material: mineral | place: Pacific Ocean | collected 2011-06-14/2011-07-23 | depth 1719 m | reverse complement strand
ACAAATTAGATGAGTGGCTTGAGAGTGGCTTGCGCGGCTGGGACATCTCGCGTGACGCCCCCTACTTTGGCTTTGAAATTCCTGGCGAAAAAGACAAGTTTTTCTACGTTTGGCTAGACGCCCCCATTGGTTATATGTCCAGTTTTAAAACCTATTGTGATAAAACGGGGCTAAACTTTAATGAATATTGGCAACAAGACGCTAAAACCGAACTCTATCACTTTATTGGCAAAGACATCATCAACTTTCATGCACTGTTTTGGCCAGCCATGTTGTCAGGCGCTGGGTTTAGAACCCCCGATGCCATTTTTGCACACGGTTTTTTAACCGTTGATGGTCAAAAAATGTCCAAATCACGTGGCACGTTTATTATGGCCAAAACCTATTTGGAGTTTTTAAACCCAGAATATTTGCGTTATTACTATGCAGCCAAACTGTCCAGCCGCATTGATGATATTGATTTAAACCTTGAAGATTTTGCCCAACGCGTTAACTCCGATTTAGTGGGTAAAGTCATTAATATTGCCAGCCGTTGTGCCGGTTTTGTGGTTAAAAAATTTGACCAAAAACTCAGTGGCGCCTGGTCTAAAGAAGCCACCGAGTTGTATCAACACTTTGTAAATCAATCCGAAAGCATTGCGGCACTGTACGAGGCTCGAGAATATGGCCATGCCATGCGTGATATTATGGCGTTGGCCGATAAAGCCAATGAGTACATTGCCGAAACCGCCCCTTGGGTATTGGCTAAAGAAGAAGGCAAAGAGAGCGAACTGCATGAATCAGTGAGTGTTGGAATTAACTTATTCCGTGTACTGATAAACTATTTAACCCCCGTTTTACCTGTTACAGCCGACAAAGCCAATGCCTTTTTAAAATTAGACAAGGCCGCATGGGATGACATACAACACCCGCTTTATCACCATGAAATCACGAAATTTAAACCACTTTTAACCCGTCTGGAGATGGATGCCATTCAAAAAATGGTGGATGCTTCAGCACAAACCATGACTCAAAAAAGCAATGTACCCAACGGTAAAAAAGAGAATAAGCGCCCTCAAAAAAATGCCACACCTGCTTTTGAGCCATTGGCCGATGAAATTGGTATTGAAGCATTTTCTAAAATTGATTTGCGTATTGCCAAAATTGTTCACGCCGAAGCCGTACCAGAAGCCAAAAAATTGCTTAAACTCACACTTGATATTGGCCTTGAACAGCGCCAAGTCTTTGCGGGCATTAAATCGGCCTACGAACCAGAAAAATTAATTGGCAAGCTCACCGTTATGGTGGCCAATTTAGCCCCTCGTAAAATGCGTTTTGGGGTTTCAGAAGGCATGGTGTTAGCAGCAGGCCCTGGTGGCAGTGACCTTTACATTTTATCGCCAGACGACGGGGCGACCCCAGGAATGCGTGTAAAATAACCCCCCACGACTCAGAAAAACGCTGAATCGTTACGACCCAAAGGAGATGGATCCCCACCATGCAAGAGTACGCTTTAATTTTGATTAGCACTGTTCTGGTCAATAATTTTGTCTTGGTTAAATTTTTAGGGTTATGCCCTTTTATGGGTGTGTCTAAAAAAACCGATGCCGCATTGGGGATGGGGCTGGCCACCACCTTTGTGTTAACCCTGTCCTCCGTTTTAAGTTACCTTATTTACACCTATCTTTTACAACCATTTGGATTGGAATTTTTACAAACCATTGCCTTTATTTTAGCCATTGCAGCCGTTGTAGGTTTCACCGAAATGGCCATTCATAAAACCAGTCCCGTGCTGTATCAAGTGCTGGGAATTTACCTTCCATTAATTACCACTAATTGTGCCGTACTGGGTGTGGCATTATTAAATGTCTCCGAAAATAATGATTTTATTGAATCAGCCATATTTGGTTTTGGGGCGGCAGTAGGCTTTACCCTAGTCATGGTTTTATTTGCCGCACTGCGTGAACGCATTGATGCCGCCGATGTACCCGCCCCTTTTAAGGGCGCTCCTATTGCACTAATTACCGCAGGCCTAATGTCAATGGCCTTTATGGGGTTTGGAGGAATGGTTCATTAGCATGTTGTCTGCCATTTTTATTTTTGTAGGGCTTGCAGTGGTGTTTGGCTTGTTGCTGGGCTATGCCGCAGTGCGTTTTAAAGTAGAAGGCAATCCCGTTGCCAAACACATTGATGATATTTTGCCACAAACCCCAGTGTGGCCAATGCGGTTACCCCGGTTGCAAACCCTATGCTGAAGCGTTGGCCAATGAAGAGGCCGATGTGAATTATGCATTCCTGGTGGCAATGAAGTGATGATTCTTATTTCAGAAATTACAGGCCTTGAACCCAAGCCACTGGATGAAAGCACCGCCGAATCCAAACCCAAAGAGACCGCCTTTATTGATGAAGACGTTTGCATTGGTTGCGTGCTATGCATTAAAGAGTGTCCTGTGGATGCCATTATAGGAGCAACCAAACTCATGCACACCGTTATCCAGTCCGAATGCACAGGGTGTGAGAAATGTGTGCCCGTTTGTCCAGTCGATTGCATAGAAATGCGCCCACCCGAACCCACGCTTGACACTTGGCAATGGCCTGACCCCCAAAACAGGCCAACAATGAAAGAAAAGAAGCATGAGTAAAGCACCTTGTAACCCATCTTGGTTTCACACCATTTCACACTCTATATTGCACCCACTGGTTCGAGCAAGTGCACGGGTTATTGCCTGTCTTTACCCTGCCGCCAAGCGCTGGCAACACCGTTTTAATGGAGGCGTTTACCCGCAATATCACAAATCGCTCTCCCTACAACACCCCATCAAAGAAACCCTTATCCCTAAACAACTGATTTTACCCATCAAACTCAGTGCACATCAAAAAATTGATCTTAAAGTCAGTATAGGCGATTCCGTTCAAAAAAATCAACTGCTTATGGCCGCCTCAAAAGCCAATAAACACGGGGTGATTGTTCCAATTCATGCCCCAACATCGGGCATCATTACGGCCATTGAAAACACCCCCTTAACGCACCCTTCAGGCCTCGATGCCTTGTCCATTATTTTAGAGCCCGATGGAAAAGGGCAATCCCTTGAAAATGCTTTAAATATCAATGGCCAGCCCCCTAGCGAGCCACAAGCCTTAAAAACGATTTTGCTCAACGCCGGTATTGTCGGATTAGGAGGCGCAGGCTTTCCCACTTACGCCAAAATTCCCGCCACTCAAGACCAAATTCAAACCCTCATTATTAATGGCGCAGAATGCGAACCCTTTATCACCTGCGATGATTTGCTGATGCAAACACAAGCCGCAGAAGTGGTACAAGGCGCAATTATGGTGGCACATGCTTTAGGAATTCCAAAAATTGTATGTGCGATTGAATCCAATAAACCCGCTGCCATTCAAGCCATAAACCACGCCGCACAACACACCATTGTTACCGTTCAAGAAGTGGAAACCGTTTACCCTATGGGGGGGGAAAAACAATTACTTCAAGAGTTAACGGGCATTGAAATCCCAGCAAAAACCCATGCCATTGACAGCGGGCTACTGGTCTTTAATGTTGCCACCTGCGCCGCTATTTTTAAAGCCGTCACTCAAGGAGAACCTTTAACACAACGCTTGGTAACGGTAACAGGGTTAGGCCTGAAAACACCTTACAATATGCATGCTTTAATAGGCACCCCCTTTAGCGACTTAGCCGAATTAGCACACCCCAACCCTCCCATTACTTACCTTCTCATTATGGGTGGGCCCATGATGGGCTTTAAGGTAAAAACCAATCAGGTACCGGTTATCAAAACCACCAACTGCATTTTAGCCAACCCACCTGAACCCGAACAACTCACCATGCCGTGTATTCGTTGTGGTGAATGCATGGAGGCGTGCCCTATCAATTTATTGCCACAACAACTGTTTTGGCACAGCCAGGCACATGAGTTTGAAAAGGTTGAAAAACTGAATGTCTTTGACTGTATTGAGTGTGGTTGTTGCAGCTACGTCTGCCCGAGTCATATTCCATTGGTACAATATTATCGTCATGCCAAGTCCGCCATTAAAGAACAACATGCAGAACAGCAAGCCATTGAACTGGCCAAACAACGTCATGAATTTAGATTGGCACGTATTGAGCGCGAAAAACAAGAACGAGAAACACGTTTAAAAGCCAAAAAAGAAGCAGTAAAACAACGTAAAGCCAACGCCTCCACCGAGGCGAATGCTCCCGAAAGTACTCAACCTTCAAAAAAATCCAGTGCCACCACGGCGGCCACCCAAAAAGCCACTGGTTCATCAAATACTTCTCAGCCCTCTCGCGCTTCGGCACGAGAAAAAGCCATTGAAACGGCTAAAAAACAAGCCGCCGCTCAAGTAGGTTCTAAAAATACCGCCAATAAAGACCCCAATAAAAACCCTAAAGCCGCCGCTAAAAAAACCGCTGCAATGGCCGCCGCCAAACGCCGTGCAAAACAAAACAAAGAACACACAGACCAAGAAGCGTCTACCGTGCCCTCTTCTACTCAGGCACCAAACTCAGAATCCAATCTTAAAGCCCCACAAGCGCCCACTTCTGCCGAAGAAAAACGCCAAAAAGCCATGGAAGCGGCTAAAAAACGCATTGCCGAACGCAAAGCCCGTCAATCGCAACAGGAGACCCATTAAATGAGTTTATCGCCATTCTCATCCTCTCTTTCATCCCCTTTTGCGCACAGCAAGCACTCCATTCGAGCGTTAATGCTCAAAGTACAACTTGCCGCTCTGCCAGCATTGTTAGTGCATATTTACCTGTTTGGCTTTGGCATTGTTGTGCAGTGGCTATTGGCTCTGGCGACATTATTCGTCGTGGAATACACCCTGCTCAAACTACGAAACCGTCCCGTATTGCCCTTTATCACCGATATGAGTGCCCTCATTACCATTACTGGTTTGGTCTTTTGCATTCCACCTAGTGCGCCTTGGTGGATCATCGTCAGCGGCACAGCATTTGCCTTAATTTTTGGTAAACACATTTATGGTGGCTTGGGATACAACCCCTTTAATCCAGCCATGCTGGGCTATGCATTTTTATTAATCTCCTTCCCTGTTCAGATGACACAGTGGACATTGCCCGCCGAGGTGGCCAATCACTACATAACCTTCAGCGATGCGTTTTACCTTATTTTTACTGGCGTCATTCCCAATGTTTCTATGGACATCATTACCAGCGCCACCCCGTTAGGCAAACTGCAAACCGAGCTCAGTCAAGGCATCAGCGCCATCGAAAGTTTGGCTCACACCATGCCTGTTGCACACGACGGTTACTCCTCTTTTCACGTCATTCATTTACTGTTTGATTTAAACAGTTGGGAGTGGCTTAACATTGCTTTTTTAATCGGTGGATTATGGCTGTTATTCACCCGCAGTATTCGCTGGCAATACCCCGTTGGTTTTTTAAGTAGCCTAGGACTCATGGCCTTTATTTTTCACAGCATTAATCCCAATACATACCCACCCGTGGACTTTATATTGCTTTCTGGTGGAACCATGCTGGCAGCCTTTTTTATTATTACCGACCCCGTTACCTCCTGCACCACCCCCACAGGACGTTTTATTTTTGCGTTTGGCATTGGGGTCTTGGTATACACTATTCGAACATGGGGCATTTTTCCTGACGGCATTGCCTTTGCCATCTTGTTAATGAACATTACCGTGCCACTGATTGACCAATACACACAACCCCGTGTATACGGCCATCAATAAGGATAGCGGGAGGGTAAAAAATGACAAACAACACAAAACCATCTAACAACAGCGAGCGCCGTACCCTGTTTCAACACATGTTTGGCTCGGCTTATAAGCTCAGTGCCTTTATATTAGTTTGTATTGTTTTATTGTCCAGCGTTTACATCTTAACCGCTCCCAAAATTGCACACGAACATCGTGAGGCGATGTTAAAAACCTTTAATAAAATTTTCCCCCCCTCTTTATACGATAACCAACCGCTGGAAGACACGATTACCATTTCAGACCCAGAGCAATTTAAAATGCTTGGTAGCGACCACCCCGTGGTGATTTATCGTGCACGAAAAAACAATCAACCTGCTGGCGCGATCTTTCAAGTGGTTGCCCGCAATGCCTACAGTGGCCACATTACACTGCTCATGGCGGTATTCCCCGATGGAAAAGTATCAGGGATTCGTGTATTACAACACCGTGAAACGCCAGGGTTAGGTGATAAAATAGAAGAACACAAAGACAACTGGATTTTAAGCTTTAACGGAAAACGCCTCAATATTCCCCCAAAAGAACACGGCGATCCTATTGATGATCCACGTTGGGCAGTTAAAAAGGATGGCGGTGTATTTGATCAATTTACTGGCGCAACCGTTACCCCTAGAGCCGTCGTCGCAGCCATAAAAAAAGCCTTACTGTTTGTGCATCAAACTGGAGAAGAAATCTATGAGTAACGCAATATGAGTCATTCAGATACTCCCACAGAAAAAGCCACGCTTGCCACAACGGAAAAGACACCAACACGTTGGCAAGAATATCAAAAAATCGTTGATAATGGCCTTTGGAAAAACAATCAGGCCTTAGTGGCTCTGCTTGGCTTATGTCCACTACTGGCGGTGACCAACAACACCGTTAACGGCTTATCACTTGGTCTGGCAACCTTAGCCGTTTTATTAATCTCAAACGGACTGGTCTCCCTTATTCGAAACCACGTATCCAGCGACATTCGTATTCCCGTTTTTGTTGCCATTATTGCCACCGCCGTCACCATTATCGACCTGTTAATGAATGCCTACTTTCATATATTGCACGGCATTTTAGGCATTTTTATTCCACTCATCGTGACCAACTGCGCCATCCTGGGGCGTGCAGAAGCCTATGCCTCTAAAAATACGCTAGACAAAGCACTGGTGGATGCTTTTTTTATGGGGCTTGGCTTTATGTTGGTGCTAGTGGTATTGGGAGCATTACGGGAAATGATTGGTAACGGCACCTTGTTTGACCACGCACACTTACTATTTGGCGAGGTGGCCACCCACTGGACCATTCACTTTAGCGACCATTACCAAAGCGTACTTTTGGCCATTTTACCCCCTGGTGCTTTTATTGGCCTAGGACTGTTAATTGCGTTTAAAAACATACTGGACGCTAACAAAACGACTCAACACCCGAATGCACTCGGCATTCCCGTCAGCGTCACCTCCACTCAAAAAACAGAGACCATTTCGTAATCGCTTATGAATAAAAAAATACGCCTTAATATTTTTGAACGCCTTAGTGAGGCCATTCCAAACCCTGAAACCGAGCTAAATTACAGCACCCCCTTTGAATTACTCATTGCCGTTATTTTATCGGCACAAGCCACCGATAAAGGGGTTAATATCGCCACCGATAAACTGTTTCCCGTCGCCAACACCCCCGAAGCGATTTATGCACTTGGAGAAGAAGGCTTAAAATCCTACATTAAAACCATTGGGCTGTTTAACACCAAAGCCGCCAACATCATTAAAACCTGTAAAATGTTGGTTGAACAACACAACTCCGTTGTGCCCGATAACCGAGAAGACCTTGAAGCCCTTCCAGGCGTGGGACGCAAAACCGCCAATGTGGTCTTAAATACCGCCTATGGTCAGCCTACAATGGCCGTGGATACGCATATTTTTAGAGTCTCCAATCGCACCAAATTGGCCACGGGAAAAAATGTATTAGAGGTTGAAAAAAAAATACTTAAAGTCATTCCAAAACCCTACATAATTCCAGCACACCACCTGCTCATACTGCACGGACGTTATACCTGCGTGGCACGAAAACCCCGTTGTGGTGCTTGTTGCATTTACGACTTATGCGAATACAAAGATAAAATAACCGACTAAAATGTCATAACATCAAACTTATGAGACCTTTGCACGAGAAAAGCGCGACAGAAAAATAAGCGTATTTTACCCTTTTTTATCCGTGCATCTTTTCAAACAAAGGCCTCCTTATATAGAATCAAATTCATGTTATATACCAGCGAACGAGACAAACTCAGACAATTTTATGTAGACACGTGGCAAAAAACACGTTTAAACTTGCCGATGGACCCAATGGAAACCATGGTGGCACGGGTCATAGAACAACACCCTGAATACCATGCAATGCTCACCAATGGAAAACATCTCGGCAACGAATACAAGCCCGAAGACGGTGAAACCAACCCCTTTTTACACATGGGAATGCACCTGGGGTTACAAGAACAAGTCTCAATGGATCGTCCCCAAGGCATTCAGCAAGTCTACCAACAACTAGGGCAAAAATTAGGCAATGTACACGACACCGAACACGCAATGATCGAATGTTTAGCCGAATCCTTATGGAGCGCACAACAAAACAACGAAGATCCTGATGAACAAACGTATTTAAATAATTTACAAAATTTATTGCTTAAATAAGAGTAACAACTCAGCGTAGCCCCCCCTGTGTCAGGATAGTTGTCACGACGCTAAAAAAAGAGGATTGCCAGTGCCCGGAAAAACCACCACCTCAGAGCAGTGGCCAGCAGAAAGCAAGCTCGCCGTTATTGTTGAAACTGCGACCATGAGCGAGTCGAAACTCGGTCAGTATTGTCGTACCAAAGGGCTTTTTGTCGAACAGATAAAACGCTGGCAAGAGAATTGCCGCATTGGCTGAAAATAAAAGTGCTAAAAAGCTGATGCAGCATGATAAATTGAGAAAACTGGCGGTTGTGCTAACTGAGCGGAGCTAACAAATGAAAGCCATCCAAATCCATATTTACAGCGACGGAGGTTATTTTGAAAAACAAAATATAGGGGGCTGGGGGGCTGTTATCTTTAAAAACAATCAAGAACACATGCGGCTCTCGGGTTGGCAAAAAATAACCTCTAGCCTAGAGATGGAACTCACCGCAGCATGCAAAGCATTACAACAGCTGAAAAAAAACTCCCCCCCCCTCTCCACAAAAAACCGCTTTCCCTCTCACATTACCCTTTTTACCGATTCTCGAATTCTCATTGAAGGGGTGCAACACAAGATTCAACTCTGGCGACAAAATCGCTGGGTACATAAATCGGGCAATCTCGTAAAATACCAAACATTATGGGAGACACTGGATCAGCTAACTCAAGAACACAATGTCACATGGCAATGGGTCAAAGGCCATAATGGTGATTTAGGCAATGAATTAGCCGATCAATTGGCACGAGAAGCGATAACAGAAAGAAATTCATAACTGTTACCAAACAACTCAAACCAATAGGAGGAAGGGGGGGGGAATTTTTGTCGTAATTCAGAATTGCGTGCAAAATATCCATTACATATGCCCTAATCCCATGACTAAGACCTTTGCACGATACAATTACGAAAAAAATGACTTCATACACAACGCCTTTAGTTAACCAACCGCCCTACTTTAAACTTACGGCCTTTTATCTTTCCCTGATTTAATCGGCTCACCACTTGATGAGCGCAATCAGGCTCAACGGCCACATAGGTCGAATGCTCCACCACATCAATTTTACCAATGTATTGACCTTCTACCCCCGCACCTCGTGTAATCGCACCCAACACATCGCCTCGTCTAATTTTGTCTTTACGTCCACCCGAAAGATACAATGTGACATACTTGGGCTGTACGCGTGCCCCCCGTTTATTAGGAATTAAATCAATGGATTCATACGACAGTGCGTGCCCTTGAAGCTCACCCAGTCGAGTTAATTTATAGCTCTCTTTCTCGGTAAACAAGGTAATCGCCACACCCTCTAATCCCGCACGACCTGTTCGGCCAATACGATGCACATAGGTGTCTTGCTCGTAAGGCAGCTCATAATTAATCACGGCGGGCAACGCTTCGATGTCCAACCCGCGAGCGGCCACATCGGTGGCCACCAAAAAAGTCGTGCTGTGGTGTTTAAACTGAATCAAGACTTGTTCGCGTTCACGTTGCTCCATATCACCATGCAACGCTAACGCACTAAATCCACGTTCCGTTAAATAGTCCGAGACCTCTTGCACCAATTTTTTGGTATTACAAAAAATCAGTCCATGCTCAAAGCCATTAAATGCCAATAATTTTACCAGCCCTTGCAGTTTCTCTTGATGATGACAAATATAAAATTGCTGATCAATGGTGTCCATGTCGTGATGCGACTCCACCGCAATTTCCATTGCTTTTTTTTGAAAGCGACGACTAATGTATTTAATGTCTTCAGGAAAGGTCGCTGAAAACAGCAAGGTTTGACGCTGTTCGGGAGTAAAGCCAAGAATATGTACCATCTCCTCTTTAAAGCCCATCTCTAACATGCGATCGCCCTCATCCAACACCACTGTGGTCACTTGACTTAAGCCCAGCTGACCTTTTTCAATATGGTCTCGAATACGTCCAGGAGTCCCCACCACCACATGCGCTCCGTGTTCCAACGAAGCCGTTTGTGGTCGCATCGGCACACCACCACATAAGGTAACAATTTTAATATTTTGTTGAAAGCGAGCCAAACGGCGTAACTCTTCAGCCACTTGATTGCTTAACTCTCGGGTTGGGCACATCACCAACCCTTGCACCACAAACGATTTAACATCCAGTTTATTCAGTAAAGGAATGCCAAACGCGGCGGTTTTACCACTGCCTGTTTTTGCTTGAGCAATTAAATCTTTCCCCCCTAGTCCAAGCGGCAAAGCTGCCTCTTGAATGGGCGTCATGGTTTCGTAGCCTAATGCGGTTAAGTTATCAAGTTGCGACAACGGAAGGTCTAAATGGCTAAAGTGGTTCTGTGTACTCAAGGCATTCGATAGGGGGGGGGAAATTTTTTCAGACATCATGAATTCTCAATCATAGCGTAACATCACGTAACATAGGATAATCGGTGTAAAAAGCTCACCTTATTTAAAACGCTTTTAAAACGTTTTTAAAAAAAAGCGTTGAACAAACGGCTTTTACCATTCATGCTTTCCAGCATAATAAGCAAAAGCGGTCATAAATGCCGGCTCTTGAAACTTTTTCAACCCCGTTTCTGCAAAGGTAATGGGCAAAGGGTAACGCTTTAAACTGGCTTTAATGTCGGTGGGAGAAATGAGTACCGTATTGAGTTTATCCGACAATTGCAAAGCGGCTTCCAGTTTAAACCCATTTGCCCCACCCGAAAACTTGCCTTTTTTCATGCGTTCACGAATCACCACTGTCTCAATTTGATAATCTTGTGCTAACTGCTCAAAGGTTTTTTGAAAATAACGTAATTCACTGGTACTGTCAGGATTTTTACACGTAATACGCGTTACACGACAATCAGGCAGATGAAACATCGCACCCTCTTCGATCAGCAATAAACTGATAATCGCGTCATTACCACTTAATTCCACACCACACACTTTCTCGGCTTTAATGTTAATCATTTTTTACTCCATGTATCTCGTAAGGGAACGGTACGATTATAGACTTGAATCTTTCCTGACTGGTTATCTCGGCAAAAATAACCCTCTCGTTCAAACTGGTAGGCTTTTTCAGGTTCTGAATGTTCCAACCCTGGTTCCACAAACCCTTGTTTTACCACCAATGACTCTGTATTAATGACCGATTCAAAATTGTCTGCTTTAACAGGGTTTTCAACAGTAAACAAACGGTCATAAATTCGAAACACCGCCGGTAATGCCTTAGAGGCTTCAACAAAATGAATTACCCCTTTTACTTTACGGCCATCGGCTGGTTTTTTACCCAATGTATCTGGGTCATAAGTACAATAAATGGTCGTAATATTGCCCTCTGCATCCTTATCAACTCTCACCCCTTTTACAATAAACGCATTACGCAAACGCACCTCTTTATTTAACGCCAAACGCTGGTATTTTCCATTTGGGGCTTCTTCTAAAAAGTCGGCTCGATCAATATACAACTCGCGACCAAAGAAAATCTCACGTTTTCCCATCGCTTCATTTTGAGGATGCACAGGGGCTTGAATCGAAAGTGGCTCCCCTTCAAAATTTTCAATCACCACCTTAACAGGGTTTAATACCGCCATGGAACGAGGCGCTACCTTATTCAAATCATCACGAACTGCCGCTTCCAAAATATCCATACCCGTCATACTGTCTACTTTGGAGATACCAATGCGTTCTGCAAAATCACGCAATGAGGCAGGCGTGTAACCACGACGGCGTAACCCCGAAATGGTTGGCATTCGGGGATCATCCCACCCCGACACCAAGTTATCATCCACCAACTGGTGTAATTTACGCTTTGACATCACCGTGTATTCAAGATTTAAACGCGAAAACTCATACTGATACGGTCGATCGGAACGATTAAAATCGTTTAAATGCGCCAGAACCCAATCGTATAAACGGCGGTTGTCTTGAAACTCCAAAGTACAAAGTGAATGCGTCACCCCTTCAATCGCATCGGAAAGACAGTGGGCAAAATCGTACATGGGATAAATACACCACGCATCACCCGTTTGGTGATGGTGTTCAAAACGGATACGATACAACGCGGGATCGCGCAAACACATAAACGAAGAGGCCATGTCAATTTTGGCTCTTAAAACGCACTCCCCCTCCTTAAACTCACCCTGTTTCATTTTGGCAAATAACGCCAAATTTTCTTCTGGTGAGGTATCTCGATAAGGACTGTCCTTCCCCGCTTCGGTTAACGTGCCTCGATAGGTTCGGGTTTCTTCGGCGTTTAAAAAACAGACATACGCCAACCTTTTTTCAATCAATTCCACCGCATAGGCATAAAATTGATCAAAATAATTTGAAGAGTATTTAGGATCACCATGCCACTCAAAGCCCAACCAATTAACGTCTTTTTTAATGGCCTCCACATACTCCAACTCCTCTTTAGAGGGATTGGTGTCATCAAAACGCAAATTACAAAAACCTTGATAATCCTGCGCCAATCCAAAATTTAAACAAATGGACTTGGCATGACCTATATGCAAATAGCCATTTGGCTCGGGCGGGAAACGTGTCTGCACTCGTTCATACTTATGATTTGCTAAATCGTCATTAATAATATTACGAATAAAATTAACCGGACGCTCAACGGCATCCGTTTTGTTATGCTGACTCATTTTTTTAAAAACCTGTTTAAATTTTGGTACAAACGCCCCCTCTCTAAAAACATAAAAACAGAAAAGAAGCACGTTAAAATGACACGAATTATAGCATTAAAAGCCCATTAAACGGACAAAGATAACAGCTCAAATAAAGTCTCAAAAGACAATCATCTTTTAAAACAAATGCCAAAAAACTTGACTAAATGTCAGAAAAAGATGTTAGAAAATAGCACGTTTTATTAGATAGAGAGGGAAACAGAGATGCTCATACACTGAACTATAACGTATTTATTGTGGGGGTAATATTACAATTGGTATGATCCGTAAACGTGCAAGAAGTATTCAAAAGAGGTATTAAGGATACGGAGTATGTTTAAACTGAAAATCCGACAATCTTCAGTTTCTGATAATGATTCGATATTTTATATTTCGGACTGATTTTCACTCACAAGGTCGGAGAAGAGCCAGTTCTTTTTTTTAATTCACTATGCACATCAATCACTTACACTCTAATTTCACACTTTTACCCTGAGGTTCAGGGTATAATGGCTACTGCTCCTCTGCCAAAATAAGTCTAACAACAATGAATCGCCGTAAAAAAATTATTAAAAAGTTGCTCAAAAAAGCCAAGCAAGTACAGGCTAAAAAACAGCCTAAAAAGAAAAATCGTTATATTCCTAAAGCGGATAGATAGACACTATTAAATTCATAGAGACCTTTGCACGATACCAGTGCAAAGATCTCTCATAAAAAAACGCTCTAAAAACATACATACACAAGGACATGAAATTGCGAAATATTCTTATCATTTCTTTACTTGCCATTCTGTTACAAGGTTGTTTTTTAACCAAAGTCGTTACGGTTCCACTGCGTGTAGGTGGTGCAATTATCTCTGTGGTACCTATCGTCGGAGATGTAGTAGATGAATCCATAGATACCACTGCCGACGTAATAGACATGATTCCCATTTAAAAACCCCACTTGAACACACATAAGTGCCTAATAAATAAGTAAAAATAACCGTTATTTGATTTTTTTAAATATTTACGTATAACCTTATAATAAATTTTTATTTTATATTAGACTCACTATATATAGGGGTGTATTTTTTCACCCCCCACTACATAAAGTCATGTTATTCAAACTACGCTTACAAAGATAAAAATTAACTAAAATACTCTTTGACATTCCCTTAAATTACTATAGAATCGGTTTCGAGCTTGAAATTTCGGTTTTATATTTATGCACAATTCGATGTACTAGTTTTAGTGATCGATCCTGTTCTTCATAAGTAATCGCAACACATTTCAGCCCGACGACTTTCTTAAATAATTAAGAAAGCTTCTAAATTACTAATGAAAAAAAATAGGATATTTATATTATGTCTACTACTACTGGTACAGTTAAATGGTTTAACGAGTCTAAAGGTTTTGGTTTTATCGAGCAAGAGTCTGGTCCTGATGTGTTTGCACACTTCAGCGCCATCACTGGTTCTGGTTTCAAAACACTGGTTGAAGGTCAAAAAGTAGAGTTCACTGTAACTCAAGGTCAAAAAGGACCTCAGGCAGAAAATATCGTAGCACTTTAAGCGATATCTGCTGTTCAACATGAATTAGTTCTTGTTGAGCTCAATAAAAAAAGGGAAAGATCAAATTGATCTTTCCCTTTTTTTATTCCCCTCCCCCTTCTATCACAACACTTTAATGCTCTGATTTTATTTCAGATTTTTCATTCATTTTTTCTAATGCAGACAACACTTTGCCATTAATCTTCTTAGGCTTCATATTCGATAACAACCCTAATGCTTCATCAATATGCGTAATGGTATAAACATGAAATTGTCCACTTTTTACAGCTTCCCGTACTTCAGAGTTTAACATTAAATGACTCGCATTCGCCTTGGGAATAATGACTCCTTGCTCCCCCGTTAAACCGCGTTCAAAGCAAATTTTATAATAGCCTTCTATCTTTTCATTCACGCCTCCAATCGGCTGAATTTCACCAAACTGATTAATAGAACCTGTAATGGCTAAATCTTGGCGCATCGGCACTTTCGCAATTGAGGACAATAACGCCAATAACTCAGCTGAAGAAGCTGAATCACCTTCTACGCCATTATAAGATTGCTCCATCACAATCGAACCACTAAATCCTAATGCTCTTTTTTTCATATAGCGACCACGGATGTAGCCTGACAAAATTAACATGCCTTTTGAGTGAATCGGCCCTGCCATGTCCACTTCTCGCTCAATATCCAATACTCCTTCATCCCCAGCAGATGCTTGCGCAGTAATACGAACAGGCTGCCCAAATGACTGGCGCCCCACGGTTAACACGGTTAAACCATTTACCATGCCCACATGTGTTCCAATGGTCGAAATCAATACTTGTTGTTCTGTAATGGCACGATGGTAGTATTCTTCCATTAGTCCTGTATGAAAGTCCCGCTGTTGAATCGTGGCTTCAATTGTCTCTCGACTCACTGTTTTTTGTCCACTGGCGCGTGCAAAGGCATAAGCTTCGGCCAATACATCTCTCAAAATAGCTTTATTGGTATACAACCGCCCCTCATCTTCTGCCATTCGAGAAGCGTATTCAATTAATCGCTCAAAAGCAGATGGATCAACAGGAAGGTCATCCCATTCTGAAATTTCAGCCGAAATTTGTTTTGCTAAAGTCAACTCATGTTCAGAAGTTCGTGACAGCTCCACCTCAAACTCCACCTGCACCTTAAACAACCTTTCAAACTGAGCATCAATTGATTGTAGAGCATAAAAATGTGAGGCTTGCCCTGTTAACACAAGGGTTAAATCCAGCGGAAAATCGGGGAGGTGGTATGGCACCACACTAGTAGAAGAAGGAACTTCAAACGTTAACCGCTTGCTCATCAAGGCTGCTTTGAGATTAGACCAAATTTCAGGATCTTTTAGCACCGCCTGAATATTAACAATTAAATAACCACCATTAGCCTGTTGCAATAACCCCGCTTGATGGTTCATCGCCAAGCTCACGGTATCTACAGCAGTCGCCGCAGCTGAATTAATGGTATAACCAAATAACTTGGGAATTGAGGCATTTTGCTCATAAATAACAGGCGCATGCTCCAAATCACGATGATCTACCAATAAATTAACTTCAAAAATAGACAAACCCTGTTGTTCAGATAACAGCTCCTCCATACTAGGTTGCGCACTTGATGTCACTTGATCTTCACGCTGATCCCAAAATAGATGCAGTTTAGACACCACAGTCTCTTGTAAGCTGTTTAAGTATGTGATGATTTCATGCGTTTTTCCAAAGGTCGTTTGCAGTTTCTTAATCAAAGGTTCTAAATGCTCATTGACTACCTCAGTATTCAACGCTTTACCTGCATCTAAAAACTCATGTTGTAAAAAAGGAAAGTGTGTTAACCCTTTATTTAAGGCTTCCTCAACCTGATCAAATGCACTTAAAAATTGTGTTTGAAGTGTCTCATCCAACTTCTTTAAATCCACCATACGATAAGGCTTTCCATCAACCATGGCGTGCAGTATAAAACTATTTTCAGTTTGGTTAATTTCAATATTCAATGCTTCTGCCAGAGTAAACGCAGGTTCTAATGCCGCCTCCTGCTTCTCGGCTAATTCATTCTCTAGCTGTTGACTTTTTAACTGATAGGCATGGCCGTCAAATAATACTGGTAACTGAGTCTTAAGTTGCGTCACAAATTGCTCTAACAACGTTTTAAAATGATAACCCTGCCCAGCTTTAAAATATAAATATTGGGTTTTATTGGCTTCACTAAAATCAGAAACCAGCACAACATCAGAAGGCAAGGACTTTTGTGCGGCTGCTTTTTTAAGCATTGCTTTTGTCATGCCAATGCGACCAACTCCAGGCTCTCCCATAATAAAAATATGATTATGTTTACGTTTTAAATGCAAACCAAAACTTAACGACTGGTAGGCACGAGGATGGAAATGTTGCATAAATGCAAGCAGCTCCGCATCTTTATCTTTAATTTTATCCAATGCAACATCACTTGGATTTAACTGCGTAAAACGGTACAACTGGGAGGCGGATAGTTTTTCCATAAACGAGTCACTTCTCTTTTTTTTATTTTTTAAATATGAGCTCTTAAAAATACAAAAAGAACTCTTAAGGAAGCCACTATACCAAAATATAAAACAACTTAACTCGCCTTTCGTAATGAATTGGCATTTCTATCTGGAATTAGAGTAATACAATCGTTTACTTTGTTATTTTTTTTGATGAACAATTCAAATACTTCCTTGAAAAACCTTTAAAACCAGTGCATAACCATTTAATTTAAAACAAGTTATAGCTAAATTCATTAATTAATATCACCACGATGCCAATCAACCAAGCCAGTTCCATTGCTTCAATCATGGCTCCAGCAGTATCTCCCGTCATGCCACCAGTAATCGAAACCATAACCCAACGCCCCCAAAACCACAACAAAGTTAACCCTAAAAACAGATAGGGATTTATCCAAATAACTACGACAGTTAGCAATAACATCCAACTCCAAACTGAATAGCGATTTAAGTGTAAAAACATATCTTGTGCAATGCCATTTAAACTAACATATTGCGTTACAGGCATTAGGTTAATCGAAGAAACTCGCCCTACAATAGGCGCTAAAAAAAGAAACAACCACGCTTGATAATCAATCATTACGATCAAAACAGTCCATTTTGCAACCAGCATCAGCACTAACGCAATACTCCCCCCTGTGCCAATTAAACTATCCTTCATCACCTCCAAGGCCTTTTGCTTATCTCCTGATGCGCTTAACCAACCATCTGCGGTATCAGCAAGCCCGTCTAAGTGCAATCCTCCCGTACTCCACACCCAAAAAGCCAATACAATGCCTGCCACTACCTGAGAAGGCAGCCAAATATAAAGTTGTGCAACAGCAACCAATAACAGCCCAATCAACCCACCAACCACAGGAAACCAGTTAATGGCTCGTCCCATATCCAAAGCTGAAACCGAGTCATACTGTATACTGGGAAACCGACTTAAAAACTGAATGGCTAACCAAAAAGGTTTAAACATTTAACAACCTTATAAAACGCCAATTTCCAAATAAAAATATCATATACAATCCATTAATTTAACAATAAAATCAAATTCTTACACATACTACATACACATTAAAACCTTTGCACGAAAGGAATGCGACAGAAAATCAAGTGTATTTTAACCTTTTTTATCCGTGCATCCCTTCATGCAAAGTGAAGTGTCAACGTTAATACACTTGTTGGACGAAGCCGCTATCGCGGAGAAAAAACAGCACCATCCTAAAATTAAAGTGTAACCTCACTACCCATCATGATTCATAACAGGTAAATTGTAATCTCAAACAAAACAAAAATGAGGTTACAGCACCATGAAAACATTATTCCCTAAAAAATTCAATCACCAATACGATCTCCATTGCAAACACCTTAAACTCAAAGGCTTACGGCCTAAAACAATTGAGGCGTATTCT
>UOFC01000081.1_pt1 | contig 18830 bp, 14 predicted proteins | sample 1988771 | NCBI WGS metagenome assembly UOFC01 (sample SAMEA4712195, study PRJEB27164) | hydrothermal vent metagenome | biome: marine basaltic hydrothermal vent biome; feature: marine hydrothermal vent; material: mineral | place: Pacific Ocean | collected 2011-06-14/2011-07-23 | depth 1719 m | reverse complement strand
CAAACACGGTGCCAGTAATATTTTGTTTATTAACTCGTTAGATGAGCTAAAAGATCGTTTGGCAAAAGTCATTATCTTGATTTTAATCGTCATGTTCTTTGAACAAGCCATCTTTTTGAAACCGACTGAAATCATGGATTTACTTTACTATGCACTGGCTATTTTATTAGTATCGGGTTCTTTGTATTTATCACATAAAGCGTTTCAAAAATAAACGTAACAACTCAGATCAGGGATGGCCTGAGCCGCTACAAACTTACAAAAAAGCCCGTTATTGATCCTCAATAGCGGGCTTTTTTGTGGGTGATGTTAAACCTGATATTGGGATTAAAGGTAAGCGTTATTTTCTAAATATGATCTAAAGTTAAGTGCTTTCAGAAGTTTACTGTGTGCTGGATCATTTTGTGTTTTGATGGTGTGGCAATGCCATTCTCTGTAGATGGGGTAGTTTCTTCGGTAGTGTTCGTATTTTTGATGTACTTGCTGAATGTTATCTGCGCGAATGGCTTGATCGTCATGCTGAATATTGTGTGTTTGCTTAAATAAAGCGTGCAGCGTGGCCTGATGTGACTCTTTTTTTTCGAGCTGAATGACCGGTGGTAGGGGGGGTAAATTTTGTTGCCAGTCTGTTTGAGGTGGTTTATTCCAGGCTTTGCAAAGAGCATGATACACCATGCTGCTCCCCGCCACCTTTGCATCAAGTGAGTGGCCTGCAATATGAGGGGTGGCTAAATAGGCCGTTTGGTATAGGGGGGGAGAAATATTGGGTTCGTTTTCCCAGCAGTCAATCACATTGGCAAGCGTTGGGGTGTGTTGCCAGGCAGACTCATTAATAATACCGCCTCGGGCGGCATTAATTAAAATTTGGTGTGGTTGAATGGCTTTTAATCGCTCGGCAGAGAGTAAATCCAAGGTGGCATCTTCGCCCTTGGTGGTTAAGGGGGTGTGAAAAGTGATGATGTCAGCGGTTAAACAGGCCTCTAGCGAGACAAAATTATTTTTCTCCCCCCCCTTATCTTTTTCAAAGCGTGCTCTGGGTGGATCGTTCAGTAAACAGGTGAGACCCAAAGCGGTGGCTTTTTGGTGAACCAACTTTCCAACATGACCAACGCCAATAATCCCCAGTGTTTTTTTAAACAGGTTAAATTGAAAATGCTCCGCTAAATCAAGCAGAGTCGCGATGATAAACTCCGCGACTGAATTGGCATTACACCCTTGGGCAGAGTAAAAGGGAATGTTGTGTTGTTGTAGATAGCGTTGGTCAATGTGATCCAATCCTACAACTGTGCTCCCCACAAATTGGATACGGCTATTTTGAAGTAACGATTGATTGACTTGTGTGCGCGAGCGAACAATTAAGGCATCTGCATGTCGAACGGTGTGAGCTTGAATCTCTTTTCCCGGAACGGTAATCACGCGCCCTAAATGTGAAAATATCTCTTGAGCATAAGGAATTGCATCGTCAATAATGAGCGTTTTAGGGCTGTTCATAGCAGGTTACTGGCTTTGTGGGAGGTTGAAAAAGTCGAGTGCTGAAACACTTTCTTGTTCATTAATCGTGAGTTTTCCATTCTCTAATGTTATTTTGCTACTCAGTGTTTTCTCTGATGATGTTATAAATGGAGCAATCATAGGGAAGGCCAGTAATCCTTCTAACATCGTATCAGGGAGCATATTTTTATCTTGTTTAATAATAAGGCTTCCTTTTAGGGCTTTAAGGAGTTCTTCATTATTTGTGAGCTCTTTTATGGGGAGTTGTGAGGCGTAGTGTAAATCAAAATCAAGCTTAAAGCTTCCCTGGTCGGTGTTAATTTCAATAAGCTGACTTACTCCACTGTTCGTTTGGACTAGATCTTTGAGTAATAAGTCCAATTGTTTATTATCAGGTATAAAAACTAGATGATTATCTGTGTTGTTATTTTTATTGTCGAAATCAACTGAATCCGTTGCTATATAAGCATGCATGGCATCTATAGCTGGCTTAAGAACATTGGCATTAAAATCGTATGCCTTTGAATGAAAAAGAACAGAGGTTTTTGAAAGTGTTTCTGGTACCAAAGGAGAGTGAATCATCAAGGTGTCTGTTTTTAGTAAAGAATCACCTGAAAAAAGAGCGTTTTTTATTGTTGAAGAGGTCTTGATAACAAGGTTTTCTGTGGAGAGTACTTCATTTGAATCCTGAGCGAATTTAAAGTTGGGTAGATGCCACTCAAATTCACCTATAAGCATGGAGCCTTTATAAATTTCATCCATTTTAAAATGAGACGTAGAAGGTGAGAGAGTGACTTCAATAGAAGAGTTATTGTCTGTATTGCCTGTTAAAGTGAGTTTTCCCATATTTAATGTTCCACTCAAGGCAGAATAGTCTAAATTGGTTGTAAAATTAGCGTGAACGCCGTCTTCTAACCTTAGGCTTAAGGCGTCTTTAGAGCGTTTAGAAGTGTCTGAAAAATGAGTTTCATCAAAATACATCGGAGAGATAGTTTGAGTAATTTCTATATTTGTTCCAAAACTGGTTTTTACGCCCTGAACAAAAGGTTCATTGTCCATGAAAATCGTTGTTAATATAGCTTTTGTTTTGGAAGGGATTTTAGACATATCGAGTTTGGTAAGAATATAGCTGGAGCCATACTTCAAGCCATCTGGGGTGCGCATCACTGGGCCATGATAAATAGTATGCTTTAGAGGGATCTTGACCGATTTCTTTTGGTTGCTTACCGTCATTTCTGACGTGGCTGTACTTTTAAAAAAACCTTTTTCGAAAGATGTTTTTTGGTTGGAAGTGATCATGTCTGATGCGTATTCACTTTGTGTAAGAATATTATCAAACATAAATTCTGTTTTATTCGAAGAATACCACGTTACACCAGCCCAAGTGGCAGGCACTAGCAGGGTAAATAAGAGTATAGCTTGTTTCATAGGGGAATGCCTTCTGTGTAAAGTTTGCCTAATCCGCAGGCAGATCCGCAGGCAGATAAAATATATTTTTATTCGTATTTTGATACTGTGGATTAGGGAGGTTCAAAATAAATGTGGCCTCATTATATAGTTATAATATTGAAGAGAGGTGTAAATTTACGGTTATATCAATGAAGCACTTACGTATATCAGCATAGGGGGGGGAAGAAATTTGAAAAGTACATTTGAGACTTGCGTGATAGAGGGGGCGGTTGGTGGAATTGAAGTTCGTTATGCGGCTGCAAACGAAACGACGGAGCAATCTCAAAAGCTGGTGGTACTTAGCCATCCGCACCCATTGCACGGTGGCACGATGGACAATAAAGTAGTGACCACCATGGCACGTGCGTTTCACCGTTTGGGTTACATTACTGTGGCTTATAATTTTAGGGGAGTGGGCAAAAGTGAAGGAAAATATGACCACGGTGTGGGCGAACAGGATGATTTAATGGCGGTTGTGGCGTGGGAAAAACAGACCTTTAATGCCGAACATTTAACCTTGGCGGGTTTTTCGTTTGGCAGTTATGTTTCTTTAAGAGTAGCGCATTCAAAAAAGGTTGAAGTGAATGCCTTGTGTACGGTCGCACCGCCTGTTGGGTTGTATGATTTTTCTGGCTTGCTTTCAAAGGAGGGGGGGGGAGAAATTTTTTGGACGCTTATTCAAGGTGGTCAAGATGAAGTGGTTTCAGCCAAAGAGATTCTAAATTGGGCGATGTCGCAACCGAATAAACCGGATATTTATTGGCGAGAGCAGGCAGGGCACTTTTTTCACGGTGAATTGATTTGGTTGAAAAAGGTTATTTTGTTAGCGTTTTGAAAAATCTCTACTCCAGAGCACCCTCTCTTGAGTAAGCTCAATTCACCTTGCCCCTCTTTAATAATGTATTCGCCAAGGGTTGACGGCAATAATACTAATTGGGGTGGGTTATTTGTTACAATTAATGTGTTAATGCGGTGCGTTAGAAGCGCACGCTTTTAATATCAATTAATTTATCTGGAGAGATATTGTGAAAAAGTTAATATTATTAGGCGCGGCCATTTCTTTTGTTTTTTCTGGGATTTCATTTGCGGGCGGGCATGACTCTATGGAGCATGGTTCAATGCAAAAAGAGGGGATGCCCATGACGGGAGACAAAAGTATGAAAAAGTCTCCTGAGATGATGAAAAAATGTGAAACCATGCATGCCGAAGTGGTGGAGATACAAAAAGAGCCGGACTTGGCAAAGCGTCAAAGTAGGATGGCTGAGCATCAGAAAAAAAAGCAAGAGATGATGGCGCAAAAAGGGGGGATGGAAATGTCTCCTGAAATGATGAAAAAACGTCAGAAGATGCAAGATGAAATGGAAAAAATAACGAACGAACCCGATCCTGATAAACGTCAGGCGATGTTGAAAGAGCATATGAAAAAAATGAAAGGCATGATGGAGGAGAAAATGGGTTCGATGAATGAGCATGGGCAGTCAGGTGAGCATAATCATTAGAGTATTTTTTACCCCCCTGTTTTTTAAATCTTGAACTGAAATAGGAACTAGGAACTAGAAATAAGGAGCAAGGAAACAGGGAGTAAGTTATACACTCTGATTTATTTGAACAGAGAGGAAAATGGTTGAATTTGATATGGTTATTTTAACCATGCGACCCTTCTTAACAAAGTAGTTTATTTCGCGTTTTCGCCTTGAAAACGCTTTTTTCACATGCATTAGATTATTGCATTATTGCAAGAAATAACCCAATAAATTGGTGTTGAGTGGATTTTCATACTCATTAATATTAGAGTTTACTAATGTGTGTAATTGGCTATAATACCCTTATTATAAAAAAATGATGGGCTATTTTACTGACTCGGTGTAAGAATGAATGGTTCATTCAGGGGATAAAAAACGTATGAGAGTGTCACGATTTTCTTATTTAAATGGTTCAACCCGGTTGTGGGCGGTTGGGTCTTTGGCGGTGTTGGGGGGGCAACCGGTTGCGGCATCGACCAGTGTGGTGGCTGAGCCTTTGAGTTTTAATGAGTGTGTTCATTACGCGTTAACTCAAAATCCTGAAATGACGTTGAGTGCTGCGCGTATTCAGCAGGCCAAATCGGCGTTAAGCAAGGCGGAGTCTGGCCGTTTGCCGCAAATTAACCTCTCGTTAACCGCGGCCAATACCACCAATGCGTTGAGTGCGTTTGGCATGAAGTTGCAACAGCAAAGTGTGATGGCAGATGATTTTTCGTTAGATACGTTAAACAATCCGGATGCCTATACTGATTTTAATACCCGTATTGAGATGACTTTGCCTGTTTGGAATGGTGGAAAGATGGGGCATTATGAGGCGCAAGCGTCAGAGATGATTTTGGCGGCGAAGCAAGGTGATTTGGCGATGCAGCAGTATTTAACGTACAGCGTGTACCATGCTTATGAAGCCATTCACGCCGCACGCGCTCATATTCAGGTGGCCGAGCAGGCAAAACGTACGGCAGAAGCTTTTGTTCAAACTACGCAAAATTTAGTGAATGAAGGGGTGGTTGTACGTTCGGAACTTCTCAGTGCTAAAGTGCATTTTTCGATGGCAGAGGCGAGATTGCTTGAGGCAAAAGGAAATGAAATCATGGCGTTGGATCGGTTGAGAATTTTGATGAATCAAGAGACCAGTACGTCGATTGAGGTAGCAGACCGAGTGGACTTAACATTGCCGGCAGACTCCGTTGAGGCGTTGTTGGCTTTAGCGCTTGAATCCAACCCTAAGTTACGAGCAAAGCAAAAAGAGGTCGCTTCCTCTCGGTATGATGTGCGTATTGCCAACGCCGATCAATATCCTCGTTTTAATATTATGATGCGCCAAGAGTGGAATCATGATGCGCTGGCTTTAGAGGCGAATTCTTATACCGTAGCGGGAGTGCTCTCTTGGAATGTATTGGATTTTGGCGTGACAAAAAGTGCGGTAGACATGGCAAGCTCTGCTGTGATTCAAAAAAGGGCGGCGCTTAAATCACAAGAGAACAGTGTGCGTTTAAATGTACTGCTTAATTGGCAGAAGAAGCAAGTGGAGAGGAAGCAGGTTCAGACCGATCAGTTGGCTGTTGAACATGCAGCGGAAGCCCAAAATTTGGTGCTTAAACGCTATGAAGGTGGCTTAGCAACGATGACCGAAGTTCTGGCCAGTCAAACACAGCTGGATGAAACCAAGGCGGAGTTGGTTTCGGCAAAATTTGATGTCAATATTTATAAAGCAAAATTAAGATTGGCAACGGGCACCATGTCGTTGGAACAGCTGTAATAAAAAGACCTTTGCGTGAAAAGGTGCATGGACAGAACCATAAGGATTGGATGATGAAACAATTTTCGAGATATTTAGGAGTCCCATTTTTAATGGTCATATTGGCTCTATCGGGCTGTGAGCAACCGCAAGAAGAGAACAAGGCCTTAAACCAGACCTTAAACCAGAATAAAGCGGTGGATGTTCAGGTTGAAACGGTGCAGTTAGGTGACATTCCCTTAATGGCGGTGGTGCCTGGTTCGGTGGTGCCTGAGCAAAAAGCGAGTATTGCTTCTCGCTTGATTGGCTACATTAAAGCGTTGGATGTACAGGTGGGTCAAAAAGTAAAACAGGGCGATTTGTTATTTAGCATTGATTCGGCGGATATTAAGAGCCAAATTACCCAAGCCAATGCTGCTTATCAACAAGCGTTGGCTGGATTAAGGGATGCTAAGCTGGATTTTGACCGTTTTAGAAAGTTGTTTAAAAATGAGTCGGTTTCGAAGCAGCAGTATGACAAAATGCGTTTGCAGTACAGCGTGGCACAGCAAAATGTTGCGGCGGCAAAGTCCAGCTTAAATCAAGCAAAAGAGCAGTTACATTATGCGAACGTAAAAGCGCCGTTTGATGGCGTAGTGGTTGAGAAATTGGCGGTTGCTGGGGATTTGGCGGCACCAGGTAAACCGGTATTGGTCATTGAAAATTCGGCCTCATTGAGTGTGCAAACGGAAGTGGCGGGTGATCTGTTTGCCGTATTGCGTTTAGGGGATGAAGTGCGCATTGAACTGGAGGGGCAAAGTGAGCCTTTTAATGGCACGGTTTACACCTTAGTGGGGGCGGCCAATCCTAAAACACGAACGCATACTGTGAAGCTAAGTTTGCCCAAAAATTTAATCATTAACAGTGGTACGTTTGCGCGTGTTAGTTTTAAACGCGGGGTACGTCAAACCATGATGGTGTCTGAAAGTGCGGTGGTCAACCGAGCCGGTATTGACGGTGTGTTTGTGGTAAAAGAGGGTAAGGCTTTCTTTCATATGGTGCGTACTGGGTTAAAGCAAAATGATTTGATTGAAATTCAATCGGGTTTGGCATTGGGTGAAACCATTGTGGTCTCAAGTGCTCAACCGCTTTGGAATGGGGATGTGTTAAATAGTCAAAATAAAAAAATGACTCGTGTTCAACCTTCTGGCGTTCAGGCTGATATTGAGGGAGGTCAGTAATGACAGAGCCTAAAAAGCCCTTATCAACATCACACTCATCGACTGAATCTGACCCTTTAACATTCAATATCGCGGGCAAGCTGGCGCAGGCCTTTATTCACTCTAAAGTGACCTTATTGATGGTGATGTTTGTGTTATTGGCAGGGTTGTTGTCTTTTTTAATGACCCCGCGTGAATACAATCCTCAAATTGTGGTTCCAGCCGCCAATATTATTGTGCCCAAACCTGGGGCGAGTCCTGCCGAAGTAAGCAATATGGTGGTGAAACCATTGGAGACCATTTTAGCGGCTCTGCCAGGTGTAAAGCATACGTTTGGTTATGCCACCAATGACTTTGGTGTGGTGACGGTGCAGTTTGAAGTGGGTGAAAATCAAGTGGACAGCTTGGTCAAAATCTACAATCAGGTGATGCAGAATATGGATAAAATGCCCCCTGCAACACAGGAACCATTAATTAAACCGATTAATGTGGATGATGTGCCAATGATGACGCTGGCCATTACGTCTAAAGAGTTGTCTGGGTATGATTTACGGGATATTTCACTCAAGTTGGTTGAGCATTTACGTAATATTGAAGGGGTGTCATTTACGGATGTGATTGGTGGGCAACAACGTGCTGTGAATGTGTGGCTGGATGCTCAAAAAATTACGTTATCAGGTTTGTCTCTGGATGAAATCAGTCAACGGTTATTAGGCAGTAATGTGGCCTTGCCCGTGGGTGAGGTGGTCAATAATAATCGCAGCCAACCCATTCGTGTGAATGGCTATTTAGGCGATGCCAATGAGGTAGGCAATATTATTATTAGCACTGAAAATGGACGCATTATTTATTTAAAAGACATCGCTAAAATTGAGGACGGGCCTAAAGAAGCAAGCCGTTATACCCGCATAGGCTTTGGCCCTGACTCCGAGCTTTCCAGTGCCGCAGACCAGTCGGCCGTGACGATTAGTTTGGCTAAAAAACCAGGCACAAATGCGGTGGACGTAGCTAATCGGGTATTAGAGAAGTTGAAGGTACTGAAAGCGGGGGTGCTACCCAGTAATATTGATGTGGTGGTCACTCGTAATGATGGCGAAAAAGCCAATAGTGCTGTGAACCTGCTAATGGAGCATTTGGCGATTGCCATTGGCTCTGTGGTTTTGATTTTGATTTTATTTTTAGGCTGGCGAGAAGCGGGGATTGTGGTCATTACCATTCCGTTAATTCTGTTTATTGTCTTGTTTATTGGTTTTATTGCCGACCAAACGATTAATCGAATCACCCTGTTTGCGCTCATTTTAGCGCTAGGACTGTTGGTGGATGATTCCATAGTGGTGATAGAAAATATTCATCGGCACATTCATCTTGGCTTTAATCCTGAACGGTTTGATGAGGTGATCGTGCGAGCCACCAATGAAATTGGCAACCCAACCAATGTGGCAACGATTGCGGTTGTATTGGCATTTTTACCGCTGTTATTTGTGACCGGTATGATGGGGCCTTTTATGGCTCCCATTCCATTTAATGTGCCCGTTGCCATGCTGGCTTCGTTATTGGTTGCCTATATTTTAGTGCCGTACATCGCCTATCGTTTTTTAGGCAAAAAAGCCATTAGAGAGATGCAAGAGCGTGAGAGCCTAGAAGCGCATTACGTTGAAAAAGAAGACTGGATGCAACGTACTTATCAGCGATTTATGCTTCCTATTGTAGAAAGCCGTACCAAACGAAATGTCTTTTTATTTGTGGTCTTGCTGGCATTAATGGCTTCTATGTTGCAGCCTGCATTACAGTTTTTACGGGATGATGGCATGAGCAATCCTTTGCATCCTGCTGGGGTAGAGGTCAAAATGTTGCCCTATGACAATACCAGTACCTTTTTGGTTCAAGTGGATATGCCAGAAGGAACTGCACTGGAGGCGACGGATCGTGTGGTACGTTATGTTGGAGACCTTTTATCACAAACCGAATACGTTACGGATTACAGCGTCTTTTTAGGCCTTCATGCGCCAATTGATTTTGCGGCACTGGTTCGGGGTGATTTGATGAAACAAGGGGATTATTTTGCTCAAATAAGAGTGAACCTTGTTAATAAGCATCAGCGAGATGTCTCCTCTCATGAGATTGTACAAGGGGTGTATGAGTCGCTTGATTCGTTACGTAAGGTATTTCCTGAGGCCAATATTAAATTGTATGAAACCCCGCCTGGCCCCCCTGTGACAACTCAAATTATGGCTGAATTGTATGGGCCTGATTACGATACCTTGCGCCTTGCTGCAAAGGAAGTCACGGATTCATTTAATCAAATTTATGGCTTGATTAACGTGGATAACTCGGTGACCGATGATGCGGAAACTTATGAAATTAACATCGACCGCGTGCAAGCCAATTTATTAGGCGTGTCTCCTGCGGGGGTTTCTAAAATGTTGCGCGATTATATCAGTGGTTATGAACTTGGTTATATGCACCTAAATAAGGTACGGGAGCCTGTTGGGATTCTCGTGCGTTTACCACGAACAGAACGTGCGGTTGCAGAGCAACTGCTCTCTTTAAGAGTACAGTCTCGTACAGGAGAGTCGGTGCCTTTATCGGTGATTGCAACCATTGAAAAAATACAGCAAAAAAAACCCATACTGTATCGAGATCAGCACCAAATGGTGATGGTGGGGGGCGAGTTATTGGCTTCCAGTCCCGTGTATGCAGTATTAACACTGGACAAAATGTTAGATGAAGTGACGCTTCCCAAATCGGGAGTGGCCTTTAAAACCGCTAATTTAGGGTTTGTAGAAGCACATCCTGACGACGTTATGGATTACAACCTTTTATGGGGAGGCGAAATGCGCTTAACCCTAGATGTGTTTAGGGACATGGGCAGTGCCTTTATTGTCGCGATTATTCTTATCTACTTTGTTTTGGTCGGTTATTATCGCTCTTTTATGATTCCAATCATTGTGATGGGGGCGATTCCCTTAACCATGATCGGGGTCTTTCCAGGGCATTGGATTACCGATCAGGCCTTTACCGCCACCTCGATGATTGGGGTGATTGCACTGGCTGGTATTGTGGTACGAAACTCCCTGTTGTTGATTGACTTTATCTTGGCGTTTGAGGCCAAAGGCAAGTCATTAAAAGAATCGGTGATTGAAGCAGGAAAAGTACGTTTCCGCCCCATTTTACTAACGGCTTTGGCGATTATGTCCGCCTCTTTAATTATGATAACGGATCCCGTATTTGGTGGACTTGCTGTCTCCATGATTTTTGGAACACTTTCTTCTACCGTGCTGACTTTGTTTGTGATTCCTGCGCTGTATTATATTTGGCGCTGGCATGGTGGGGTAAAACAGCAGGAGATGCGTTTGTTGGATAAAGTATAATTCAGAGGCAAAAAAACTAGAAAATTTTTAAATTTTAAGTATAATCCCCGCTTCCCTTGCGTTTGGTCGCGGACGTAAGAAAATTTTAATCAGATATATTGTTAATCATAGAAGAATGATTGTGGTCGTTTTTATCAATATTATCGATCTTTGGAGTGAATTATTATGAGCCAGAATTGGACAGCAAATATTCGTACAGAAGAGGGGAAAGGTGCGAGCCGCCGCCTTCGTCATGCGAATCAAGTACCCGCCATTATTTATGGTGCAGGCAAAAAAGCCGTATCGGTTTCTTTGTTATCAAACTTTGTAAAGCATGCATTTGAAAATGAAGCTCTGTTTAACACCGTTTTAACGATTGATGTTGAAGGTGGAGATACCGAAACATGTGTGGTAAAAGACATTCAACGTCATCCTGCAACGGGAGATGTGTTTCACATTGATTTTCAGCGTGCAACAGATAACGTATTAGTGAAAAAAATACCGTTTACTTTTACTGGTAAAGACGTTTCTCCTGGTGTTAAAGCAGGTGGTATGATCTCTTTCTTACAATCAACCGTTGAAATCAGTTGTTTAGCGAAAGACTTGCCAACTGAAATTACCGTTGATGTTTCACAAATGGAAGCAGGTACCAGTTTACGTCTTTCTGAGTTAGTGATGCCAAAAGGTGTGGCGATTCGAGCGTTAGCACATGGAAACAGTGATTACGATCAGTCGGTTGTAAACATTGGTAAGGCAAAAGCACGTACTTAATAAGCCGTTATCCAGTTACGCCAAGCAGTATAAAATCATAGATTAAGAGCCAGTGTTTATGTCATCCGTTCAGTTAATTGTTGGTCTGGGAAATCCAGGTGATAAATACGAGCAGACACGCCATAACGCTGGTTTTTGGTTTGTGGACGAAGTAGCGCGTCAATACGGTGTGGTATTTCGTCCAGAGACCAAATTTTTAGGTGAAGTGGTAAGGGTTCAATCCAATGGTTTGGATTTTTGGCTTTTAAAGCCAGCGACCTTTATGAACCGTAGTGGCCAGTCCATTCAAGCGCTTGCTAAATTTTATAAAATACCCGTTGAATCCATTTTAGTGGTTCATGATGAACTGGATTTAGAGGTGGGGGTGGCCAAACTTAAAGTGGGGGGCGGCCACGGCGGACACAATGGATTAAGAGACACGATTGCAGTAATGGGAAAAGCCTTTCCGCGTTTACGATTAGGCATAGGGCATCCTGGGCATCGTGATCAAGTTGTGGATTATGTTTTAAAATCGCCTTCTAAAATAGATTGTAAGTTAATTGAAGATGCAATTTATAATGCCAGTAAAATTGTGCCAGAATTGGTTCAAAATGATATGCAAAAAGCGATGTGTATACTTCATACTAAATAATTCCCCCCCCCCTCTTTTTTTTAACCCTTAATCTCCGTTAGAAAGCGAAAGCATTGTTTTTTAACGACTCAGCGAGTCGTCAATAACAATGCACAGTATGTATTTTTGCTTGAGATTTAGCTTGGGTCTTGGCTTGAGTTTTAGGGGGTGTACTCAGTTTATACTCAAAATTGACTTTTTAGGAGATGCAAAATGGCCATTAAATGTGGAATTGTTGGGCTGCCAAATGTTGGAAAATCGACCCTGTTTAATGCATTAACCAATGCAGGCATTGAATCGGCTAATTACCCGTTTTGTACCATTGAACCCAATGTAGGGGTTGTGGCTGTTCCAGATCATCGGGAGCAAGCGTTGGCGGAGATTGTAAAGCCTGAACGTGTAATGCCTGCAACCGTTGATTTTATGGACATTGCCGGACTGGTCGAAGGGGCTTCTAAAGGAGAAGGATTAGGCAATAAGTTTTTAGCGAATATTCGTGAAACCGATGCTATTGTTCAGGTGGTACGCTGTTTTGAAAATGATGATATTGTTCATGTTGCTGGTAAAATTGACCCCATTAATGACATTGAAGTGATTAATATGGAGTTGGCTTTAGCGGATATGGAGTCTATTGATAAAGCGATTGCCAAGGTTCAGCGTATTGCCAAAAGTGGTGACAAAGACGCGATTGCACGTTTGAACTTATTACAAAAAGTAGCCAAAGAGATTGAAGAGGGTCAGTTGATTCGTTTAATTGGCTTAACCGAAGATGAGTTAAATTCGTTGCAAGATTTACACCTGCTAACCGTTAAGCCCATGATGTATATTGCCAATGTGGATGAAGGTGGTTTTAAACATAATTCATTGTTAGATTCGGTTAGAGATTTGGCCGAAAAGCAAGATGCGGTTGTGGTTCCTATTTGTGCAGCCATTGAAGCAGAAATCGCTGAGTTAGATGCCGAAGATAAAGCCGATTTTTTAGAAGAAATTGGACAAAAAGAACCAGGTTTAAATCGAGTGATTAGAGCGGGTTATGAGCTATTGGGGCTACAAACCTACTTTACGGCAGGGGTTAAAGAGGTGCGAGCCTGGACCATTAAAAAAGGCGCAACCGCACCACAAGCAGCTGGTGCGATTCATACCGACTTTGAAAAAGGCTTTATTCGTGCAGAAGTGACGGCGTATGAGGATTTTATTGAATATCAAGGCGATGCGGGAGCAAAAACAGCAGGTAAGCAACGTTTAGAAGGGAAGGAGTACATTGTGCAGGATGGCGATGTGATGCACTTTCGGTTTAACGTTTAAAAACGGATAAATATTAGGTTTTTTTATGTCACAGTGAAACCAATATTTTGCTCATTCTCACGTTTTTCTATTCGTAGATTTAGGGTATTGACATCTATTCTGTAACCTCTATAATACGCAAATTCTTTTGGCTACATAGCTCAGTTGGTTAGAGCACATCACTCATAATGATGGGGTCCCAGGTTCAAATCCCGGTGTAGCCACCATATTCTTAAATTAGCCCGTTTTATGCGGTCTATCTATCCTCCTTTTATTCTGTACGAAGCTCCACTACCTTATATTTACTTGAATTGGCTTTTTGAGCATGGATGGTGATTGTGTTATTAAAGGACGTGACACTAAATTGTGCCGAAATAGGAATAAAGCGTTGCTTTTTTTTCTGCCATTCCAATAGTTGATAAGGTTTGTTTGGGTTTAACTGGTTGGTTATTATCGTGAGCTTATCGCCGGACCTGAAAACATTAAATAAATTGTACGGCTTTGCCAGTGGTTCACCAATAAAAAGCCCTTCACTGGGCTGTAAAACAGATTTCCAATAAGCTTCAATTAAGGTTTCGCCTTGTAAATATCTTGGAATTAAAATCTCTGGATTGGGAAATTTTTGCACAAAATTACAGGGTTCAACTACGGTTCCGTAACTTCCAGTCGCACCTGCTTCAAGCCATCGAAAAGCTTTCATTTGCCCTTGTTCACTCAGTCCTTGGCCTCCTGTTGAGGTGAGGTGATCGGCTATCGCTCCAGGTAGATAGCGGTTGGTGTGAATGTCGGGTACATGTTTTAATCCTGTTTGATAAAACATCACATTCTCTTTAAGTGAAATATAGTCTGTCATGGAAGGTGTGGATGCGTCTAAAAAGTGTATTTTTAATAGCGAGTGGCTAGGAAAATGAGTTGCAAATCGTTTAAATAGACCTGCTCTGGTGCTTCGGGCCTTGTCTTTGGTTTTGATTAAATAGGCGTGTCCTTTGGGGCGAGTACCATCGGACTGTACACCTCGTTGAATCAGTGCATTAATGGACTTATAGTCTTTTCCCGTTAACAGCATGGTAGGGCGCATATTGAGCTCTTTCCAGGGCGCGTTGCTGTTGCTGTTAAAGTAGGGAGAGTTAGGTGTGGGAAAACAGCCTTTCTTTTTCGGTTGACACCATTTTTTATCGTAACCAAATGCCAAAGCGCTGGTAATGGACATGCACCCCACTCGATAAGGAGCTTGCCATGTGGCAACAAAGGCTTGAATGTCATTACCAGCTTGAGACATTAATTTTTGATAAAGTATTTTAAATTGCTTAGGTGGCATATTTGCATTGTCTGGTAAATCGACATAAAAAATATGCTCATCAGGAATAGCACGAGCCTGTTGATAAAGCTGAGCCGTTTGTAAGGAGAGCTGATCATTATGTTTAATGAGTAGCCCAATATTTTGAGAGGTAATGCCCTGTTGAGGCAGTTCAACAATAGGAGGGGGGCTGGGCGTAAACGTGCACGCAGTAAGCAGCAAACTGAGTAACGCGAAAGAGAATATGTGAAATATGTATTTGAATGGCTTTAGTATAATTAGCATATAAAAATCAATTGTGTCATAGGTTGGTTTCATCATAGTCGGAATGCTAAAAAAAACAAGTAAGGATTAGGGTATTTTGTATGCTGAGTTCAAGAAACGTTAATTATGTTAAAATGAAATTAATGGGGGAAAGAAAGGATTTGGTAGCATGGAAATAACGAAAGAAAAAATTGAGGATATTGCTCAAACCATTCATTCTGAAATGGGTTGGAAGCAGTATGCGGATATTAATCCTTCTCATGTGGCGAAAGAACTTGGTTTTGATGTGAAGGTTGCTGAATTTAAAGATCCCAATATTTCTGGCATAGTGATCCATAAAACAGAACCTCATGAAAAGGTGATTTACCTTAATCAGGAAGATTCTCCTGTTCGCCAAAGATTTACTTTAGCTCATGAGATAGGGCATATTATTTTGCATCATAAATTAGAAGAAGGTGAAGATTTTCAACAAGTTGATTATCGTAAAAATAATATTGATTTTGATCCAAAGGAGTATCAGGCAAACAGTTTTGCAGCGGCTTTTTTAATGCCTAAAGAGTTAGTGAAAAAGGCGTGGAATGAACTTAAAAGTGTGGATGATTTTTCTGCTGTTTTTAAGGTTTCTAAACAAGCAGCGGCGATACGATTAAATGATCTTAATTTATTAGGTTTTTAAATGTCGTCTTTAATTCATTCAATTTCTTCTAAATTAAAAGACTCCAATACAACGTCTAAGTTATTTGATGATCGTGTTTTGGACTCAAAAGAGTTTATTAAATCAGAACAAAACTATAATGATTTAATAATGAATGGCGATTTAGATACAGAAATCAAGCGTATTAAGGCGATACAAGATTTAGAGCATTCTAATGCTGACCAAAAAACACGAAAAGCGTATGCTTATTGGGTTTTTGGATTACTTGTAATGGAAATTATTGGTTTATTTATTTTAATTATTTTTGCTGGTTTGCAGTATTTGGTTTTACCAGAATGGACACTTAATATTTTTTCTACTGCTGTTTTATTACAAACATTTGCAACTTTTAATATTATTATTAAATACTTCTTTTCTAAATAAATTTCCCCCCCCCCCTCCTAGGATAGCCTCCTGGTTAATTTATCGTGCAAAGGTTTCACCTTGTAAAAGCCATGGTTTTTGTGATCTTTTTGTTTTTACTGAATGTCTCTCTTGAAATAGTGAGTATTTATTCATATATATTAAGAATAGAAAAGCATTTTCAGGAGTACACTTAAGATGATGGATAAATTTACTTCTCAATTCCAATCGGTATTGAGTCAAGCGCAAATGTTGGCGATGGCAGAAGACCATCCGTTTATTGAACCGATTCATATTTTATCGGTATTATTGGATGAGCAAGCCAGTTTATTGCAGTTAGCCAAGGTTGATAAGGCGCGTTTAAAGCCGTTATTGGATGAAAAAATTGCCTTGATGCCAAAAGTATCAGGCGCTCAGAGTGACGTCACGTTATCAAAACAGTCGATAAAGTTGTTAGGCCAAATGGATAAATTAGCACAGCAAAAGAGCGATGCGTATATTGCCAGCGAGCTGTTTTTTTTAGCGTTGTTAAACAGTAATGACAGTGCCGCCACCTTATTTAAAAAGGCAGGTGCCAGCCAAGAAGCATTAAACCAAGCCATTGAACAAATACGAGGAGGCGAAGCCGTGAAGGATCAAAATGCAGAAGACAACCGTCAAGCACTGGAAAAATATACGGTTGATTTAACCGCACGAGCGGAAGAGGGCAAGTTGGATCCGGTGATTGGGCGAGACGATGAAATTCGTCGTGCCATTCAGGTATTACAGCGCCGTACCAAAAATAACCCCGTTTTAATTGGTGAGCCAGGGGTGGGTAAAACCGCGATTGTAGAAGGTTTGGCACAGCGTATTGTGAATGGCGAAGTGCCTGAAGGTATTAAAAATAAACGCGTGTTGTCTTTGGATTTAGCGGGCTTATTAGCGGGTGCAAAATATCGTGGCGAATTTGAAGAACGTTTAAAAGCGTTATTAAAAGAGTTGGAAAAAGAAGAAGGCAAAGTCATTCTCTTTATTGATGAAATTCACACCATGGTCGGCGCGGGTAAAACCGAAGGTTCGATGGATGCGGGCAATATGTTAAAACCTGCTTTGGCGCGTGGTGAATTGCACTGTATTGGCGCGACCACGTTGGATGAGTATCGACAAGACATTGAAAAAGATGCCGCATTGGAGCGTCGTTTCCAAAAGGTGATTGTTGATGAGCCCACCGAAGAGGATACCATTGCAATTTTACGTGGCTTAAAAGAGCGTTACGAAATTCACCATGGGGTGGCGATTACCGATCCTGCGATTATTGCGGCGGCGCACTTGTCGCAACGCTATATTACCGATCGACAGTTACCCGATAAGGCGATTGATTTGATTGATGAAGCAGGGTCACGTATTCGAATGGAAATTGATTCCAAGCCCGAGGTGATGGATAAATTAGATCGCCGTTTAATTCAGTTAAAAATGGAGCAAATGGCGCTTAAAAAAGAGAAAGATGAGGCCTCTAAAAAACGGTTGGCCATTTTGAAAGATGAAATTAAATCGCTTGAAAAAGAGTATTCAGACTTAGAAGAAATTTGGAAACGTGAAAAAGCGGCATTGCAAGGGGCGCAACAGTTTAAAGAAGAGCTGGAATCGGCTCGTATTGAGTTAGAATCAGCACGTCGAGCAGGTGATTTGGCTAAAATGTCTGAAATTCAATACGGCAAAATTCCCGAACTAGAGGAGAAAATTAAAGCCGCTGAAATCGCAGAAACGGAAGCAGAGAATACAGAGGGCGCACACCTGTTAAGAAACAAAGTGACGGAAGAGGAAATTGCCGAAGTGGTTGCGCGTTGGACAGGTATTCCGGTCTCACGAATGATGGAAGGAGAGCGTGAAAAATTGCTGCAAATGGAAGCGGTATTAGGTAAACAGGTGATTGGGCAGGATGAGGCCGTTAAAGCCGTATCCGATGCCATTCGCCGTTCTCGTGCGGGATTGTCCGATCCAAATCGTCCTAATGGTTCATTTTTATTCTTGGGGCCAACAGGCGTGGGTAAAACCGAACTGACCAAAGCGTTGGCTGATTTGTTGTTTGATACCACCGATGCGATTGTGCGATTGGATATGTCTGAATTTATGGAAAAGCATTCGGTTTCTCGTTTGGTGGGTGCGCCTCCAGGGTATGTGGGATATGAAGAGGGCGGTTATTTAACCGAAGCCGTTCGCCGTAAACCGTATTCTGTTATTTTGTTGGATGAAGTGGAAAAAGCGCACCCTGATGTGTTTAATATTTTATTGCAAGTATTGGACGACGGTCGCTTAACCGATGGTCAAGGGCGTACGGTGGACTTTAAAAACACTGTGATTGTGATGACTTCTAACTTGGGATCTCATATTATTCAGGAGAAAGCAGGAACGGCAACCTATGATGAAATGAAAGCCGATGTGATGGAAGTGGTTGGTGGTCACTTTAGACCAGAGTTCATTAACCGTATTGATGACATTGTGGTGTTCCATCCTTTGAACCGAGAACAAATTCGTGCGATTACTGAGATTCAATTGAAAGGGTTAATTCAACGCTTAGAAGAATCGGATATCACATTGAATGTTCAAGAGGCGGTATTGGATGTGATTGGTGAGGCGGGCTTTGACCCTGTTTTTGGAGCAAGACCGCTGAAGCGTGTGATTCAACAACGTATTGAAAACCCATTGGCACAAAAAATCTTGAACGGAGATTATCCTGCGGGTTCAACTATTCGGGTTGAATTGGTTGATGATGAGATTCAATTTAATTAAGTTTAATTGTGGTACTTTAAAAACCAAA
>UOFC01000269.1_pt1 | contig 19014 bp, 17 predicted proteins | sample 1988771 | NCBI WGS metagenome assembly UOFC01 (sample SAMEA4712195, study PRJEB27164) | hydrothermal vent metagenome | biome: marine basaltic hydrothermal vent biome; feature: marine hydrothermal vent; material: mineral | place: Pacific Ocean | collected 2011-06-14/2011-07-23 | depth 1719 m | reverse complement strand
ATGGCAATATCAAACCATTATTTCCACCCAGGATGAAACTCAGGAAATATATCAGTTAATGTTACAGATTATTACCGAATCGGGCAAGGAGTTAAGTGGCAGTGATTATTTAGAGGTAGCAAGTAAAACTGGTTTAATTATGGTGCTAGACCGGTTTACTCTTGAACATGCAATAAGAATAATCAGAGCAGGAGAACAAAAAAATATTTATTCTCGAACATTATTAAATCAGGTGTTTTCAGATTATCAATCCAGAGATTTAAGAACAAAAAAACTGGCGACTATCACAAAACTTAATTTACCTATTGGCAGCATGATATTTCAGTTCAGTCAAAATGAAGCTGTTGAAAACATAAGCATCCTAGGAGAAATCGCCAGTGAACTTAAACAGGCTAAAATTAAAGTCTGTCTATCTGATTTTGACTTTACTAAAGCCGCATGGAACATTGCCCGCAAGTTCAATGTTGGCTGGATAAGGCTTAAACCATTCGATAAACATAGTCCAATTTTAGATAGTGATAATCCTGATAGTTTACAAAAAATAATTAGAAAAGCCCATGTTTTAGGCTATAAAGTTATCGTCACTAGAGTTGACAGTGCAGGCTTTGCAGCTGATTTATGGAAGCTTGATGTGGATTATTTGCAAGGCAATTTTATTCAAACCCCAGTTCGAGATATTTTTTCAGATTAGTTTTGTAATACATATCCCAATCCTTACCATCACCCTAAAAAGCGGTTTTAACTCGCTTGCAACTTTTAGTAGCTCCATCGGGATTTGGGTATAATATATTTGCAAATTACAACTTATTGACTGTAATTAGTGCTTGACCGAGAAAGAGTATTCTACTGCGGAAAAGCTGGATTTTGCCAAAATTCCTCCTTATTTTCGTCAAATAGCCAGCTATTCTCCTCAAATAATGAGAAATTTTGCTCAAAACCAGACTTTCCCTCGCTACGAATACTTTCTCGGTCAAGCACTAATTATGAAATACAGTTTAAAAGTTGTATTTTGTATATCGAGATTAGGGGTAAAAAATAAGGCTATCACTTGCCATAACTATATAATCAAGCTACACTATGCATTAATAATAATGCACATAGCCAATTATTCCTGATAGTGCATTAAATTTAAGGCACACAATATGAACAATAAAACTACCAATCTAATCGAAACCCTAGGGCGTAGACTAAAACAGATACGTATTAATGCTAACCTGACCCAAAACCAGTTAGCTGATATAATTGGGAAATCGCGTACAGCGATTGCAAGAGCAGAAAAAGGCAGGTGCAATCTGAGCACTTTTGTGAGTATTTTAGTGGCATTGGATGCAGACGCCCAATTAGATTTGTTGTTATCGGAGCCGCCACCTTCACCAGTACTGCTTGCTAAAGCTAAAGGCAAACAACGCAAGCGAGCATCTGGTGTGAGCAAAACAGCAACCCAAAGTACAAATGAGAGCGATATCAAATGGTAATGCAAACGCTATCCGTTTATTACCATGGTCTAGAGGCAGCTGTCATTAGTTACGATCTCGATAAATTACATGGCTATTTTGAATATACTCCCAAGTTTGTAGATACTGGCATTGACCTGGCTCCCCTGAAAATGCCACTGAAACGGAACCAGGTTTACCAATTCCCCCAGCTTAACCCTGCGACTTTCAAAGGCTTGCCAGGACTGGTTGCGGACTCACTACCTGACCGGTTTGGAACTTCGGTTTTAAACCAATGGGTGGCTCAACAAGGCAGGAAACAACCAATTTCGGTGATGGAACGCTTACAATACACAGGCTCTCGCGGCATGGGTGCATTAGAATACCGACCTTCACGCCAATTAAAAAATCTCAACGCCTCCCAAACCATTGATCTGGCAGAACTAATCTTATTAGCCCAGTCGGTGATCAATAGCCATAAAAACTTAAATGTTTCTATCAACAAAGATAAAGCAGATGCTGAAACCATGAAAAGCTTACTAGCGGTTGGCACCAGTGCTGGAGGTGCTCGTGCCAAAGCTGTGTTGGCATTTAATCAGGACTTTAGCCAGGTACGCTCAGGTCAAGTTAAAGCACCAGCAGGTTTTAGTCATTATTTGATAAAATTTGACGGGGTCAACGAACACAATAGCAATGAAGAAACCTTTGGCGATCCTTTAGGTTATGGCACTATGGAATATGTTTATTACCTAATGGCAACCAGCTGTGGTATTGATATGGAGCCTTGCTATTTACTAGACGAAGGCTCAAGACGACATTTTCTCACCAAACGTTTTGACCGCAATGGCAATGCAAAAATTCACACCCAAACCTTAACCGCTATTGCCCATGTTGATTACAATACTCCCGGCAGTTATTCCTATGAGGAACTGTTTAACACTGCAAGACAACTAAAACTGCCTCTATATGATGCCAAACAATTATTTTTACGCATGACATTTAACCTGATTGCCCACAATAATGATGACCATTCGAAAAACTTTTCTTTTATTTACCAAGACAGCAAATGGCGACTATCACCTGCTTACGATATAGCCTATTGCTATAAACCCAACAACTTATGGGTTGAACGCCACTGGATGTCAGCCAACGGCAAACGCATTAACCATACCCGAGCCGACTTGCTTGCAGTAGCTGCAAATATGACTAAACTACCCCATTCACTCATAAACAAGATGATTGATAGTGTTATCGAAGCAGTATCCCAATGGGAACAACTGGCTAAAGAGCATGCAGTGCCTAAAGCCCTGAGAAAAGAAATCAGCAGGAATTTACCCTTAGCTGAATTTAGGTTGTAATGGTCAGTATATTTGGGTGTAGGAAAACACCCTACAGCTGTCAGTAAAATTCCTAGTCACAAAGAGTATTTTGCCTATAGTTAAACCCTTTTATTTATCTATAATGGGCAACAGGTTATCGCAATGATGTGATAATTTATAAACTTTAATTATAGGAAAATATTATGAGAAAATTATTATTAACAGCCATTACATCACTAATTTTATTTAGCCAAGCACTATTCGCAGTTAATGTAAATACTGCCGATGCAGCAGCAATTGCTGAAGAGCTAAACGGCATAGGCCTCAAAAAAGCTCAAGCAATAGTAGAGTACAGACAAGCAAATGGCAACTTTAAAACCATCGAAAGCCTAACTGAAGTAAAAGGCATAGGCTTAAAAACAGTCGAAAAAAATCGTGAACTTATTGAGTTATCAGCAAAATGAGTCAACTTTTGATTCTCCAACAACAAAAAAACCGCATTAAGCGGTTTTTTTGTTATTCCCAGAACTTGCGCTATCATCATGTGTTTTATATTGAAATTAGGCTTGCACCTAACATTTAAACTCACCCCCAATTTCAGGCAAAAGCGGCAAATGCTCTTTCAGCCACAAATATTGTTCTGACCTCTTCTCATCATCAGTTGTTACATGATCCAAAAACCCCGGGTGAGCAAACCATTTGTGATAATGGATATGTACCAATTCATTAAATTTAGGGTGATTTTCACGATCTTTTAAAATAGGTCGAAAAGGGATAGGGTAGTTATAGGTTTGTGGTAGTATTGCAATACTATCTTTATACCTTTGAGCAGTAACTGCCAATGCCACCTGATCCAGACATCTAAAATCCGTATTATCTCGTGACTGATAACCAAATGGTCGCAAGCCAGAATCAACAAGCTTAATAAAATCTTTTTTCCACTGTGAGAAAAACCCAGGCAAGCCATTTGCCCAAATAAACCCCGCATTATAATAAGGTCTAATTTTATTCGGCCTTACAGTTGTGACAATATTAGCATTCGGTAAATCCATATCAAACAAGGCGTAAACTTCTTGCCAAAATAAATCATTTTTGTCATTTAAACCTTCAGAACCAGGCCCTTTGTTATCGACGGGTCGTAGATAAAGTTTATTTTTTTGTTTGAGGAAATTTGAATCCAAAGAATTAAAAAAAATCGTATCTGTATCAACAAAAATTAATGTTTCAAATTCTGGGTAATGTTTTTCGACGTATTCACAAGCTAATACTTTGTTGGCAATAGGATAATCAAGATACTCAGTATTCAAGTTGTTTTTAATATGAAGAACGCCATTGTCCTGAAAAAATAACTCGGTCTCGGCAGATGGATAAAATCTATCTCTTGGAGAAAATGCCGTTAGTTGTACTGATCCAGTAAAAGCAAATCTCTTAAATGATTCCACAAACAATTTAGCCCGATCTTCCAATAAACCCTTTTCTACACAGAATATGATTGCTATTTGTTTTTTCATATAAAAGACAACATAAAAGAATAAAAGAATTATATAATGCATAAAATCTTAAAGAAACAAATAATGACAATAGAGATAACAAAAGCTAAAATCCATGAAATATGTGAATTCATAGACGACAAACAGGTAGATGACATAGAAAGTTTTGTGGTTTTTTTGGGGCATGCACATAGTGGGCATAGTATTATAGGAGCATTATTAGACTCACATCCCGATGCATCAATAGCTAATGAGATAAATGTCCCTAAAATCATCTTAGATCATTCTATAAACTATAAGAATCTAAAAAAAATAGCTTTATATTATTCAATGGACAAATCTGACGATAAAGGCTGGATAAATACAGGTTATAAATATTTTGTACCAGATGGTTTTCAAGGGAAAACAAAGTTCCCCAAAGTTCTTGGAGATAAAAAGGGTGGCGGCAGCACAAGAATCATAAGGAATAATCCTATAGTTTTAGATAAACTTATAGATTTAGTTGGAGAAAAAATAAAATTTATTAATGTTATTAGAGACCCATTAGATAATATTGCTGCATTTTCACATTATTGGAAAGAAACATTAGGACAGAAACACGTAGACAGGTATTATGAAAATCTAGAAACGAATCAAGGAATTGAAAAAGAATATCCAAATAACTTCCATAAAATTTACCACCATGATTTAATTAAAAATCCATTTAAAACATATACTTTATTACTTGAATTTTTAAATTTAGAGATAAACAATAAACAAATACACAACTGTATTGACATAGTTCGCTCAAAAGAAAATAAAAGATCAAATACTATAAAATGGTCAAAAAGGTCATTAGAAGAAATTAAAAACAAAAACATCTTATTTAATTTGACCGATATTTTTGATGGCAACGTTTAAAAAAATATCTAATAATTATAGAGGTAAAACAATGAAAAAAATAACAACAGTCATGTCACTATTAACAGTAGCTAGTTTTGGAGCTATTGCTCAATGTGATAATACAAACCTATCTGCATGGTCAGGAACAACTATTAATGATGCAGGAGCACTAATAGTAACGGCACAATCTGCGATGAATTCAACGGTTTGTGGCATGGAAGTAGCCGCAAAAACAGATCGAAATAAAAACTTTGTACAAGATCTTTCACCTAGTGCAGAACAACGATTTAGAGCTAGGTTTTTTATTGATCCTCAAGGAATTGCTTTGCCAACTTCGGGATTTAATAGAAAAGTTAAAGTTCATATGGCACAATGTACTGCTGCTGGATTACCATGTCGTTTCAATGGTATTGTACAAATTAAATTAGCAGCTACTGTCAATGAAGGTTATGTACTTGATAGTTTTGTAGTTGATAAAAATGGTGGGGATGGTACTAAAAGATTCAGGGTGGATATTCCTGATACTGGGGCAACATCAATTGAATATGATGTTGATTTAACCGCTGGAACATTTAAGCTTTGGGTTAATGCAACTTCAGAGGCAGATCCTGTTGCTAATAATGCAGCTGGTGGTGAGCCAATTGACTACGTTGGTTTGGATATGTCTGATTGGGCCGGTGGTGTTAACAGGGCGAGATTGGGTTTTATGAACTCTCCTGCGAACGTTCCTGTCGATACACCTATTTATGTTGATGAGTATGAGTCAAGAAGGCAAACTTTTATTGGTCAATAAAAAATAAACTTTTATATAATCAAAGGGGGTCTGAATTCAGGGCCCTTTTTGTTTTTGTGTAAATACTATCTAACAAGAAAGATAACATAAGAATGTATATAAGATAGATTAATCCTATCAATATTATTATATAACTACTGTTTCCAGAGTTATCAATTAAAGAAAAAAAAGGATCTCTAAGAAAACCATTAATAAGAAATGCGAAAAGAGAAACTTTACCAGTATTAATTAGCCAAGCTTTTTTAAAGTTAAACGTTTTATAAAGAAACAATACTAATAAAACAAATGAAGATCGGCCAAAAAACCATAAATAATAATTAAACTGGCCCAGAATAAAGATAATTGCAATACCAAGAATATATCTTTTTTTAAAATCAAAATTTTTATATGATGCCAATAACATCCCTAAACAAAGTTCAGGGAGATGGCCAATAACATTAAAGAACAGGATTTTTTTATTAAAGACCATCAATAAGGTCATAGATAAAAATGTAATAATGATTAATAACGGGATTCCATGTTTGCTATATAATTTCAATAATATTGGGAATAGCAAATAAAACTGAATGATTGTAGGATAAAACCACCAAGGGCCTACAGGGGATAATGCATACCCTGGAATATTGATAGCCAGAAATTTAAGTATTATCGCAGCCCCATAGCTTTCCATTATAAAATTAATTGATTTGCCTGCGATTAATAGCTCGTGTGCTATCCATAAAAATAAAACGAAGATAAATGGAACGAGTATTTTGAAATAACTGTGTAAAAATATATTTCGATAAGGTGAGTTTGAAGTTAGGTACTTTTTAGTTAGTCCATAAGCGCTTAAAAAGATAAAAAGCTGGACGCCATAATGTCCAAAGTAGGAAAATAATGCCCTTAAAATGTCAGAATATTCAGATTTAAAAATATTTATCAAAGATAAAGTTTTATTTATTGAAAAGCTAAATTCGTTTTGGGAAGGAAGTAATCTTATATTGTGATAAAAATTATGTAATATAATTAATATTATTGCAATGCCTTTTATCGCTAATGTATCATCTTTTTTTAAGTTAAAATTCATTTTAGGAAATTATATAATATATGAAAAAAATCATAGGGGTATTGTTGTTTTTGTTATTCAGCATATTAGCATATGTTTTTTATTATATTTTTATTGATATAATGTTTCCCTATTTAATAAAAAACTATTCATTATTTATAGGCAGAAACTTCAAGCTTAGTACTTATTCTCATTATGTAGAGCCATTAGTTCTAAGTTTTCTATTTATAGTGGTGCTTTCACTTTCAAAGCGACCTATCTTTAGCTTTATTATTACACTGTTTTTATATATAGGTTTTATATTTTTAAATGTTATTAAAATCAAGTATTTATATTCACCAATTCTACCAACAGATTTATTGCAACTTAAAGAATTAATGCAGTCTAAGGATTTCTTTTTGAGCATCTTACCTCAGCTGATGATATCATTGTTGATATTTATTTCAATATTTATATTTGTTTTCAAGTATGACAAAACACAAACTTTACTAAAATTCGCTTCAAAATATAACTTTATTTTTGTTATTAGCCTAACAATAATATTATTGATTTTCAACAATGCTATTAAGCAAAACTTAAGGGAAAATGGGATTTTTTATAAAAAAAACTCCAATTTGGTCATACATTATCTAACTAAAGGTTTTTTAACTAGTTATTTACAAATTTTGTTTTATTCCGATAAATATCAAGAGCCTGTAAATTATACAGAAGAGAAGATAGAAAAAATAGTATTAAAGTATAATCTTAATGCGAAAACTCAGACAAGTAATGACCCTGTAAACCTAATTGTTTTTATGGTTGAAGCTTTAACTTTTCCAAATGACATGGGATGGAAAACAACATCCCCGGTATTAAGTTCTTTTAGTGATAACAATCAGTCAAAAGGTGTAGTTTACACACCAATTATAGGGGGGAAATCAATAAATGCAGAATTTGAACTTTTAACAGGTTTTACTAATAGGTTTACTATTCCTGAGTCGCTTGTATATAGAGAAGGTATTAAACGCAATATACCGTCACTGGCAAGAACCTTAAAACAATTTGGTTATCGAACAATCGCCTTGAGAGATGAACCTGTAGATACTTATGGATTCAAAAAAATATATAATTTCCTTGGCTTTGATAAGGCTTTATCTTTTGTCGATATGAAATTAAATCCCGATCCGAGCGAGAAACATACATCTAGTATCGATGTTGCAAATAAAATAATTGAGATTAGTAAGAAATCTTCACCTTCATTTATTTTCACTTTTACAATGTCATCCCATGCACCATGGAATGGAAAGGACTATAATTCAGAATTAGATTTTATTTATCCCAATAATATAAATGATAATGTAAAAAACGAAATGAAAGGCTATTTGAATTCAATCCAGCATATGGATATCGCAATTAAAAGGTTGAAGGATTATTTTAAAACAATTGATGAAAAAACTGCTATTTTAATAGTCGGAGACCATCAGCCACACCTGAATGTATATCGTGATCATAATTATCAAATAATGAAGAGTCAATTTAAAGATAATGAGCTAGCACACTATATTGCCAATCATCAATTATCTGCTATATTGTGGAAAAACTTTGATGATAAAAGTAATGAATTTGAAATAAGCATGAATTTTTTACCTGCATTACTTTTAGATGTGTTAAAGATCAAGACTTGTGGTATACTGAAATTCAACAAAATTCTCCAACAAAACACTAATGTATTAACAAAATATATAAAAACCGACAACGGGTTTCAACTTAATTTTGATGAAAAAAACATGGCTATTATCAATGATTATGAGTTATTACAATATGATGTGATTTATGGTGAAAATTATATTTCTAAATATTTAGACGATCATTGTTTGTGATAGTGAACTAATGATGAAATCTGTTCAGTTTTATACACAAATAAAAACCAAAAATGGTTTTAGAGGAGCTCAAGTCAAAACAAGAGATTATTTTGATTTTATAAATGCACACCCAAACTATAAAGCATCAATCTGTTTTCACCCTAACTCTCTGTGGTCACAAGACGTATTATGGAGCAAAGAAAATGTTGGAAAACTTGGTAAAATGTTGGAAAACCCTGATATTTATTTATTAAAAGGAGGAAATGACTGGCTTGTCTTTGATAAATTAAATAAAAGGAATAAGGTCATCCCTGTAATTTCTCCAATTGTAAATTATAGAATATTAGACTCTACACATAAATCAAACGCCTTGTTAAAAAATCGGGCAATACGAGTATGTCCAAATCCAGATTTGGCCAATAGAGTCAAAAACAACATAAACACAAAAGGTCCTGTATACTGCATTCCTCATGGGGTAAATGTGAGTAATGTGAAATTAATTGATTATCAATTGAGGAACATTGATCTGACTATTATTGCAATTAAAAACCCTTTACTGGGGATGCAGGTATATCATTATTTTAATAAATATTTTGAAATCAAAATTAAATTAATAGATAAATATACTTCACATGATGAATTTTTAAAAAATTTATCAAACAGTAAGATTGCTCTTCATTTGCCGAAAAATAAAGAAACATACTATTTGCCAGGGCTAGAAAGTATGGGCTTAGGGGCAATTACAATTATGCCAAACTGTTTGGGGAATATTTATTATTCTATAAATAAAGTTAATGCCTTTATATGTAAGTATCAAATAAGGGATGTTTTCAAAACTGTTATAGATGTACTTGCTTTAGATTTATATTCTATGAAGAAGATTTCAAAATTGGGAATAGAACAGAGTAAGAGCTTCAGTTTAGAAGAGGAAATGAAATTATGGCATAAACTACTAGATAACATGGAATACTTCAAAGATTTTTGTGCCTAGATTTAAAAGCTGTATAATGATTACCTTTCTAAGATTTTCTTTATAAAAAATGATTTATGTATTAACTGTTCATTGGGAAAATGATAACTGGGTTGAAATACAACTCAAGTACCTGAATAAGTTTATAAAAGAAAGTCACAAAAAGTTTTCTTTTTTAAATATTCCAACCAGAAAACACGATAAAGATTTTGACTATGTTTCTCACGAAAATATAAAAAGGCATGCTTCAAAGCTTAATATTCTTGCGGACTTAGCTTGCTTTGATAGTGAAGATGGAGATGATATTTTAATTTTTCTTGATGGAGATGCTTTTCCAGTTGCAAATATCATGCCGATGATTAGAGAAAAACTTAGCAGTGTCCCTTTGGTTGCAGTTCAAAGGAAAGAAAATCTGGGCGATAAACAACCACATCCATGTTTTTGTGTAACGACTGTAAAATTCTGGACAGAAATAAAAGGAGATTGGAACCCCGGTGGTTGTCACTGGGAAGATAATAATGGAAAATCTGTAACTGATTTAGGTGGTAAAATATTGAAGGTACTACATGATAGATCAATACCGTGGGAACCAATGCTGCGAACAAATAAAAGAAACCCCCATCCATTGCATTATGGTATTTATGGAGATTTAGTTTATCACCATGGAGCTGGATTCAGAAATCCAGCAACAAGGACAGATTTAAACATAGCGAATAGAAAAATGGTACGAACATATTTATATAAAATATTAGCAAAAGTATTACCACACCAAATTAATAAAAAATATTTTAGACCAATGAATGAAGTAGTTGAGAAAAATAAGAAAATGAGTCTTGTTATTTATCAATATTTACTTGAAGACCCTCAGTTTTATAATTACTTTTTGGAAAAGGATAAAGATTGCCAAATTTCTCTTGCTAAGAGTATGATAGACAAACTTAAGATAATTTTATGAATGATAAACCTTTAAATTTTTTAGTATCATTTTGTAATAATAAAAAAAACATAAAGAAATCTTCTGGTATAGGGATATTAGGATTAATTAACTTTGATGGAAGAGGATTAAAATACAAAGAATTAGAACTTGATTTACAAGGTTGTCAAGGAGTAAATGGAGCTACAGGCATAGGGAAATGTGATAAATATTATTATGTGGTTTTGCAAGCAAATATCTCGAAATTACTTATACTAGATCATAGCTTTTCCACAGTATCTATATGTGAACTTGATAACTTAAAAGGTGTTCACTCTCTCTGTTATCTAAATGGAGATTTATACATAGTGGTAACAAAGCAAGACAAGGTAGTTAAATATGATTTTAGAGGAAACTTTGAAACAGTTTTTGATTTAAAAACAGATTTAGATACACTTCATTTGAACAGTATTTGTTTTCATAAGGGTAGCTTGCTTGTTAGTGGATTCGGCAAAAATGATAAAGATTTCTGGATGTATGCAAATAATGGGTATGTATTTGATGTAGCAACGAATAAAGTTATTATGAGTGGTTTGAGGCAGCCCCATTCATTATTTTCATATAAAGATGATATTTTTCTTTGTGACTCAAGTAGAAAAAATATAATTAATAGTAAAAAACAAATCATTATTTGTAATGAAAAAGGTTATACAAGAGGGTTGTTCATTAAGGATGGCTTTATAATATTTGGCATTTCCAAGGGGAGAGAAACCTCGATATCCAAGGCCAAATATATTGGGAACATCTCTGATGAAGGTATATTAGCTGGAGAGTGTAGTATTAATGTTAGAACAAAATCTAAAAATTACTCGTTTTCGCTCAAAGGATTTTCAGATGAAATTTATGACATTCTTCAGATCAAAAAATAAAATATTATTGTCAGTAGTAACATTACTAGCAATGTTGTTGTTACTTAATATGTACTTAACTAATATGTTCACAATGGGTGCATTTTATAACTCAGATGCATTATACGTACCCGATATAGTATCTGATATTTTAGTAGACTATAGGGCAATTCTCTCATGGAATTTGAGTAGAGCACCAAGTTTTTTTGATATATTTATATTTTTGATAATTAATAGCCTCTTCGACAGTTATATCAGCATTGCAATTTTCTTTATTGTACAAGTACTAATAACTGTGATCTTAACGCATAAAATATACAGGGTTAGCTTTAATGAAGAATTATCTGTCATAGCAACATGTTCTTCAATTATGGCAATTTGCTATATTCTGTTGAACCAAATACACCCTTATTTTACTATGCTTAAAAGTGCACATCATTATAGTGAGTTTATAATATGGCTAGTTTCAAGCTATTATTTATTATGCTTTTTGAAAAACCCTTTGAGGAAATCACTATACTTACCCATGGTATTGTTTTTTTTAGCATGTATAAGTGATCAATTATATTATATTCATTTTGTTATCCCTGCATTGATTTTTTGTTCTGTTTATATATTCATAAGTAAGCCAGAATATAAAGGCAAGATTATAAAAGCATTGATTTTAATGTTGATATCTTCATTGCTTGCAATTTATATTTCAAGTTTAATGTTCATTAACAATGAATCTGAAATTAAAATCGATATAAATTTGAGTAATGTAATAAAAGACTTCAAACAATTGTATTCATATGTTCTGTTTTTAAATACAAAGTCAATAATAATATTATTCATAAATGTTGTCTTTTATATCATGTGTTTTATTAAAGTTATAAAGAAAGACAAAAACTATGAATGGATTATTTTTTATTTGTTTTCATTATTCGTCTCTATTTTACTACTTGCAATAAGCCCATCATCAAATATTCTAGGGAGGTATTTATTACCGTATATATTTGTTCCATTTCTTTTCTTTTTTCTTATTGTTTCCCCTTCATTTTTGCAGTATAAAAAACCTTTGCTATGGATTACATTAGCAATATTAACTATGTACAATCTTTCTATATATAAATATAAAGAGTGGAGTTATAGATATTACCCTGATCATGTTAGTTGTGTTGATTCAGCCCTCAAGAAGAGAAATATTAAATCAATTATAGGAGATTATTGGGTCGCACGTCATTATACGTTTTTATCCCATGCCAATATTATTGTTACTCCTTTTAAATTGGGTTTTACGAGAGATACTATTGTTTCAAGAAGAGGTGAGTTTTCAGATTCTTTTTCAGGGGTTCTTGTTGATAGTATAGATGGAAGAGGATTTAAACAGGGAGAAGTAATTAAACAGCTAGGCATTTCAAAAGAAGTCATAAAATGCCCAAAGGTAACACTATTAATATATAATAAGGGTAGTCTAATAAAAAATGATAGAAAAATATTAATTAATAATGAAAACCTCTAGAAATATAACCAATATAATAAGATATGTTTTAGACAACATGGTTCCTCCTATTTTGAGAGATCAAAAATGGTTCATATGGATTCCATTTAAATTATTGTTTAAAGATAAAATCCATATATTTCTAAATTTCAAAGATAACTTATCAACATTAACTGATAAAGAAATAAAACAAATTTACGAAACTACAAAAAATGTACATATTTCCAGATTAACAGACATAAATCTTGGTTGCTTAAAAAAAATAGAATTAGAAGTTTCTGGTACAAGTGTGTTAGATGTAGGTTGTGGATCAGGGCATCTTACAAATATATTAGAAAAAACACACAAAGTAACATCTTTGGATTTTGTAAAATCATTAGATTACCACCCTGTAAACAAATCGACAATATTTGTTGAAGCAGATGCTTCTACCCTGCCTTTTGAGGACAATAGTTTTGATACAGTTATATGTGCACATACTCTTGAACACATAAAGGACATTAAAAAAGCAATTAAAGAGCTTCAAAGAGTATGTAAAAAAAAATTAGTTATTGTTGTGCCGAAACAAAGGCCTTATAGGTATACATTTGATCTGCATATTCATTTTTTCCCATATGAACACACATTTATGGATTTAATGTCTACTTTTAATAAATGTACTGTTTCAGATTTTATCAGTACAATACAAGGTGATATATATTACCATGAAGAATATGAAGATAAGGCATAATACAAAATGAAAGAACTTAAAGAAAAGGTATTAGTATCAATCATAATTCCTTGTTTTAATGAGAAACATAATATTCAAATTATTATTAAAGAAATTATAAAACTGAACTTAAATAAAGATATTGAAATTGTTTTTGTAGACGATGGCTCAGAAGATGGTAGTTGGAAAGAAATCACAAAAGCTCGAAAGAGTATTAAAGAAATCAATATAAGCGCTTTAAAATTTACAAGAAATTTTGGAAAAGAAGCAGCCTTGGAATCAGGCCTAAAACACTGTTCAGGTGATGTAATAATAACTATGGATTGTGACTTACAGCATCCAGTTTCCCTCATATCTGAAATGATCTCTAAATGGCAAAGGAACACAGATATTCATATCATCAACGCGGTAAAGGAAAGTCGTCAAAATGAAGGGTTCTTTAAAAGAATTATGGTCTACATGTATTATTTTATTTTAAATATTAGTACTGGCTTGGATTTAAAAAATCATTCTGACTTTAAATTAATGGATAGAGTAGTTCTAGATGAATACTTAAAATTACATGAGAATAATCAATTTTATAGGGGGTTGACTCAGTGGCTGGGTTTTGAAAGTCTTGAGGTGAAGTTTACTCCAAATAATAGAATATATGATTCCGATAGCTGGTCTCTGAGTAGTTTATTTAAATATGCGAAAGGGTCGATTCTTAGTTTTTCATATATACCATTAAAGCTTATAACATGGTTAGGACTGATATCTTTTATATTTAGCATTGCCATAACAGCTGATACGGTGATAAAAAAACTTAGAGGACTTTCCGCTGAGGGGTTTCCAACTGTGATATTGTTGCAACTCGGTATTGGAAGTTTAGTCTTGTTCAGTCTTGGTATAATTGGGGAATATTTGTCTGAAATTTATAAAGAAATTAAAAATAGGCCAACATATGTTTTGAGTAAAAAATTTGTGGGGAAACAAAAATGAGAAGAAGGGATTTTTTAAAAACTTCTATAATACTTGCGTCATCAAGCAAATTTTTAGCCTCATGTAAACAAAATGATCTAAGCTATAATGGAAAGGACTTCATTTCAGGTTTTGTTTTTTCGGATGCACATATAGGTTGGAAAGGAACAAGTCAGCCCACAATACAAGTTCAAAGTGAAGCAATACAAGTCATTAAACATCAATTTCCAGATTTGGATTTGGTTTTTGATACGGGTGATATTCACCATGGTTATTTAAATGAGAATGAAAGGAACATTGCCAGAGATCAATGGCTGAGTTTAATGTCTAACCCATTTTCTCAGTCTATATTTCATTATGTTCCAGGCAATCATGAGCTAGGCAAAGGGCCAAATGATGAAGAATTGACAGCAAGTAAAATTGGTAGCAACAATTTAAGGCCTTATTATAGTTTTGATTACAAAGGCATACATTTTATTTCATTACCACAATTGTTAGACACAATATTGATCAATCGAGAAAGTCTCGATTGGCTGAGTCATGATCTATCATTAAATAGAAATAAAACAACTTTAATCTTTTCTCACAATAGCATCAAGAATACAACCTATGATAATGGTGAAAATGGTTATAGAACAGTTGTAAATAGTGAGCCTTTGCTTAAAACAATAAACAAATATAACAACGTAATAGCATGGCTACATGGACATAATCACCAATATGAAATAGTGAAGAAACATGGTCGTTTGTATGTTTCAAATGGAAGAATCGGAGGGTTTAATCCTCCAGAAAAATGGGGTGATTTTGGTCAAGGTCACATAGGTGGGGTATATTTTTCCATTAATAAAAATGGATTGATAATAAAATGTTACAGCGCTACAAATAAAGATTTCTTGGAAAATCTTGGTTATGTAAATCTTTCAGGTCAATTAAATATAGAAACTTCATTTAACCCCCTCTCTAAATTTAATTATTATTTTGGGCATGGTGCTTTAACAAATAATGTTAGACATAATATGCATAATCATTATTTATCTACGCAAAATGTTGAAATAGACATCAAAGAAAATAAAGATTTAACTCTAAATGATAACTCGAATTTTGAATTAACCACAGAGTTGTTTTTTATTGGGAAAAGAATTAAAAGGATAATCGGCTATCAGTTGTTACCAAGCACACTAACAAGAATGTCTGTTGATGAAGGACTTTTTATCAACAACAATACAAAAGATTCAATAATATTAAACTTGCCCAGTCAAAAGAGAACAAAATTTGATTTTATGGTAAGAGGTAGTTATTTTAGATGTGAATCAGGAGATAAATTTCGTACTGAGATAGCATATATCAATAAGAGTGATAAAATCATAAGTACTGCAATGGTTAAGTATACCTACTTTGTTTATAATAAAAAACAAGAAATCATTCATCAATCAAAGGTAATAAATATTCAAGAAAACAAGAATCATTTTATTAGTGAATCAATTGATATACCTAATCTAGAGAAGGGTAAAGGTTCTCAAGAAAAATACTTAAGGTTGTCTTTTGAGTTTATTAACTTTCCTGAAAAATTTATTTTCTCTAAATTAGCTTTATCAAAAACAGTAGAACAAATTCAAAATCCAGAAATTGAAATTAATAAAATAAAGCACACTTTAGAAAGCAGTAAACAATTTTCATTAAATATGAACAGTTTTCAAACAAATGGTTTATCTTCTATCGTTTATAAAGGAACAACTCCATCTAGTTGCAACATTAAAATTAGTGATGTCTTGTGGCAAATAAGGAATGCAGTATCGCACTATGATAATAATACTATCTCTCTTTTAAAGTATAGACACCACTATCAAAAGCTTAATGAAGTAATACTCGTAACAACTTCAAACTTGTCTCACTATTTGAACAAGGTAGTTGATATTATGCCATTAACTGTTAGCTATGAAAAAAACATAATTTCAATTTCTTTAACTAAAATTAACAATAATTCATTATTAGTTTTCCATGTCACGAAACCACCAAAGAGAATAATTGGCTCAGAAAATAATAAAATTAATGGAACAACCTTAACAATATTCCCAGAAACAAAGAATATTCAGCTATATTTTTAATAGTTTCAACTGATCATGAGTCAAAAAAAGAATATATTAATCACAGGTATCCCAAGAAGTGGTACATCATTAATTACTAAGTTAATATCTTTAGACAAAAATAATATTTGTTTCAGTGAGCCAACGTTTATAAAAGAAATAAAAGCCATATCAGAAAACAAAAAAGAAATTTTGGCTAATTTGAACCAAAAGATTATTGGGATACGTGATTGTATTAAAAATGGCAAGTCTTTGGAGTTTAGAGTTGGAAAGGATGGCCAAATTCCAGATAATTATTTTACGATAGAATATAATAATATAACTCGTAATAAATCTTCAAAATTTAAAAATATAATCCTCCCAAAGGACTATAGTCAGAACACAATTTTTATTAAAAACAACTTACTATTTACAAGTTGTATTGAAGAATTGTCAAAACAATATGAAATAATAGCAATTATTAGAAACCCTATCTCAATAATTAATTCATGGAAAAGTTTAAATTTACCAATTAGCAAAGGTGTGGTTATATCAGGAATAAAATATTCCACAAGTTTAAAGAACATCTCAAATGAAAAAGGTTTATTAATTAAACAAATTAAGATAATTGATTGGTTTTATAACAAATATTTAGAAAACAATGTCAACCTTATTAAATATGAGGATCTAGTTGAAAACTCTTGTATGATACTAAATCGTTGGATAGATGATATTGTTACCCTACCGAAATTAAATTCAAAAAACATGGCTGAAAGAAACAGTTGTATTTATGAAATCTCTACCATTATAAAAAGGTACTCTAAATTATATGGACATGAATATTGCAATCTGCTAGCATAGTATTGTAATATGTCAATCAAAATACAAAGGTGGTCAACACTAAAAGCAAGAAGATTAGTTTATCTATATGTGCATTCACAATAGCATATCCTTTATCATTTGGCTTTGCCTCTGAATTAATGTAATAGAACTGTTTGATAACGGCACTGGCATGTTACAAATTCATTAAGTAGAGCAATAAAATAAGCAAACAATTCTCCTGATACAGATGTTGTTATTTGTAAAAAGTTTTTAAAAAACAGTAGCCAAATAACATTTATCTCAAAGGAAATATTCTGTATATGTTTAGCTAAAAAATTAGTGTTAATACAATAAAATAGTGATAATGTAGCCGAAAAAATGACAATAATTCTTTTAATATTAATAATTTAAGATAAAAACAGTCTGTTAAGAGTATAGACGAATCTAATATTTATAAAGCTCTTAAATTGTTGAAACACTCTTATAGTAAAATAAATGTGAAATCTTTTAAAAACAAAAATGTAAATATTGGAGCTGGTCTTACCTTCATTCCTGAATTCATAAATTTAGATGTATCAAGCCAAGCTGAAGTCGTTATTGATATTAGTAAAGCTCCCTTGCCATTTGAAGATAATAGTGTAGATATAGTATTTTCTCATCATACTCTGGAGCATGTTCCAAATTACCTTTTCGCTTTATCAGAAATTCATAGAGTCTTAAAACATGGTGGGTTATTTCTTGTTGGGTTACCTTATGTTACTCTTACAGAGTTTAATCTTGTAAACCCCTATCATTTACACCATTTTAATGAATATTCTTTTGATTTTTTTGACCCAAAAAAATTAAAAGGCAGTGCTGTAGAATCAAACCAAATATTGTTTATTAAGGTCTTTCATCGTTTTCATTATTTAAAAGGATTTATTAATTTACCAAAATTCATGAAGCGATGGTGCAGAAGACACTTGTTTAATGTAGTTAAAAAAATAGATTATGGTTTAGTTGCGGTCAAAACAAACAAGTCTATTGATAATTTACCTGGACAAGATGAATTAATTAAAAAATTTGATACATGTTTGAATTCAAGAGTTAAGTATAAAAATAAACCTGAATGAGTCTACTATTCATAACAGGACTACAAAAATCAGGGACATCTTTGTTAAATAGGATGTTAATGCAACAAAGTGTCATTAATAATCCCTTTCTGCCTGAGGGCAAGCTGTTTTGGGGTGATAACCCTCCGTTTTCTCCTGTGGACAAACCATGTGGTGAGTTGTATCAAAAATATAATGGGGAAAGGGGACACTTTTTAGATGAAACTGATTTTAGCATAGCTGATAGGAATTTGTTGCTTAATAGAATAAAAACTACAGATATTAAAGAGCCAAT
>UOFC01000298.1_pt1 | contig 19135 bp, 15 predicted proteins | sample 1988771 | NCBI WGS metagenome assembly UOFC01 (sample SAMEA4712195, study PRJEB27164) | hydrothermal vent metagenome | biome: marine basaltic hydrothermal vent biome; feature: marine hydrothermal vent; material: mineral | place: Pacific Ocean | collected 2011-06-14/2011-07-23 | depth 1719 m | reverse complement strand
GGGGATTGGAGATATTTTTATGATTGCATGATGTCAGTCGTGGTAGGCAAGATCTTCTCGTTGATCGTAACTTATTATTTTCCCCCCCCCCCCCTCTTTTTTGTTCAATTTTAAAATTATTCTCCGTTGTTTATCAATTCAGTTTAAAATAAACATCAATTTTATGTGTCTTTTAAGGTCGCTCAATGAGTTCAACTGCAACCACTGCAAACCATACCGTTCTTGCTCGAAAGTGGCGTCCTAAAACGTTCTCAGAATTAGTGGGTCAAACCCATGTCATGCAAGCTTTAGCGAATGCATTGGATCAGCAGCGCATTCACCACGCGTATCTGTTTACTGGAACGCGTGGCGTGGGTAAAACCACCATTGCTCGAATTTTTTCGAAAGCGTTAAACTGTGAACAGGGGGTGTCGTCTACGCCGTGTGGCGTGTGCGATGTGTGTCGTTCGATTGATGAAGGGCGTTTTATTGACCTCATTGAGGTCGATGCGGCGTCTCGAACCAAAGTGGATGACACGCGTGAAATTTTAGATAATGTACAGTTTGCGCCCACACAAGGTCGTTATAAAGTGTATTTGATTGATGAAGTACACATGCTGTCTAAAAGCAGTTTTAATGCCCTGTTAAAAACATTGGAAGAGCCACCAGAGCATGTGAAGTTTTTATTGGCAACCACCGATCCCCATAAATTACCCATTACGGTCTTATCGCGGTGCTTGCAGTTTAATTTAATGCGTTTAACCCAAGTGCAACTTGAAACGCATCTTGCGTTTATTTTGACACAAGAAGCAGTGCCTTTTGATAAAAGTGCTTTGGCGTTGATTGCCAAAGGAGCAGATGGTTCGGCACGAGATGCGTTAAGTTTATTGGATCAAGCCATTGCGTATGGTGCAGGCGAAGTGATGTTTGATGCGGTGCAAACCATGTTGGGGTGGGTGGATCAACAATACAGTTTTTCTATTTTAAACGCGCTTGCCAGTGAGGATTCTGAACAATTAAAGCAAGCCATTCAACAATTGGCGGTAATGGGGGTGGATTATCAGGCGTTATTGGCGCAGTTAATTGAAGTGTTGCATGCGCTCTCTTATTTTCAAGTGTTTGGTGACGTAACGGCATTATCCATCATGCCAGAAGAGGTCATCGAAACATTGGCGGGTAATCTTAATCCTGAGCGTGTTCAATTGCTGTATCAAATTGCATTGTTGGCTAGGCAAGATATGCTGTTAGCGCCAGATATTCGAATAGGATTTGAAATGGCGTTAATTCGCATGTTGGCGTTTCAACCCGTAAAGCAGGGTGAAGACTTGCCAGATTCCCCCGTTTTAAAGGTAGATAAGGGGGGGGAGAAAATTATTTCTCAAGCTTCTCAAGGCTTTGCTCCGAAAAATGCATTAGAAGGGTTGGCATCGGCTCGTTCGTTAATGGCCAATAAATCGGAATCCGATGTGCCTATCATGGATGCACCAATGGTGTCTGAACCGGTTCCAGATAGACTGCAAAGTCCACAACAGGGGGGGGGGCAAGATGAATTGAGCTTGCTCAAGAGTGGGTACTCTGGAGTAGAAAATTTTTCGGGCGAAAATCCCAGCCCTCCTGTTTCATCTTCCAGTGATCATTTAGAACAAATCAAAGCGAGGTTAAAACAACAACCGCTGGGAAAGCTTAGTATTGGTGCGAATGCACCGTTAGAGGCCGTAGAACCTTCTAAAGTGAGTAGACAAACGCAAACGGTTCAGCCGTCAGAAACGCCTATCCCGGTAGCGCCTATCAATATGAAAACGGCATCGACGGTAGATACTGTGGAAATGAAGGATATGGTTACTCCTCCTCTGAATACAGAGACAGGGGGGGGGAGAAAATTTGAAGAAAATCAGTCCGATAATATTGAACAGTGGTTGGCGCTTATTGAGCAACTGCCTTTAAAAGGCATGGCCGCAGAAGTGGCGCGTAATTCTGTTTTAACGGATTTATCGGCAACCAAAATGGCGGTGAGTATTGATCCAGAGCAAAATTATTCCAGACAAACCATGGCACTGGAACAGTTTTCAGAAGCGGTAAAACAGCATTTTGGTTTTGATTTTGAATTAGAATTTGTTTCAATAAGTACGCATTTTACGCCAGTTAAATATGAAGAACAGCAGGCTAAAATACGACAAAAAAAGGCAGAAGAATCAATTGAGCAGGATCCCGTAGTTCAAGCATTAACCCAAACACTGGGCTTGGACGTGGTTGTGAGTAGTATTAAACCCATTTAAAGAAAAATAAGGAGAGTGATATGTTTGGTGGTAAAGGTGGTTTAGGCAATTTAATGCAACAAGCGCAAGAGATGCAAAAAAACATGCAGGAAGCGCAAGCTGAAATTGCCAAAATGGAAGTGTCTGGCGAAGCAGGCGGTGGCATGGTTAAAGTATTGATGACTGGTAAGCATGAATTGGTGAAAGTGACTATTGATGACAGCTTAATGGATGACAAAGAGATGTTAGAGGATTTATTTGCAGCGGCGGTAAACAGTGCCGTGCGTAATGTTGAAGATGTGTCCAAAGAAAAAATGGGTGGATTGACCGCAGGCATGGAGCTACCTGAAGGCATGAAAATGCCGTTTTAGGGCATTGGATTTTATGTTGTGAAAAGTCCCTTAATTCAAGAGTTGATTGACGCGTTTAGAATTTTACCTGGTGTGGGGCCAAAATCGGCACAACGGATGGCCTACCAGATATTGGAGCGCAATAAAGAAGGGGGAGAAAAATTAGCTCAAACCCTTTCTAAAGCGATTTCAGAGGTTGGAAATTGTGCCATGTGCCGAACCTTGACGGAGGAAATAATTTGTCATATTTGCCACTCGGCGCAACGCAATATTACGGAGTTATGTATTGTTGAAAATCCAACCGATGTTGCCGTGATAGAACAATCTGGCGTCTTTAAGGGGAAATATTTCGTACTCATGGGGCATTTGTCACCTATTGACGGCATAGGGCCTAACGCGTTAGGATTGGACGAGCTTGAACTGCGCTTAGCACGTAAAGAAATAACCGAGCTGATTCTTGCCACTAATCCTACGGTGGAAGGTGAAGCGACTGCTTTTTATATTCAACAATTGGCAGATAAATTTGGTGTATTAACCACACGATTAGCACAAGGTATTCCACTTGGTGGAGAGTTGGAATATTTGGATTCTGGTACATTAACACAAGCATTTATTGCACGAAAAAAAGTATAAGGGATTGTAAGGATATGATTAAATTTTTTAAATGGATGGGAGTCATCTCTTTTATCTTTTTAGCAGGGTGTCCAGCTCCCTCAGATTCGAACAAAGACAGCATTTTGGGTGCAACTTTAGAGCCTGGGGTGAGCTTGATTATGTCTATTTCGTCAACGGGTGAAAAAACCAACAAAATTCCTACGAATGATGATGCCAAAGTAGAGATGATTTTTTTGGATACGGCGAAAGTACCGTTGAGTGGCAAAATAATTAATATTTTAGCCACGTCGGGTACATTATCTCAAGCCTCTGTTTTAACCGATTTAGAAGGGCGAGCGACGGTTACGATTAACCCACCTACGCTTACGACAGGAACGGCACCAGGTATTTTTACTGCAACACCAGAAGCGGTTAGTGCAGACGATGATGCCACCGAAGAAGAGAAAGAGTTGATTGAAAAAATGAATCAACCCGTCACCATGAATTATGAATTTGTTGCCACCACGGTTGCTGATACACCGGATGACGCCGCAAAATTTGTATCATCGTTACAGTTTATAAATGCATCGCCTACGTTTTTATCGTTAAAGGGCACTGGTGGGGTTGGTTATGGTGAAATTTCCAATCTTATTTTTAAAGTGGTAGACAGTGAAAATAGCCCAATTGCAGGGGTGCAGGTTGATTTTACGTTAACTACCTCGGTAGGCGGCTTGGCATTAAGCGTCGAAAACAGTTTGTCGAATGATCAGGGTGAGGCCTATGTAAACGTATTGGCAGGAACGATTTCTACCCCTGTTAGGGTCACGGCTTCTGTCCGAACAAATGACGGTTCATTGCTTTCAGTGCAGTCAGATTTGTTAACGATCACCACAGGAATTCCAGATAACAATAGTTTTAGCTTGGGTGTTGTTGGTAAATTTGCGCCTGAAGGGGCAAATTTTAATGGTGATACAGTAGAGCTGGTGGTTCAGTTAGCGGATCGAAATAACAATCCTGTACCTGATGGTACGGTGGTAAACTTTACGACAGAAGGAGGGGTGATTGGAGGGTCATGTGAAACTGTTGTTGGGAGTTGCTCTGTGACCTGGGCCAGTCAAAACCCGAGGCCTTTAGATCATCGTTCGACTATTTTGGCGTATGCGATAGGACATGAAACGTTTTCTGATCGTAATGGTTCAGGTATTTTTGATGACGGGGATGTTTTTATTGATCAGGGAGAAGCCTTTAGAGATGATGATGAAATGGGGACGTATAATCCGGGTGAAATCAGCTTTAGTTGGGATGAAAAATTAATTGATTACGATGAAAGTGGTGATTATACGGCAGGCGACGGACTTTATAATGGGGTTCCTTGCAATCACTCAACAGCGTGTCCTGACGATGCGAATAATATTGCAGGGCGCTCAAACTTATTGGTGAACCTTCAAAAGGAGACAACGTTGATTATGGCAGCAAGTAATCCTAGAGTGCATATGTATGAACTCTTGTCTGGTTATGGTTCTTGTTTGGACGAAAATAATAAATTAGCACTTGGCTTACAGTGTCAGGAAGTGAGCTCTTCTTTTGCGCCAGGCCCTGATACTAAGCAAATTTGGGTGTTGATTGAGGATACGGCCGCTTTTTGTAGAGATTTGAGTGGTAATCGTATTGATGGTGTTGTTGATCCTAACAGTGTTGAATGTATTAATCCTTTAAGGCAGTCTGCACCAACAGGTTCTAGTATTTCTGTAAAGACAGAGGTTGGTACATTAACAACGACACCAAGCGTTGTTCCTAATCAACTTTCTGCGTTTACGTTTACGTTTATGGTGACGGCATCTTCTGAAAATGAAGAGGTTGTCGGAGGAGCACTAGAGGTTGTTGTGACGACACCAGTAACAAGTAATATCGTTACTCGTTCAGCTTCTTTGGTGGATCCCATAAATTAATGAGAGAGTTTTTCTGATCTAAAAAAGGCACCTTAAAGGTGCCTTTTTTAGATCAACTGAAGCGATTAAATCTCACCCCATTTCTTACGTTTAGCAGGGATTCTAAAGAATCGGCCTAAGAGTAAACCAAATAATAATACGCCACCACCGGTTAAGAACCATTGGCGTTTGATGGCGTCTTCGGACTGGTCAATTTGCTCTCTCATAATAGCATTTTGATCTTCTACTGTGGATAAACGCTGTTTCATCTCTTGATTTTGTTGGTCTAGATCTACCGCGTTGCTGGAGATGGATTTTAGGCGAGTGAGTGCTTGTGTTAGCTCAAATTTTTCTTGCTTTACGCTGGAAAGCTCTTGGTTGGTTTCATTATGGCGTTCTTTCAGTGTTTTGAGTTCATGTTGTAACGCATTGAGTTTTTCTTCAAGCTTGTTGGTTTTTTTGATTTGTTTTTCCAGACGTACTCGGGCAACGGGCATGTTTTGCAGGGTCGTCGTGTGCATCCATCCCGTATAGGTTTTACTGCCTTTTTTATATTCTACCAATGCCCAGCCTTCTCCATTGGCTTCTAGGATTTTAACGGGCGCACCTGCTGGCATCATACGACTGATTTTAAAATTACTGCCAGCACCACGACGCATAGGCACTTTAAAGGTGTCAATAACATAATTCGTATAACCAGGCGTTACAGCGGCATGTACTGCGCTATGAGGTATGATTGTTATACTGAATAAGCTAGCGACCATTAATCCTTTAGCAAGGGCAGGAAATTTAAGGTTAAATGTGTTGGATTTTTTCATATTGAGTCTCTAAGTTATGTAATGCGGTTTGAAAACCAGACAATTTATCGCGTTCTTTGTTTACAACGGTTTCGGGCGCTTTGGCGACAAAGCCTTGATTGCTTAATTTTCCGCTGAGGCGTTTAATTTCATTTTGTAATTTACTGATCTCTTTGGAGAGACGTGCCAGTTCAGCATCTTTATCAATTAAGCCTGCAATGGGTATAAGAACTTTCATCTCCCCCACCAATGCCACGGCTGATTCGGGCGCGGTTGCATTGGACTCTAATACGTCAATGGTGGCTAATTTTGCTAACGATAGCAGGTAGTGCTGGTTGTTGTCCAGCCATTGTTTATCTTGAGGGCTTAATCCGTCTAAAAAGACGGGTAGGGGTTTGCCGGGTGCGATGTCCATTTCAGAGCGAATTTTGCGCACACCGATAATAAATCTTTTAACCCATTCCAGTTCCGCTATGGCGTCAAAATCAATTTTAGATTCATCGGCTTGTGGATAGGGCGCTAACATAATCGTTTCGCCTTGTTTTCCAGCCAATGGTGCAACCGCTTGCCACGCCTCTTCGGTAATGAAGGGGATGATAGGATGGAGCAGTCTTAAAATGGTTTCCAGCACGCGTACCAGCGTTTTACGAGTACCACGTTTAGCGGCTTCTGAGCTGTCTTGGGTTAGAATGGGTTTGGCCAACTCTAAATACCAATCACAGTATTCGTTCCATGTAAATTCATAGAGCGCGTTAGCGGCTAAATCAAAGCGATAGGCATCAAAATGTTTGGCCACTTCGGCTTCCACTTCTTGCAAACGAGAGGTAATCCAGCGATCGGCTAGGGATAGCTCAACGTCGGCTTTAGGATCGACACCCGTGTCGTACCCTTCTGTGTTCATTAAGACATAACGCGTGGCATTCCATAATTTATTACAGAAGTTTCGGTATCCTTCGGCTCGATTTAAGTCAAATTGAATGTCGCGACCCGTTGAAGCCAGAGAGGCAAAGGTAAAGCGAATGGCATCGGTTCCAAAAGCGGGAATGCCATCGGCAAACTGTTTGCGGGTGGACTTCTCAATTTTGGCTGCTTTTTCAGGTTGCATCATGCCGTAAGTGCGTTTTTTAACCAAGTCTTCTAGCTCAATGCCGTCAATCAAATCAATCGGGTCTAAAACATTCCCTTTAGATTTGGACATTTTTTGCCCTTCACCGTCTTTGACCAGCCCGTGTACATAAATTTGTTTAAAAGGGACTTCGCCAGTGAATTTGAGTCCCATCATAATCATTCGGGCAACCCAGAAGAAGATGATATCAAAGCCGGTCACCAGTACCGAAGTGGGGTGAAATTTTTCCAGTTCAGCGGTTTTTTCAGGCCAGCCTAAAGTGGTGAACGTCCAAAGTGCAGAGCTAAACCACGTGTCCAATACATCTTCGTCTTGGTTAAGCACGACCTCACTGGAAAGTTGGTGTTTTTCGCGTACTTCGAGTTCGGTGCGTCCAACATAGACCTTACCATTTTCGTCATACCAAGCTGGGATGCGGTGTCCCCACCAAATTTGACGTGAGATACACCAGTCTTGAATATTATTCATCCACTCAAAATAGGTGTTTTCCCAGTTTTTGGGCACAAATTCAATATCGCCATTTTTAACGGCATCAATCGCAGGCTTGGCAAGCGATTCGACCGCCACATACCATTGGTCGGTTAAGAATGGCTCAATCACCGCATGAGAACGGTCGCCACGTGGCACCATTAGGGTATGCGGTTTAATGTCTTCCATTAAGCCTAGGGCTTCTAAGTCAGCAATGATCTGTTTACGCGCTTCAAAACGATCCAGTCCTTGGTATTTTTCAGGGGCTTCGTCATTAATAGCGGCATCAACGGTTAAAATATTGAGCATGGGTAAGTTGTGACGTTTGCCCATTTCATAATCGTTAAAATCGTGTGCCGGGGTGATTTTGACACAGCCCGTTCCAAACTCTAAATCGACATAGTCATCGGTAATAATCGGAATTTCTCGCCCCACTAAAGGCAGAGTGATGGTTTTTCCCACTAAGTGTTGATAGCGTTCATCGTTGGGATGCACCGCTACGGCCTGGTCGCCCAACATGGTTTCTGGGCGTGTGGTGGCGACGACCAAGTGTCCTGAACCATCGCTTAACGGGTAGCGCATGTGCCACAAGTTACCTTGCTCTTCGGTGGAAACGACTTCAAGATCTGAAACCGCCGTGTGCAATACAGGATCCCAGTTAACAAGGCGTTTTCCACGGTAAATCAAATCCTCTTCGTAGAGCTTAACAAAGACTTCTTTCACCGCTTCGGACAGTCCGTCGTCCATGGTAAAGCGTTCACGACTCCAGTCGGGCGATGCGCCCATGCGGCGGAGTTGTTGGGTGATGGTACCACCCGACTCCTTTTTCCACGCCCAAATTTTTTCAATAAATTGATCGCGTCCAAGATCATGACGGCTTAAACCTTGCGCGGCCAATTGGCGTTCTACCACCATTTGGGTCGCAATACCTGCGTGGTCGGTTCCTGGTTGCCAAAGGGTGTCGTCGCCTTTCATGCGATGGTAGCGAATGAGCGTATCCATAATGGTGTCTTGAAAGGCATGACCCATATGTAAGCTGCCCGTTACATTGGGTGGCGGTATCATTATGCTGTAAGGGGTTGCATCGGGGTTTTGTGGTTTAAAATAACCTTTGTTTTCCCATGTTTGATACCATTTTGTTTCAATGGTGTTGGGGTCGAAATGCTTTTCCATAAGAGTCTTTGTCTGCTTGTCATTTTTTAAATAAAAATAATGCGCATGATTATAACAATCACTGGAGAATATGTCTGTATTTGTCTGATCGAAAGTGGAGAGAGTGTCATGGTCAAATAAGGCCGTTAGAGGGTAATGCTAAGATTATTTGCATTGATATTCATGTTAATATCTCTTGGGAAGCGTGTATATTACGTCTAATTCTAGAGTAAAGGAAAGTAAAATGTCATGTTGTTCGGGTGGTCGTTGTAAATTTCAATTTGAAGAGGGGCCACCACTGGTGGATAACTCGGTGACCAATTTAAATGCCCAATATCAATTTTTGCCTTATGGTACGATTTTGGAAGAGGAGGAAGTGATTCGTATTTGGATGGAGTCGGGTGAGACCAAAACGGTGATTTTAGAAGAAAAAATTCCGTTAATTATTACCGATTCAGGCCCTGAAGCGGAAGACGGCCGTACTGGTATTCCTTGGCAGTTAGTTGCACTGGACAGTGGTATGGCGTATGAGGATTTAATGAATTGGAAATCTCATTCACTTTATAACCCAAATGAAACCTCGGTCTTATTAAAATTGAATCATCCAATTGAGATTAAACCGTCTTTAAAAATGAAGCTATTAAATATTTTATATAAAATTCGAAATTTATAGGGGGGGGGGAGAAAATTTTTAGAAGGCAAAAAAAAAGCCCTGTCTAAAACAGGGCTTTTTTAGTATCAAAATTTGAGTAAAATCGTTATGATTTTTTGAACTCAGGATAGGCTTCCATACCACACTCAGATTGATCCACACCTTCGTACTCTTCTTCTTCTGAAACTCGAATGCCCATAATGGCTTTTAGAATAGACCACAGCACTAAGCTGGTACCAAACACCCATGCAAATATGACCACAATGCCTGTTAACTGCGCCACAATTGTCGCATCAGGATTGGTGAAGGTAACGGCAATCAGGCCAAAAACACCAACCACGCCGTGAACCGAGATAGCGCCCACTGGGTCATCGAGTTTTAGCTTAGAGTCAATAAACAGAATTGAGAAGACCACAATCACACCACCAGCAACACCAATTAACGTAGCTTCTAAGGCCGTAGGCGTTAATGGTTCAGCGGTAATGGCAACTAAGCCCGCCAACGCACCATTTAACATCATGGTTAAATCGGCTTTACCAAATTTAAGTTTGGCTAAGGTTAATGCACCCACAACGCCCCCAGCGGCGGCCAATAAAGTATTGACAAAAATCATCGCAACGGCGTTGGCGTTTTCAACGTCAGAGACCATTAGTTGTGATCCACCATTAAAGCCAAACCAGCCTAACCAAAGAATGAAGACACCGAGTGTGGCTAAGGGTAGGTTTGCACCTGGTATGGCACGAACTTCACCGTTTGCCCCGTATTTTCCTTTACGTGCACCTAATAAAATCACACCCGCTAATGCCGCAGAAGCACCGGCCATATGAACCACGCCAGACCCTGCAAAATCTAGGAAGCCCAGTTCGTCTAAGAATCCGCCGCCCCATTTCCAGAAACCTTGCATTGGGTAGATGAATGCCGTAAAGACAATAACAAAGGCAAAGAAAGCCATCAGCTTCATACGCTCTGCCACCGCACCCGATACCACAGACATGGCCGTGGCAACAAAGACCACTTGGAAGAAGAAGTCAGACATACCAGAGTAGTAAGGCGCATCATCGCCACCCGCAATCACGGAAGCGGTGGTGTTATCCGCACCCAATAAGAAGCTCATGCCAGGGAAGAAGCTGTTGACCGCTTCGGCAGGGTACATAATGTTGTAACCGACCAGCATATACATAATGCACGCAATGGCAAAGAGACCAATGTTTTTGGCTAAGATTTCAGTGGTGTTTTTTGAGCGCACTAACCCCGCTTCGAGCATAGCAAAACCGGCAGCCATCCACATGACCAATGCACCAGACATTAGAAAGTAGAAGGTATCCAGTGCGTAACTGAGTTGTAGAACTTGTTCCATAAGTTATTCCTTTATGTTTTTAAAGAGCAATGTCGCCGGACTCTTCAGTACGGATTCGAATTGCTTGTTCCAAAGGCATAATAAAAATTTTACCATCGCCTATTTTACCCGTTCGTGCGGCATTACCAATGGTTTCGATAACGCTGTCGACCTGCTCATCGGCAACCGCAACTTCTAATCGTAGTTTGGGTAAAAATTCAATCGAATATTCCGCACCACGATAAATTTCGGTATGCCCTTTTTGACGACCAAAGCCTTTCACTTCCGTGACGGTCATGCCGTGCACATTGACATCGTGTAAGGCTTCGCGCACATCATCGAGCTTAAAAGGTTTGATAATTGCAACAACCAGTTTCATACTAACCTCTCGTTTGAGTGTGTTTAAAAGTGTTCGGATTTTATAAGCCTAGGTTATGCCAGTTTTTTATTTTTTTATAAATTCAAATATTTAGTTGGTTTTTTAGAGCAAAATTGACTGAAAAAGAGGGGTGTACTGGTGAGTCTGTTTAAAGATGGTGCGAAATTTTTATGATATGGTGCAAAGAGTGACGTTGTTTTTATCAAAATACCCCAAAATTGTATTGGCATTGGTCATTCAGTTCTTGGCACTGGGCATATTGGCACTTGGTGTGTCAGTCGCCCCCTATTTTTTCCCCCCCCCCTATTCCTACGAGATATTGGTTTTCATTCAAGCTCTGTTGGCGGTGTTGATAAGTCGGTGGATTGGTTTACCAAGGTGGTGGTTGCTTATTCAATTTTTATTGCCCATTGGTTTGTATATAGGCATTGCGATTGAGTTTAATCCATTATGGGCGTTACTGTTGTTTGGCGTATTATGGTTGCTGTTTCGTAATGCCATTACTGAGCGCGTTCCACTGTATTTAACCAATCAAACCACGCGTCAAGCATTAAAGAAAGCCGCCAAAGAGCTAAGTCATACACAGCCTAAAATCCATTTTATGGACTTGGGTTGTGGCTTTGGTGGCAACGTGGTGTTTATGTCTCAGCAGCGTTGTGTGGTGCAGTCACATGGTGTTGAAACGGCGTTTATTCCGTATGGCTTCTCAAAACTATACAGTCGAATAGGGGGGGGGAGGATTTTTGCACAAGATATTTGGAAGACCGATTTAAGTGACTATCATCTGGTGTATGCTTTTTTATCCCCTGAACCCATGCCAAGATTGTGGCAAAAAGTGGTAAAAGAGATGCCCAAAGGTTCGGTATTTATCAGCAACAGTTTTGCTGTACCAGATGCAACCCCCACTGATATTTGGCAATTGCCCGATGCACGAGAGACTATTTTGTATATTTATCAGCGGTAAAACGCTAATTTTCTAACTGTTGTTCAGAGTATCACATCAGCCATTTTTACTCGTGACTGTATTATGCAAAGGCCTCTCGATATTACAAAATAAAAGATCAAACTTAGTGATTGGCTATATTGGCCATACGGATACCCGTACAAAAAAGCCCTGTTTAGTAGTAAGCTAAACAGGGCTAAAAATATGGTGCGCCCGAAGGGAGTCGAACCCCTAACCGCTCGGTTCGTAGCCGAGTACTCTATCCAGTTGAGCTACGGGCGCTTTACTGTGTAATAAATAGACAATTTTTCACAATAAAAACATCTAACTAATGGCGGAGACGGAGGGATTCGAACCCTCGATAGAGCTATAAACCCTATACTCCCTTAGCAGGGGAGCGCCTTCAGCCTCTCGGCCACGTCTCCTAAAGTTAGGCGCGTATAATACAAATAATTTAGAAGATTGTAAACCATATAAACTACTTTTATTTAAACCCTTGGTGTGCTTATAAGGTTGTTTGAGAACAGGGGGAGGCAAAAAATCACTTAAAATCACTTAAAAACAAATTGCTAATTGGAAGAGGGCTTGTGCTTACTAAGCATAGAGGGAGGCTTGTGCAGGCTGTGGTCATTTTCGTGTCCGTGATCATGATTTGCGCCTGCCATGATAGGGGAGGAGAGAAAAAGTGATGTAAATATAAACGTGGCTATTATTTTTGTTGGTGTTTTCATGTGTCTTTCCTTTTTAAATGTTTAAACGATTAAAGTGTATCGTGCGTTGTTTTTGGGGCGTTTTGTAAATCCAATCGTTGATACTCTCCTTTTAGGTTAAGCGTGACGGTAACGGGAAAGGCGTTGTTGTTTTTCCAGTACCAACCATGCGTTCCTGTAAAAGTGGTTTGCAGTGTTCCATTTGCATTGGCGCGTGTGTCTTTTTCAAAGCTTTTAAAATCCCCTGTAGTGTCCCCTTCTGGTTCGCCATGAAAGTCATAGAATAAAGAGCCTTGATTGGTTTGCCAGCTATATTCAAATACCGCCCCTTGTGTTTGTTGCAATTTATACTCTAAATCGCCTCTCGCAGGGATATTGAGTTGAATGGTGTCTGTCCAATTGGAGGAGGAAAGTACGGCCGTATTGTTGGTGTGCTGTGGGGTTGATGGCGCATTGACCATGAACTCTTCAGGATGGCTGTTGTGCGCGTAACCATGCATTTGCATCAAGAAAAGATAGCCGCCAGCGAGCATTAAAAATACGTTAGAGATTTTGCTGAAGGTAGGGAAAAAGTGACTTTTTCGAAACGCCATAATCACTAATAACATGATGGTTAAGGCCGCAATTTGCCCAATTTCGATGCCCACATTGAATGAAATGATGTTCATTAATAGGTGATCGGCGTTTAGTGGCAGTTGCTGTAAACGGGTAGAAAGCCCTAAACCATGTATTAAGCCGAACCCAAAAATCATTGCCAGCATATTGGGGGGGTTAACGTTTAGATATTTTTTAAAGCCATCTAAGTTATGAAAGGCGATATACACAACGCTTAACGCAATGACCGCATCCACTAAAAAATAGTTGACCTGAATGGCGTTAAAAGTCGCAAATATAAGGGTGATACTGTGGCCAATGGTAAATACGGTAATGTATTTAACAATGTCTTTAAATTTTCGTAAGAAGAAAATAATGCCGAATACAAAGGCCAAATGATCGTAGCCTGACAGCATGTGTGTTGCTCCAATCCAGATGTATTGTAGGTTTCCGCCTTCAATAATAAGCTGTTTTTCAGCGTCCGACATGCCGTGCCCAAAAGCGATGCTGGCAAACAGCATCATGAAAATGGCCAAGAGCCATCGTGGTTGTTTTATGACAGAGAGCATAAATACCTCAAAATGTTAATTACATAAGTAAAACGAACCTTGAAATACGGTACACGTAAACGCCCAATCAACATGAATGGTTCTGTTAACACGGTTTGTTTGTATTCGTATGACAAGCTTTAGTTATAGAAATGGGTTATAAAAAATAACGTTTTTGAGGTGGCGCTCTAGCGTGGTCGGTTGAATGCTCAAGATAGTTGTGTTGTGCAAGAGGAGGGAGGGTGTGATGGGTGCTGATATAGAGTAAATAGGGCTGTAATGACGTTGTTGAAAACCTAGTGACATCAGAAGGTGTTTTTTGAGGTACTTTTTTGGATACGTTGTAATCTACGTTAAGATCAATGGTGTTTGCATGATCTACTTGATGAGCTTGATGAGCTTGATGAGAAAAATGCGGAGAAACATCAATTATATCGGCATGTTGAGTGGCTTTTGGGGCAGAAAAAGAGGCGAGCTGGTGTGCATGTGTTTCAAGCGTATGTTGATGATGGTTGCCATTATGTTGGTGGTGTGTTGCGAGGTGAATATGCGTGGTGGTCCACTGCATGGTCAAAAAAGCGGTAACGAAAAAAAGTAATAACCAATGGTTTGATTTAATTTGGGTGATGTTCATCATGATTAGAATAGTAACAGGTAAAAATAGGGGAGGGGATAAAATTCTAGAGAATTTATACCAAATTACCTACTCAAAATATGGCATCTCCAAGTTTTTTTGATGCAGGTGGCTTATCGTAAGCTCATGCTTTGCCATTGGTTTTCTTGTGCAATCTGGAGGAGTTTATCATCGCCATCCACCACGATGGCGTGATCGACAATTTCTAATAAGGGCAGGTCATTGTGGGAGTCGGAGTAAAAATAGCTTCCTTTTAAAGTTTCATTCTCTTGCTCTAGCCATTGGTTTAGTCGCGTGACTTTGCCCGCCTGGAAAGTGGGAATGCCAGCCACCTCACCAGTATATCGTCCGTTTTTGATCTCTCCTTCGGTTCCCAGCAGTTCCGTGATACCGTATTTTAAACCGATAGGGCGGGTAATAAAGGTGTTGGTTGCGGTAATGATGAGCAACCGATCGCCTTGATCTCTGTGTTGGTCAACCAATGCTTGTGCTTTGGGTAATAATATGGGTTCAATGTATTGTTGCATAAATTGTTGGTGCCACTGCTCAAGGGTTTTTAAACTTTGAGTGCTGAGCGGTTTGAGGGCAAAGCGTTGGTAGGCCATAATATCCAGCGTGCCTTTTTGGTAGTCTTGATAAAACTGAGCATTTTGTTGCGCAAATTGTTCGGCATTTACATATTTATTTGCGACTAAAAATTCGCCCCATAAAAAATCACTGTCGTTGGCGATTAAGGTATTGTCTAGATCAAAAATTGCAAGAGCCATAATTAAAGAGTGTCCGTTTAAAATGGGATTAATCCTAAACGAAAGTATTGGGTACGACAAGGTTTCTGAAACTTTGGATTGAAAATTACGTCATTATTAGGCACTATGTACCCAGAAAAAATGAAATGAATTAAGGTCGCCATGATTGATATAAACGGTTATAGGTTTAATGTCGGTATTATTATCGTCAATAAAGAGGGGAAACTGTTTTGGGGCAAAAGAATTCAGCAAGATGCTTGGCAGTTTCCTCAGGGGGGGATTCGTGAAAATGAAACCCCACAACAGGCTCTTTTTAGAGAGTTAAAAGAGGAGGTCGGTTTAGATCCTTCTGATGTTCGTGTGCTAGGTCGAACGGAAGATTGGATTCATTATGATCTGCCAAAACATTTGATTCGCCACCACAGCAAACCCTTGTGCATTGGGCAAAAACAAATTTGGTTTATGCTTGGGTTGGAGGGTGAATTGGATTGCATTAATTTAAATGTTCATGAACGCCCTGAATTTGAAGATTGGGCGTGGGTGGATTACTGGCGACCCGTTCAAGACGTTATTGGCTTTAAACAACCCGTTTATCAGCAAGCGTTAACAGAGCTGGAAAGTACGCTTGAAAAGTTTTGGTTGCATAAGTATTTGCTAGAAGACGTTCATCTGGTAGACCCTGAAAGCAAAAAATAATCACTAAATTGACGGTGGTTTTAGGGAGTGACGTGTTTAGAGCCTTCTTTAAAATTCAATAACTTATTGTTTAAACCTTTTTGTAATTCATTGTAAAGAGGGGCTTACACAGCATTTTTATTTAAAAAATGTTATCATTCTTGCACTTTATTTACCTTTTTTGGTAGGTTTAGGGTGGCATGTTGTTACTGTTTTTATGTTAACGCATTAAAAAAACGTAACGACTCAGCGAGTCGCCAATATTAAGGTAGCTGTATCGTGCAAAGATCTCTTTAAGAATCATGTCAATGCGAACAGTTTTTAATCCTGTACTTAAAGTAATTTACGTAATTTACCCAGCGTATAAAATTGATCCAAACCATGAGGTACTCTTTAAATGAGTGAACAGTTTATCGACCAAGATCCACAAGAAACACAAGAGTGGATTGATGCTTTAGAAGCCGTTGTTTCCTTCGAAGGAAGCGAGAAAGCACAACATCTTATTGCCACGCTAATTGAAAAAGCGCGCGTACATGGTATTGATATGCCTTATTCGGCGAATACGCCGTACATCAATACTATTTCGGAAGAGCAACAGGTGAACTATCCAGGTAATGAGGATATTGAGACTAAAATTCGTGCGATATTGCGCTGGAATGCGATGGCCATTGTGTCGGGAGCCAATAAAAATACCAGCGTGGGCGGGCATATCGCCTCTTATGCGTCGAGTTGTACTCTGTATGAAGTGGGGATGAATCACTTTTTCAAAGGGCCTAAGCATGAACTAGGTGCTGATCTGATTTTCTTTCAAGGGCATACCGCGCCAGGCATGTACGCCCGCTCTTTTGTGGAAGGGCGTTTAACGGAAGAGCAGTTAAGAAATTACCGTCAAGAAGTGGATGGCAATGGGTTGTCGTCTTACCCTCACCCTTGGTTAATGAGCGATTATTGGCAGTTCCCGACTGTTTCGATGGGGCTAGGGCCTTTGATGGCCATTTATCAAGCGCGTTTTATGAAGTACATGGAAGCGCGTGGTTTGGCTAAAACATCGGGTCGTAAGGTTTGGGCATTTTTGGGTGATGGCGAAATGGATGAGCCAGAATCACGTGGTGCCTTGCAGTTAGCCAAGCGCGAAAAATTAGATAATCTAGTCTTTGTGATTAACTGTAATCTACAACGTTTAGATGGTCCTGTTCGCGGCAACGCCAGTATTATTCAAGAGTTAGAAGGAGTCTTTAGAGGCGCTGGCTGGGCGGTCACCAAAGTGATTTGGGGAACTGGTTGGGATAGATTGCTTCAAAAAGACACCTCAGGCAAATTAGTTGAACGTATGGGCGAAGTGGTTGATGGTGAGTATCAAGCCTATAAAGCGAAAGATGGTGCTTTTGTGAGAGAGCACTTTTTTGGTAAATACGCAGAAACCGCCGCATTGGTTGCGGACATGAGTGACGATGAAATTTTTAAACTCACCCGTGGTGGTCATTCGCCTCGTAAAGTCTATAACGCGTATAAACGTGCGGAAGAGATTAAAGGTCAACCGTCGGTTATCTTAGCTAAGACAGTTAAAGGTTATGGCATGGGGCCCTATGGTGAGTCCGCCAATAATGCACACCAACAAAAGAAGCTGGATAATGATGGGCTTAAGCACTTCCGTGATCGTTTTGCCATTCCGTTTTCAGATGACGACTTAGAAAAGCAAGTACCATTTTATGTGCCAGATGAAAATTCAGAAGCCATGAAATACATGAAAGAGCGTCGTGAAGCCTTAGGTGGCTCATTGCCAGAACGCTTTGATAAGGCAGAACCTCTACCCGTTCCTGATTTATCGGTCTTTAAAATGCTAACCGATGGAACGGGTGAGCGTGAAATGTCCACAACAATGGCGTTTGTTCGTATCATCTCAATTTTATTGCGAGATAAAACACTTGGCCCTCGTGTTGTTCCCATTATTCCAGATGAAGCGCGTACCTTTGGTATGGAAGGCTTGTTCCGTCAAGTGGGTATTTATGACCCCGCCGGTCAGTTGTATGAGCCAATGGATAACGACCAGTTGATGTGGTACAAAGAATCATCACACGGTCAAGTTTTTGAAGAAGGGATTAACGAAGCGGGGGCGATGGCTAACTGGATTGCCGCATCAACCGCTTACGCAAACTATGGCGTAAGCATGATTCCTTTTTATATCTACTACTCCATGTTTGGTTTTCAACGTATTGGTGATTTGGCTTGGGCGGCGGGTGATTCTCGTGCGCGTGGCTTCCTGATTGGTGGAACGGCTGGTCGTACCACGTTAGAAGGTGAAGGGTTACAGCACCAAGATGGTCATAACCTGATTCAATACGATCACATTCCAAACTGCCTAAGCTATGACCCAACCTTTGCCTTTGAAATGGCGGTGATTATTCGTGACGGGATTAAACGCATGTTTAATCAAAAAGAAGATGTGTTCTATTACATTACCGCGATGAATGAAAATTATTCACACCCTGCCATGCCAAAAGGGTCGGAAGAGGACATTCTAAAAGGGCTTTATAAGTTTAAGACGACCGAGTCTAAACATGAAAATAAAGTTCAATTGATGGGTTCAGGAACGATTTTCCGTGAAGTGATTGCGGCCGCAGAGATGCTAGAAAATGAGTGGGATGTGGCGGCTGATATTTGGGGCGTACCGAGCTTTAACTTATTACGTCGTGAAGGGATTGAAACCGTTCGTTGGAATACATTGCATCCAACAGACGCACCTAAAGTTCCATTTGTCACCGAAAAACTATCGGGTGCAGAAGGACCTTTCATTGTGGCAACCGATTACATTCGTGACTTCCCAGAGCGCATTCGTCAATACGTTCCAGGTGAATATCATGTATTAGGAACCGATGGGTTTGGTCGTTCAGATACCCGAGAGCAACTACGTAACTTCTTTGAAGTGAACCGTTTTTATGTGGTGGTCGAAGCGCTGAAAGCATTGGCGGATGCTGGCAAGGTCAAACCTAACGTGGTGTTAGAAGCCATGACCAAATATGGAATTGACAGCGAAAAACCTTTCCCATTACACGTTTAAGAGCTTAAAAAAACCACCCTACAGCCCCTACAGCATAGGGTGGTTTTTTTGTTACACATAATTTTATAAATTTTCTCCCCCCCCCCCCCTTTTTTTTTTTTTTTTTTTGGGGGGGGGGGGAAATTTTTTTGAAAAAAAAGAATTGGGGGACAAGCAATTAAAATTTCAAATATTGGTGATTTTTTCTGCGTTTGGGGTCTTTTAAATTTTT
>UOFC01000283.1_pt1 | contig 20946 bp, 9 predicted proteins | sample 1988771 | NCBI WGS metagenome assembly UOFC01 (sample SAMEA4712195, study PRJEB27164) | hydrothermal vent metagenome | biome: marine basaltic hydrothermal vent biome; feature: marine hydrothermal vent; material: mineral | place: Pacific Ocean | collected 2011-06-14/2011-07-23 | depth 1719 m | reverse complement strand
TGTTCACCTCCTGACAGTTGAGCAGGAAAGTGATTCAGTCGTTTATTTAATCCAACCAGAGACAATGCTTCTTTGGGAGTCATAGGCGATTTGGCAATTTCAGTCACCACCGCCACATTTTCAATGGTGGTTAAGCTGGGGATGAGGTTGTAAAACTGAAAGACAAAGCCGACATTAAAGCGGCGATAGTTTGTTAAAACTGTTTCAGAGGCATGACTTAAATCAATGTGTGTATTTTTTGATTGATACAATACCGTTCCTTCTGTTGGGGTATCGAGACCTCCTAAAATGTTTAATAGAGTGGATTTTCCACTGCCAGAAGCCCCCAATAAGACGGCGAGTTCACCACGATAAAGTTCTAAATTAATCCCTCTTAAAGCATCCACGTTAACTTCGCCCATTTGATAAGTTTTGGTTACATTGGTCACCTGAAAGACAGGGGGGGGGATAATTTTTTGTGTGGATGGATTCATATTAAATAGCTTTAGGTAACGTATGAAAAAGGATTTAAAGTTTTAATTCGTAGAGGGGTGTTATCGCTAGCTTTCTTCGTTTAGTATAAACGTTTAATATTCGATTGATCTTAAATAATAACCATAGGATGATTTATGCAAAACCATGTTTTCTTAAATAAACAACCCATTCTTGATGCGAATAAAGACTTGTATGCCTATCAGTTGACGATGGAGTCTTTAACGGATGATACGATTGACGCTTCAGAATGGGAGGCATTGGCAAAAACCTTTTATGCTGATTTAGAAGAGGATGTTGGGGTCGAAAATATTACAGCAGGAAAACCTATTTTTTATCGAGCACCTCCTTCTTTATTGAGATTAGAACGGTTACCAAGCGTTGATTGTTTAAGTACGTTAACAGTTGAGGTGGATGCTAATGTATTAACAGATATTGATGCTTTAACGGCATTAAAAAAGCTAAAAAAAATAAATGTTTCTATTGCGATTGTTGATTTTAAACCCAATGAAGCGTGTACTAAATTATTAAGCATTGCAAATATTGTTAAGCTGAATGCCAACGATTTTTCTCCCGATGAGGTTACAAAAGAGGTTGAGCAATTAAAATCGCAGCAAAAAATGATTGTAATGACGGGAGTTGAAACCGAAGAACAGTTTGAACAGTATCAAGCATCGGGAGCAGATTACTATCAAGGGTTTTTCTTTGTAAACCCTGTTTTTTCATCCAAAAAAGAGTTATCGAATAATAAGTTATCGGTCTTAAAACTGCTGGCCGAAGTAAATGAACCCGATATTAGCTTTGAGCAACTTGCTGAGACAATTGGTGTTGATGTTGGTATGACTTATAAATTATTAGGGGCGATTAACCATCCTAAAAATAATATTCCTAAACGTGTGGAAACGCTAAAAGAGGCCGTTAACTATATGGGCTTAAAACGTCTTAAGTTTTGGGTCAATATGATGATGATGTCTTCAATGGAGGACGTTCCTGATGAGTTATTAGTCGTAGCATTGGTTCGAGCCAAGTTTTTAGAAGGCATGGCCGAAAAAATGGGCACACCCGAAGCCAAAGATACCTATTTTATGGTGGGTTTATTTTCAACGCTAAATGCCTTCCTTAACATTCCAATGTCAGATGTGGTTGAACAACTGCCTTTAGCAGAAGATGTAAAGTCTGCATTAGTCGAACAATCGGGTAATATGGGCAGTGCTATTTGGGTTATTCGCTCCTTGGAGCAAGGCAACACGCGTTTAAGTATTCCGGGGCGAGAACAAATTGATATGATGATTATTTCCAATGTTTATATGGCGGCAAATGGCTGGGCTTATAAAACCATTACAACTCTTAATGCTTAGGGAGTTATGTTTAACATCCAAGTGCGTTTATGCGTTTATTAATTTAAATTAAAGGAGCTTTCTTAGGTCAATGCGTAGTATCTCGGTTGACTGATTTAAAAACAATCTTCTATACTTAAAAAGATCTTTGCACGATACAATCACGAGTAAAAATGGCTGATATTTTTCTGTTTTTCTTTCTCGACTTTACCCCTACAGGGATCGAGTTATTCATTTCGCGCCTGTATTATGCAAAGCTTTCTTAAAATTATTTTAAATATTGGGTTTAGGAGATGTGAAAATGGCTTTTGTTGTCGGGCGAATTTTGGACGTTACAGGAGACGTTCAAGTTAAAAATAATGCATCTAATTCTGTTCGAACAATCCATTCTAATGATGTTGTTTATCAAAATGAGACAATCTTAACTCCTAGTCATGCCCGTGTTTTATTAGAGCTTATTGATGGAAGAACGCTCTCTCTTGGCGGGCATTTAACCCAATATTCAGAGTTAGTATTAAGCTATCTTGTTCCTTTTGATGCCATTAAGGGCATTGAATGGGATCGTGATGTAACATTTGATGCTTTAAAACAAGCGATTCAGCAAAATCAACTTACTCCTCTTTCTAAATTTATGCAAGATTTAACGCAAGTGCAAAAACTTGCGCTGGAAGAACGCCTAGATCTGTTTCAAAAAACGGAAACGCTTTTTGATTCTGCAACACAACCGAGTTCAGCCAATCACGGTGCAATACAGCTTTATGTTAATGAAGGCATTAAACAAGATTTTTTTTATCAACGTCTTGGTTTAGAAGGTAATGTTACCGCAGGGTATCAAACGAGGGGTAAAGCGGTTATTTTTAAGGAAGAAGAAATTAAGCTGGTGGAAGAAGAATTTTCTGAAATTGATTTATCTTTACCCGCGCCACAACTTATTTTAGTCGGTAATTCAAGCGTTATTGAGGGACAATCAGGTGTTTATGAGTTGGTACTTGATTTTGCTCCAAATAGACCCTTTACGGTAACCGTTGAAATAACACATGTTTCAACAGAAAAAGAAGATGTTGAAACGGTTTATCAAGTAATTTCCTTTGAGCCTGAGCAGTTAATGGCTACTTTTAGTTTACAAACACAGGATGATTTTCTTGCTGATTCTGGTGAGTTATATCGTGTTTCTATTGTAAGTACTGAAGGCGGAGGCTATTTTGAACAACCTGAACTACCTTTACCAGTAATCACTGAAATCTTGGACGATTCTCAACCTTTAACACCTTATGATCAAACAGATCGACTGGAATCTGATATACCAGATGTTATTGAAATTAAATTATATGCATTAAATTCTTTGGGTGAACGAGTAAATGAAAACCAGGTCGTTGAAGGGGAAAACGTTTGGTATATTGCTGTTGCATTTGATCAAGAAGGTATCGAGCTTAATTTACAGGGCAGTTTAAACATTCAAGTAAATGATGTTACTGCAACAGGAGTTGAACAGGCGACCCTTAATAATGGTTCGGAAGACTATCTCATTCCCCCTCAAATGATTACGTTAGGCACTGCATTTCAATTAGAAACGATTAATGATGAACAAGCAGACAGTGGTGAACAATTTCAAATTCACTTGGTTTCAGAAAGCTATAATCAGGCGCTGAATTATGAGGCCATTCATATAAATTTAGACCCTGTTACAACTACGATTATTGATAACAGTATTGTTCCTGATTTAGGGGGTGAAGTGAATGCCATTCAGTTTACGCTTTATGGATTGGATTCTTCTGGCGAACGCTTGGCAAATATGGATGTAAACGAAGGTTCTGCTGCTCTGTATGTGGTGGTTGCTACGGATGAAGAAGGTAATGAACTTGCGTTAGATGGGACGATACAAGTTCAAACAGTAAATGGTTCAGCAACGGGTGTTCTGCAAGCAACACAACAGGACGGCTCTCAAGATTATATAAATACGTTACAGACGGTTAGTATTGGTACTCCATTTAGTATTAAAACCATTGATGATTATTTAACTGAAAATGGACATACGTTCAGCGCATTATTGGTTGACGAAAGCTACTCCAATGCTGATATTTTTGAATCGATTGCTATTGATACAACGCCAGTGCTTACCACGATTTTAGATGGTGATAGCGAGATTGATGGTGGTCTCTCTGATGCAGATTACATTAAACTTCAATTATCAGGTGTGACGTTTGTACCAGAGATTGATGGCCAAATAATTAACCACACGTTATCTCTGGTTGATGGCAATGGCTTTCCTGTTAATTTACCTGCGGGAGAAACCATTGGTATTACATTAAATTATATTAATTCCGCAGGGCTTGATGCCTCTGATTTTAGCTCGGGAATGGTAAGTGACTTTACGATTACGGGAAATGGTGGTAGCCAATATTCCTTTAGTAATATTGTGGCTGAAAACCCAGCGATTGAAGACATTGAAAGCTACACTGTTTCTATTGCAGCAATTACAGAACACAGTCGTTATTTTGAACACGTTGTTATTGATTTTGAACAAAACATATCAATCGCAACGATTTTAGAAAACCTCGTTTTAATAGATGATACTGCAACGATTAGTGAAAATGGCGCGACTGTTTCGGATGTATTACAAGGGAATTTACTGGCAAATGATATTGATTTAGGTCAGGCAGGGCGCATTACTCAATTTAAATTTATGAATGAATTGGGGCAGGTAGAAACAGCCATTTTAACTTCTGGATCAGCAACGGTTGATACGCAATACGGTTCTTTAACCATTGATGAGTTGGGTACATGGCAATATACTTCTGATGTATCAGAAGATCATAGTTTGGGAGATTTAACCGATTCAATTACGCTAACTATCGTAGATTCTGATGGAAAATCCAACACATCAAATTTTGATATTATTGTAACGGATACAGGGCCTATCGCTCATAATGATAATGAAAATTCACCGAGAACCGTTTTAGAGTCCGCTACGGCCATCAGTGGAAATGTCATCAATAATACCACGGACTCTTTAGGTAATGATGAACTGGCAGGCGATCCTGTGAGTGTTGAACGCTTTGTGTATGATGATATTTCAGGGCAATCAACAACGTATGTCTTTGGAACGCAGAATGATGGCGTTACTTTAAATGGTGCTTATAAAACGGTTCTAACTCAACACGGTGAATTAACGGTAACTGAAGATGGCTCATGGATATTTCAGCCGAATGCGTTTGTAGATCATTCTAGTGGCAATGTCACTGCTAATTTTGACTATACCTTAAAAGACAGTGATGGCTCTACATCCAGTGCGACTCAGTTTATAAGTGTTATAGATGGTTCTGATCCAACGATTGGAGCAGTCGTTAATACACAAGTTGATGAAGAAAACCTTCCTAATGGCAGTAATACCACCCCCAGTGCCTTGATTGTTGAGGGTAGTCTAACGGTAATCACTGGAACAGATACCATTGATGTTGCTTTTATTCCCTCATTAACCGCTCCTATTGGACTGACTTCAGGCGGTGTTCCAGTAAGTTATACCCTTAGTAATGCCAATCACACTCTAACGGCTATTGCAGGTAGTGCAACCGTTTTTACCGTTGAAATCACTGATCCAACCAATACTGGTGCAGGTACAAGCTATCAATTTATTCTTGAAAACCCACTTGACCATTCATCTGGATTAGCTGAAAACCCACTGCCATTGTCTTTTGATTTTATTGTTACTGATATTGATGCCGATACTGTTTCAGGTAACTTCACCGTTACTGTTATTGACGACATACCCATGGTAACTCCAGATGATAACCCCACAGAGCTGATTGAAGACCATGTAAGTAACCGTTTAAATGGTAATGTTTTTAGTAATGATGATATCGGAGCAGACAGTAACACTCCGATTACAGGTGTTGTTGCAGGCAATACTGGAAGTGATGTCATTGGCAATATTGGCAGTAGTTTAGAAGGGGTTTACGGCGATCTTATTCTAAACGGTGATGGCAGTTACGATTATACTCTTAATAATTCTGATAATGATACCCAAGCGATTGTAACCGATGAAGCAGTAACCGATATCTTTACTTACACGATTACTGACCAAGATGGTGATACGGCTACAACGACCTTAACCGTTCATATCAAAGGCAGTAACGACGCCCCTATACTTGACTTAGACAGCGATGACTCAAGCACAAATGGTCAGAATGCGCTCACGACCTTTCATGAAGATGGTACAGCCGTTTCGATTGCAGACAGCGATTTAATGATTAATGATGTTGATGATACGGTACTGGAAAGTGCTCAAATTGTATTAACCAACGCTTTTCCAAATGATGTTTTAGACATCAGCGGTGTGGATCCCAAATTTAGTGCGGTTATAGACAGCAGTGTTCCTGGTCAAATTACGATTAACTTAACAGGTACTTATTCTCCTGCTGATTATCAAGCTGCGATTCAAGCCATTACTTTTAGCACGCCTTTACAAATGCCCGATGAAACGAATCGTGTGATTGAAATCACTGTGAACGATGGAGAGAGTGACAGTAATATTGCGCTTTCTACTATTCAAGTTAATGCCAAACCAGATTTACTGGATAATGCCATTGAATTAGTTGAAGGGTCTATTTTAGTAGATGAAAATTCGAGTGATTTAAATCCTCTTACCGTAGAGGGGAATTTATTAATAAATGACGAATCGGGTACATTGGGCGGAAGTATTACGGCCTTTACGTATTTTGATGAGTCGGGCATTTTGCAATCGAGTGGAACAATTGGTGCTGTGGTAAATACTCAATATGGATCTTTGGTGATTGAATCGGATGGCCGTTGGCGCTATACCTCTGATGCAACGGAATCTCAGCCAAATGATGTTCCTGTCCAAGACTTAATGACTTATTCCTTTACAGACGGAAATGGAGATACCGAAACGGCTAATTTCTCAGTGGGTGTTTTGGATGGTGCTGACCCAATAATGAATCCAAATAATCAAACGGTAAATGAAAGTGGTTTAGGAGTTGGTGAGATATTAACACCTGTCACCGTCTCAGAAAGTTTAGGCGTTACTCAAGGAACAGATGCCACGACAACAAAGTTTGCGACAACGCAAGTGGATTTAGAGGCATTGAATGTAGCATCGAATGGTATCGTACTTACTTATACAATAACGGATGAAAAAATAACTGCGTTAGCAGGTACGACTGTGGTTTTTGAGGTGACTTTAACCAATCAAACATTAAGTTCTGCAGGTTATGATTTTACGTTATATAAAGGAATTGATAATGCTGTTTCAGGGAGTACTGAAAGTGTTTGGCAATTGCCTTTTGATGTTGTGATTGTAGACAGTGATGATAATGGCATCATTGGAGATGGTGATGATGACAGTGTTCAGTTTATTGTCAATGGAAATGATTCCCAGCCTTTAAGTACGCCACAAATAATCACGATGAATGAAGAAGATTCTTATATCATTCGAGTAAGTCAAGAGCCTTTATCAGTGGTGAAAATTACAGCATTAGATGGTGTGGAAGTTGATATATCTGTTATTGGAACCAATACACCTATTTATGATACAAATGGCGTGGATGTGATTGGACAATTAACCAATAATGGAGATGGTACCTTTACGTTTGTACCAGAACTAAATTACAGTAATTATAATACAACTCCTACCTTTACATATGAGGTAACTGACTTTGATGGTGACAGTTCTTTAGTCACAACGGTAACCGTTGACGTTATTCCCGTTTCCGATGCACCGACCATCGCAGTTAATCAAACGATTAATGTGCTTGAGGATGACAACAATACTCAAGAAGGTAGTTTTGCAATTCCTGTTGGTTTAATTTTACCTGTGTTAAATGATCAAGTGGATATTAACGGTGGAAGTACAGGTGATAATTCAGAACGCTTAGGCCTTATTTCTTTAGCGTTTAATGGTGGAAATAGTTCGGTAAATGGTGCAATTATTGAAAAAGCGGATGGTACTGATTTATTTACGGTGAATGGCTCTGATGCAATGAGCATTTATATTACGCCAGATGGGTCTGCAAATACGGCATATCACTTTACAGGATTAAACCCTGATGCTGCAGGGGTTGTAAAATTAACACAATCAGAATTTGAAAGTTTAAGAGTGATTCCTACAGAGGATAGCGATACAAATATAGATATTGCAATGACAGCAGTTTCTCATGAAGTTAAAGATGATGGTACGTTATTGGATGTGGATGTTTCAAGTTCAGCGACTCAAATAACAACAATTAACATTCTTGCAACAACCGATGCTATAAGCCTAGAATGGGACGATTCTGTAAGAGGAGTTATTTCAACGGTTGATTACGCGGGTTCTGGAGGAAATAACAATATAAATAATACCTATACCTTTACTACGATTGATGAAGGAGATGCTTTACGTGTAATTGATTTACAAGGTTTATTGTCTGCAACCAGTGGTGTGGGTGGTGACATTACTCCTTTGGGAGGGGATTTAGATGGAACAGAGATGCGTTCTTATACGTTAAGTGGTTTGCCTGAAGGTTCTGTCGTAACATTAAATGGAAACAGTGTGGCGGTTGCAACAGGAGATAGCAGTGTCACAATTCCATTTTCACCAAGCAGCAATGTGTTATCAGACCCCAGTTTTTCTTTAACATTACCTGAGCAATATGGTGGTGATATTATTGCTGCACGTATTACGTTAAATGTAACCGATAAAGACAGTGATAGCGGCATTAACAGTGCGACTGAAACGGCAGAAGTCTATTTTAATATTAATGTAAATCCCGTTGCGGATATTGTGACCTTACAAGTTGATCCCGCGTTTGGTGTGGAAGACGACGGTCGTTTACAAGGAAACAGTACAAACGGTGTTTCTGCTGCAATAATTGATGATGTTTCGGGTGGTATTCCACTCAGTATTGCGGTGGTATCAGATGATCAAGATGGTTCTGAAAATTATACGATTGTCATTGAATCGCTGCCATTTGATAATGACCCCAATTTGAGTGGACACCTTTATTATAATGGCATTGAAGTTCCATTAATAGAAGGGGATGCACTGGGGGGGAGCTTGGGAGCAGGTATTGGGTATATTCAAATTTCTGATTTTGATAATACGGCTCCTTTGGTTTTTGTACCTGGCCACAATAGTGATGTTGATTATCAATTTAATGTTTCAGCATATTCTGTTGAAACATTAAATGGAGATGATAGCTTAACTCAAATTCAATCATTGCCTTTACCTGTTGTTGTTGAAGATGTCGCAGACATACCAATTGGCAATAATTTAAACAGCGTTGTGATTGTGGATGACTCTTCAGCTAACCAGGTATTTAATCAAGTCGTTTTGGAAGACAGTGGCAACATTAATTTAAAAATGGTATTTGCAACACCTAATGCAATGGACTCTTATGACAGTGATGGCTCTGAAAGTTTAACGTTAAAAATCACTAACTTACCAGATGAATTTAATATTACAGGCGTAGGCACTTCATTTTTAGGTGGGATTGGAACGAGCCGTACTTGGTTTGTGGATTTAAATGCCCTACAAACGGATCAAGTTAGTTTAGTTATGCCAGAACATTTTGCAGGCGAAATCTTGTTTGACAGCATTCTGATTACTACAGAGAATGCTGGAGATAGTGCAACGCATCCATTGCAAACAATTTCGATTATGGTTCAGCCCGATGTAGACATGAGCATTAATTTAGTTGATGAACAAATAGAAGATGTGCCCAAAATCTTAAATTTTGATTTTATTCAGCCAGATAACGGGAATTTAAGCCAAGGGATTGAGACATTACAAAATTTTGGTATTGATATGAGTACCGTTGATACGGGCGTGGTATTAACTGGTTCTGTATCGGGAGTATTAGATGCTGGTGCAGGAGGATACGTTGCTTTAGATGTGACGGCTGGTGTACTTGAAATCGTAACAGCAACCTTACCCACACATTCAGCGATGAATGGAAGTTACGACTTTAATATTCAATACCGTTTTCAAGATCAAGCTGAGGATGTGAATGGAAATAACTATTCCGCCTTATCCATTATGACCAATCAGCTTTATCAGGTAACGGTTCTTCCTGTTACCGATAATATAACCTTAACCACTGATACAACAACAGTAGATGTAATTGATAATACCTCATTTACCAAAATATTAAGTTTAACGGGGGATGACCAAGACTCTTCTGAAGTATGGACACATTTAGAAGTACAAGGGGTTCCAAATGGTGTAACTGTTGTAGACGGTAGTTATGCAGGAGATATTAATGATGGCCAATATTCTGGTTTATGGTATGTGGATATTTCACCCAATAAATTAATTGATTTGGATGGCGACAGTTATGATTTAACGTTTAATATAGATGGTGAGCCAGTTAATCAAATTGCCAATATTATCGTGACGGCATTTAATGAAGACTCAAACAATGATGTGGCTCTTTCCGACAGTGTTTCATTTGATTTAAATATTAATAATGCTTCAGGTACTTGGACAGGTCAAACCATTGGCAGTTTGATTACAATTGACTCTTTTGTTCAAGATATTGATCAAGATAATTTAAACGACAGCAGTGATGCCGACGCGTTTGCAAACAGTATATTGCGGGAAGATGTTTCTTTTACGTTAGATCAGGTGATTGATGTTACAACCACAAATACTGGAAATTTTTCGATTACCTTAAAAGATGTTTCAGCAGATGTGCTGGTGACAGGAGCAACGCAAACGCCACTAGGGTTTTGGACGGTATCGGGTGTAGGAGGGCAAGCGGATATTATTGCCAAGCTTGCTAGCATACAAATTACTCCAGCACCAGATATAAATAGTAATGCGTTAGATACCGCCAACACCAACTTACAATTTGATATTGAATTGACCAGTTATGCGACAGGGGGGGGCGAAAATACTGCAATTATTAATTTTGATGCCGCTGTTTTACCGGTTACAGATTTAATGGAGTTAACGATTGTTAATGATGGTCTGACGCCAGAGGATATTGATCAAACATTTAGTATTCAGTTAAATAACCTTAATGATGGCAGTCAGGCTACGATTGTTGGAGACAAAATTTATTTGCAAATGACAGAGGCATTAAGCGATATTCAAGGCAGTGATGGTGTTTCTGGAGAGTTGATGTACGATGATGGCATAGCTCCTTCTATTCTTTATTTACAAGCGGTATCTGGGGTATCTGGTCTTGCGGATGGCAACTATTATATTATTGAATCTGTCAGTGTTGGCGATACATTAAATTTTATTTATTCACCACCAGAAGACCGTGATGGTTCTGTTTCAATTGATGCTTTTGTTGTTAATCTTGAGTCTGAAGCTTGGATTCCTTATGAAACAATTGGTTTAGTTTCAACTCAAACAATTGTATTTGATGTCGAATCACAAAGTGATGGATTTGTTTTTGATACAACTTCAGTACCGACCATTGGAGACGAAGATACATTGATTGAAGTGTCTGTTTCAGTCAGCAATACAGATGATTCTGAACGTTTATTATCCGTTGCATTAGGCAATATTCCAAATGGATTTTTGGTCTATTATGGCGTGGATGCGGGCAGTGCTGTATTAGCTCAAAATACTGGGGTAAATGGTAGCACCACCGCACAACTCACTTACGGTACGGATGAAGTGGTGGATGTTAATTTATGGAATATTCCCCTTAATTTAAATCAAATACCTGGATTTATTGGTATTAAAGCACCTGAAAATTGGAGTGGTACTTTAACTAATTTACAATTTGAAGCCACAGATATCAATGGCAGTATTTCAACCACGCCATTTAATCTAGAAGTATCTCCTGTTGTTGATGGTATCAGTTTAAATGTGAGTAATACTTTTGGCGATGCAGGTGATGCAATTGATATTAACTTAAATGCTTATACTCAAGATTTAGACGGTTCAGAAACGTCTACATTAACTTTAACGGGTATAGGGGCAGGTGCAGTTTTTGCAGCCAATGGTATCAATATCCCGTTTACCAGTACAGGATCTAGTATGGAGGTAAGCTATAATAGCAGTGTCGATACTTATACTTTAACAGGCATTGCAGCGGCTGATTTAAATCAACTAACCTTTCAGCAAACTGCTTTTACTGGAACAGTCAATGTGGCGGTTCAAATGGTTGAACAAGCTGATTTAGGCAATCCATCCAGCACAATTACAGACACGTTTGAAGTACAAATAAACCAAGTATTTCCAACATCAGGAGATGATTTTTTATATTCTGGTGCAGGAGATGATTTAATTGATGCTGGTGCGGGAGATGATATTCTTTATGGTCGTGGGGGAGATGATACGTTAATTGGTGGAACGGGTGCAGATATTTTTGCTTTAACCTCGTTCGATCAAGGCAGTACTGACACCATTGTTGATTTTGAAGACGGTGTGGACAAGTTAGACATTACTGATGTTTTAGAAGGTGCTGGGCTTATTAATGATACAACGTCTTTAAATGAGTATTTTGACTTTGCTCAAGAAGGCAATCATTTAAGAGTAATAATCGACTCAAATGGAGAGTCCACCGCAGGCGGTGATGTTTACCAAGTGTTGTTCGAAAACACACTGTTAGTCGATTTTGATGAAACAGACGTGTTGGATTAAAATAAGATTAATACGGGAGGAATTATCATTTTTTAAAATTTAAGGGTCTTTTTTAGAGGATTTGTTTTCAGTATTTTTAAAAAAACGAAATACACCCCACATTGCAAGTCCTACAATAAGAATGGACACAGCAACAAATCCAAGGGTTAATAATAACGCAGAAGCTATGTTTTCCATATCGGGCACTTTTGTCTCTCCATTTTTTATCAAGTGATTTAAATTATAGGCAAATATTTTTCAGTATCTTTTTAGTGTAAAGCATTTTACAATAAATGCTATTTTTAGCCTAAGGTTTACTTTTAATAAAATGCCACTTACTATCTCAGAGCTTGAAGCAGAAAGAGCTAAAATTCTTGAAGAGATCGAGAATAAAGCACAAGATTTTTCTGGGGACTCTACCATAAAGCCAGAACAACCCTCTTTAAAAAGCTGGTTAAATGCAGCAGAGGAAGTTATGCCGGCCTCTAAAGCGGAAAAAAATATGAGAACAACATCTAAAAAAACATCTAACTATCAGTCTCAAGTGTTTAAACCCTCTAAAAATAAAGTTCCTTTTTTTGGTGTTTTGATTGTATTAACACTTCTGTTGACTATTTTAGGCGTTATTTATATTGCTTACAGTAGTATTCATAAAGAACTTCAAAGTGTTTTAGAATCTCACGAGCAGTCTGTCAAACAGATGAAAAAAATCCAAATGGATATGAATTCATTACAAAAAACCATTGCTACAGGTGGAAAGGTTGAGCTCTTTATCTCTTTAGAAGATAAAATATTTGCATTAGAAGCTCAAGTATTAGCTTTAAAAACACAAGTTAATAATATGAAAACAGTAGAAAGCCCAACAATAGAACCAGTAGCTCCTCTTGATTTAGAATCCTCAGGAATAGCCCCAAAAATATTAGAACATCAACTGGTAACGAAATCAGTACTGGATGAAAGTTTAAAGCGTTATACTGAAAAGCTGGAAGCAAGAATTGATCAAAAATTAGAAACTATCTTAAGTTACCTTGCCCAGCAGGGACCGGCTCCAAGGAAGGAGAAGGAAGGGAATGTTTTTTTGAAACCGTCTAACAACCAACCATTATCTAACGACGTTACTGATCAGCCGAAAGCAGCCATTACTACTACGCCTAAGATTTCAGACGTTAAAAAACCAGTGATTCAACAGCCTTTGGTACAATTTATCAAGCCTATCGAAAGTCCTAAATCACCTAAAAAAGTAAATGCGCCAATTAAACACTACAGCTCTGATGTTAAATGGTTAATGGGTGAACCTGCCATGCATTATATTTTGCAATTGGCCAGTATGCCTGAAGCGAATTCATTAAAAAATATGGTGAGTAAAAAACAATTACAAAATACTCGAATCGTACCCCAAGTTCGGAATGGGGTAGTAAGCTATATTTTAGTGACAGGTTCATTTTCTGATCGTAAAAAAGCAAATGAGCTTTCAAAACAAATAAAAGCAGAGTTTGGAATATCCCCTTGGGTTCGTAAAATCAAAGATATTTCCATTAAAGTTGAATAAAAACAATAGATTACTTGTTTTTTTTATGTGAATTCAAGTGTTTTTAAATACAGGAAACTCAAGCACAAAACGAACGCCTTCCAATTTATCCCCCCCCATGTCTTTTTTAAAGTTTTCAGCATAAATTTGACCATGGTGATAATTCGTAATTAATTTGGCAATATACAGCCCTAACCCTAAGTGAGCATGGTTATCCTGATTAAGTGTTCGAATAGAGGTCATTCCTTCAAATATTTGTTGTTCATACCCAGTTGGCAGTAACCCTCCAGAGTTTTCAACGGTAATAATTGCTTTTTGTTGTAGGTGCTTTTCATCTTGTATCATTACTTTAATCGTAATAGGCATTTTTCCATCAGAAAAGTCTTTTGCATTACTCATTAACTTGTCCATGAGTTGTTCAATCATAAAGCCATCTCCCAATATCATGTAATCATCAGTAAGGCTTTGATTGATATATTTTAAGTTCCATTCTGGGTGTAAATCGATATTGTTTTGCATGTAATGATTTAACATTAAGCCGAGTGGAAAAGGTTCAGGAGTTTGGTTTTTTAAACTGTCTTCAATGCTGGTGGCTTCAGATAAAGAGGCAATGATTTGTTTAAGTTGTGCTAAAGCATGCTGTGCATAGCCTAATTGAGTGTGTTGAATATCCTTCTCAAGCAAACTTAACGCCATAGATAAACGATTTAATGGGTTATGTAACTCATGTCTTAAGGTTTTAGGAAGTTGTTTTAAATAACGCTCATAAGCCCCCAGTTGTTGTAACATTTCATGAATATGATGCCTTAGATCAGAGAGTTCATCTTGATACCACATGTTTAATTGATCAGGAAACTCAACCTCCATTAAGCGCCCTTTAAAGTTAAACATTTTTTTCACATCATTGTCTAATCGTAAGATTCTATTAGATAATGATGCTGTATGGATAATTGCACCAATAATCACAATCAGAAAAATAATGGAACCAATTCCAACCATTTTATAAAAATAATTAAGACTGGCACTAAACAGTGTTTCCATGCGCTCTTCTAATACCAACGTACCAATGACACGCTTATTAAACCTTAGAGGGGTTGCAGCCATTAATGAGATAGGGCGTTGATTTTTATCCATTCGATATTGTTGAATGGTATGGCCTTGAAATGCACGTTGAATTAAATTGAGTTCAGGTGTTTTACTTTGAGGGTAAGGGTAGGGTAACGAATAAGGAATAAACGTTGCTAAAGTCTTAATTAATGTTTTTCCTGTTGAAGTAAAAAAATCTACCTTAACTTCATGGTTTAAATCAGGTAATTGGCCAACAACATAGGTCGTAGCACCGTGCGCATTAACTACCCAAAGAACAGAGTTGCTTAAATTTAAATGGGGGAGATGAGTTGGATTACCTGTTTGAATTTGTAATGCCCATAAATCAGGACGGTTTTCTAAAATAAGAGCGAGGTTTTTTGCTGTTTGTTGTTGAATAATGGCTTGGTTTGTCAACATGATGCGGTTTAAATCAATAGCAAAACGATATGCCAAAAAGGGCAGAATCGTTAGTAATAATAATAAAACAAAAAAACGCGTTCGAATGGAAAGGCGTAAATTAAGAGGTTTAACTACCATAATTGAATGAAACCATTTGATTGGTTTAACAGTGCCTTTTTATTTTTTTTTCCAGCTATAACCACGTCCATATTCATTATGAATGAGATTAAAATCGGAAGTTATTTTTTTAAAGGCATTTCGAATTCGACAAATATGAGTATTAATTGTGTTGCGCTCAACCACTCCTTGGGTTGAAGCTTGTAAAGCTTCATAAGAAATAACGCACTCTTCGCCCGCCACGGCAAATTGTTTAAGCATTTCAAATTCAGTTGCCGTTAACTCTAAAGGTTGATCATGCCAATACGCTTTATACTTTTCTGGAGACAATGTTAAATATTCAATCTTAGAAATCGCATTATCACCTTCTGTAAGCGCTGGATTATTACCTGTAATACGCAAAAGATTTTTTACTTTAACAATAAGCATATCAAGACTAATTGGTTTTGGTAGATAATCAATCGCGCCCAAAGCATGACCAGTATAAATATCAAACTCTGACTGTCTTTCAGATAAAAATATAATTGGAATGGCTTGCTTATAACTTAATAGGTGTTTAGCCAAGTCAAAACCACCATCTACTTCTGCCCCTAAAATGATATCGGAGATAACTAAACTAGGTAAAGATTTAGCAAAGCTGTCTTCAGCACTTTGACGGTTATCAAATGCATTGACAGCAAAGCCCTGTTGCTCTAATACAGTGACAAGACTCTCTAATTGAATAGGGTCATCTTCTATAACCGCGATACGAAAATCAGTATTTTGCATAACTATCTATTCCAGTATTTTTAAACAATATGTTGAAAATCTAACACTTGCATATTCATAATTAACCCAGCATCTTGAATGGGTAAAACAATCGCATCTTCGTCCGATTCATTATGGTGGGAATGCCACCAGCCTGGCGGAGTGATAAATGCCGACCCTGCTGTCCAGTTTGCTTTAATTGGATTGATAATATTTCCTTTAGAATCAAGTTCTTTACCAATTAAAGTATAAGTATTTTTGGAAGCAGAAACACAAAAATCTAATGCAATGGAGTTATGTCGATGAGGCTTTTGTGTTACACCAGCAGGAAGTACATTATACAGTGCCCACAAGGTATGTGTAAGAGTCATTGTTAATGGAAAATTTGGATTAAACAATAAAAAACCTGTTCGATTTTTTCCTTCTGCAATTTTACGAATTTCTTTTAGCTCAGTCGTTAAGAATTCTTTAGTATATAACACGGGTTCAAAACGGGGGGTTGTTGAAGGCTCTACCCCTAAATAATGTAAAAGAGGGGCATCATGCACCCAGTAAATGGCAACATCGGACGTTGCAGTGTGTATCGCATAAGGAAAAGCGGGAAGGGTAAATAAATCTCCAGTTTTCCATTTTATTGTACCTGACGTTATTTGAGTCTGCCCAGAACCACGAATAACATAAAAAACGTGTGAAGTTGCTTTTGCTTCCGTTTTTAAAGTCTCTCCAGTACAAATATGTAAAAAACCTGCCATTAAATTAGGGGAGGTTGCTGGGTAATTTGTTTTTAAGGATTTTGATAAATCAAACGGAATGATTTGAGTTTTCTCTGTTTCATGTAAGCTGGCGGGATAGGCAATAACATCAATACTTGGCATTGGGGGATTAACCGCAGACATGTACTCTATGGATTGAGCTTGATGTTGCCACTTTTGTTGTGAAGCTTCTTGAATTTGTTCGGTATTAACTCGGTTCATAAGGTGTTATTTCTACAGTTTAAATTGATTCAGTTTTTTGCGTTCACTGGAGGAGGGAATGTTTAAAGCCTCCCGATATTTTGCAATGGTGCGACGTGCAACGGTAATCTCTTTTTCTTCTAAAAGCACCATTAGCTTATTATCACTCAAGGGCTTTTTTGGATCTTCTTTATCAATCAATGACTTGATATGAGATTTAATTGCCGTTGCTGATTGATCGGCGCTACCATATTGACTGACTCCTGTTGAGAAAAAATATTTTAGTTCATAAGTACCACGTGGGGTTTGCATGTATTTTTGAGTGGTTGCTCGTGAAATAGTGGATTCATGCAGCTCTAAATATTCTGCCACCTCTCTTAATACCAAAGGTTGCATTGCTTGCTCACCTTCTTCAAAAAATTGACTTTGTTTTTCAACAATAAAGCGTCCAACTCTTAATAAGGTTTCTCCGCGACTGTGAATGCTTTTGATTAACCCTTTTGCTTCAATGAGTTGTTCTTTTATTTTTTTATTTTGCTCACTATCATTTAAGTTTTTAGTCAAGTCAACGTAGGTTGAATTAATAGCTAAACGTGGAAAAGCATTGACATTTAATTCAATCAACCAACCTTGTTTAGCACGTTTTATTTTAAGGTCAGGAATGATTATTTCTGATTGAGTTGATGAAAAATCACGGCCAGGCCTAGGGTTTAAAGATTGAATTAATTTTAGTAGCGTTGTTAATTCATTCTCATTTAAGCTGTAAAACTTTTTGATGCGTTTATAGTCATGAAAAGAGAGCCAGTCAAAATGTTCTGAAATTAATTGTTTTGCTGTAACCACAAAAGGATTGTTAGGCAGTGATTTTAGCTGTAGTAATAAAGATTCTTGTACTGTTTTAGCTCCAACACCCGTTGGTTCAAATTGCTGAATAACATCTAAAACCTCTAAAAGTACCTCAATAGTATAAGGTGTTTCAGGGCATTCATTTTGATTAATGGATGTCAGTAGGGCGTTTAGTTCAGAAGAGAGGTAGCCTTCTTCATTAATGTCATCAATGATATAAGAAGCTAATACTTCTAACCCTTGATCCCAAGGGTAAATGTCTGATTGCCAAAACAAGTGGTCATGAAGGGTCTTTTCAGATGCTGTATAATTCTCAGCACTCACATAATCTTCAGCCGATTGTGTACTGGAAATAGGGGCATGATCAGAATAGACATCATCCCAATTACAGTCTATTTCCAGGTCGGTTGATAACGCTTCAGAGTTATTATTAATATCAATTGGCAGATCTTCAGAATTCGCATCATTGCTCTCTTGAGAGTCTATTTTTTGGTCTTGAATCTCTCGCTGAGCATCTAAAGACTTATTATCATCTTCAGAAAGTTGTTCTTCTTCAATTTCAAGAAGGTAATTTACTTCAAGTGTTGCTTCAATGGTTTGTTGTACCTCTAAAGCAGAATATTGCAAAATCTTAATCGACTGCTGTAGTTGAGGGGTCAATTTTAGCTGTTGGCCAATATTAATTTGTAAACCGGGCATGAGTGCCATCTGAAAAATAACTCCTGGCTGTGTTGTATTAGGATATTAATAACGCTTAAAGTAGAACAAAATAATATTGATATATCATAATCTAAAAAGCCTCAAGGCACATAAAAAGTTAGTGATAATAAGTGGTTTTTTAAGGTAAATATTGAATTTAAACCTAATTTAAACTGGAATTCTCATAGTAACGTTGTTAAACAATTCAGTTTCAATACGAAATTAACTTATTGAATTTAAATGAAATATTTCATATTTTTGAGTTTGATTTGGATTTAATAAGCGAATTTAAGGGCTGTTAAAAAGCGCCATAATATTCGTATAATGTATATTATGTTAAATTGACATTTAAGTAATATCATTTAAATTAGAGTTATCTCCCCTACTTTTTAAATTAAGACGATTAAGGCTTATGCTTGGTGGATAACGCAAGTAAATTGTAAAAATCCATTGTATGATTTTTAAACTGCCTGTATTATTTTTTAACACAGGTTGTCATGGCAAAATAGTTAACACTTTTTCAGGTGGTCTGCCTAATACCACTTTGTCGCCAATTTGCACAATGGGTCGCTCAATAAGCTTGGGGTGATGAACTAAAATATCGAGCCATTCATCGTCAGTTTTTGCATCCGAGACACTTAAACCAAGTTCTTTAAACAATGCCTCTCCTGTGCGAATAAGCTCTAAAGGAGAAATTGACATTAACTGGCAAAGGTTTTTTAATGTTGCTTTGCTGGGTGGTTTCTCAAGGTAATGAATCTTTTTAATGTCAATTTTTTGTTGCTGAAGAATTTCAAGACTTCCACGGCTTTTAGAACAACGGGGGTTATGGTAAATGATGGCTTTAGTCATTTTTATTCTCCACAGCTTCACTTTCTAAACGATTATTTAAAGCGGATTCAACTGCTTCAATTCGTGATTTACACAATTGATAAGCACGAGTGGCTTCATCCACCATTGGGACTAATTCATCAATGTCCACATCCGATGTATCGGAGAGTTTTTGAGCGATCTCTTGTAATTTTTGATAGTTCTCTTTAAAGCTTTCAGCCGCTTGTGTCATGGGATGTATCCTTTTTTAAAATACCTGTTTTTGTGTCAATTTGTGCTGCAACATAGCCATCAATAAATTCAAGCTGCAAATGGGGAGTTTTTAATGCTTGTTTTGCTGTGGTTACAGGTTGATTGGTGCAAGGGTTTTTGGCTAAATTAAATCCCCTATTTAATTGGGTTTTAGGTCCTGAACTTAAAATAAGTGCAATCCATTGTTGAGTCTGTTGTTTTTTAAGAGAAAGCGCTCTATTGGCGCCTTCTTGAATCATTTGTTGTAATGTTTTAAGTGCCATTTTTTTCAGTGAAACTTTATTTTTCAATGGCATCTCAATAGAGACCATCAAGTCATTTACTTGGTGGCGTTTAAGTTGCAGTTGTGCTTCACTTAAACGTCCAATTTTAGTATTTAATGGCTCTATCTGTTGTTTCCAGCGGAATAATAATTGTTGGCTACTGTGTTGAATGGTTTGATTTAAATGGGTTAATGTTTGCTCTAATTGTTTAACCGATAGCTTGCTTGCGTGCTCAATTTCTTGCCAATTTGCCTGTGCCTGCTGGGCTTGCTGAAATATTTGATGACGAATATGTCCAATAACCTTACTTGGGGTATCAAAACATCGATTGGCCACTTCATCTAAAATCGTATTGTCCCTTTCATGCCCTATTCCTGTGATAACAGGTAGGTTAGCATCGCATAATAACTTGGCAAGTGGGTAAGTATTGAGTGTATGCAAGTCCAATTTTGCCCCCCCTCCTCTAATCATAACCAACACATCAAACGGATTGGATTCATGTAATGCATGAACCGCTTGAAAAGCGACTTGCATCTCATTTTGTACGGCATCGCCCTGAAAAGCACTGTAAAAATATTTAAATTCGCATAGGTTTTGAGCATGTAAAAGGTCGGCATCCGCTCTAAAATCGCCAAGTCCTGCTGCATCAGGTGGCGCAATGATGGCTACTCTAAAAAAATCATTAGGCAAAACAAACTGCTTATTCTTCTGGTAAATTTCTTCTAAAATCAATTGTTTTCGCAAATTATTTAAGTTCTTTTCTAAGGCTCCAAGCGTGTAATTTGAATCAATGTCTTGAACTAAAATAGACAGTCCATACTGTTCATGAAAACTGACTTCA
>UOFC01000281.1_pt1 | contig 20968 bp, 18 predicted proteins | sample 1988771 | NCBI WGS metagenome assembly UOFC01 (sample SAMEA4712195, study PRJEB27164) | hydrothermal vent metagenome | biome: marine basaltic hydrothermal vent biome; feature: marine hydrothermal vent; material: mineral | place: Pacific Ocean | collected 2011-06-14/2011-07-23 | depth 1719 m | reverse complement strand
GGTGATCCAGATGATTCGATTTACTATAAATGGAGTCCTGCTGAATGGAAACATGAGTTTGAAGGGGCGGAGTTTTTTGAAGACATATCTAAAGCTCTTCAAGAAGAAGCTAAAAAAATGAACACTCAGGGACAATTTTTAGAGTTTAAAAAAAATGTATACGAGGCTTGCGTTGAAAGTTTAGAAAGTCTTATTAAGAATAATTTTTTTTCAAAAGATAGCAATGATTGTATTATCATTTTTACGTTATCAGATACTGAAGATTCAATAAATGAGATTAAGTGGGTTGAAAGGCTAAATAATGAACAAAAAGCCCACGAATTTTCTAATTGGGTAAATGGGGGGTAAAAGATTACATATTTGTAATGGTCTAATAAACCTGTAGGGTTCTATAGCCTACAACATCAATTTCAAATTTTATCCCCCTCCCCCACCTCAAACACCCGAGTCTTTCAACAAAAAACCGTACAAGAGATCGTTCAAACCATTCTCCATGAACACGGTCTTTTCGATTACGAACTTATGTTGAACGGGGTTAGATACTGTCTTAAAAATCACCTCTTTTTTACTTTTATTTATTAAAAATACACTCTTGAATTATTGTATTATTTTTGTTTCCCAACTACAGTGGAAGGGGGGGAGAAATTTTTTAAATCAACCCACAAATCAAAAATATTCCCCCCTTGCCTATTACGTATGTATCAGGTTTCACCACGTTGTACCATTCCGTCCCACATCTGAGTGCTGGGCATCACATTAATCTACAACGCCACCCAAAAACTTCCCTAAACCGATCCTATCAACTCTTAAACATCACCCACACAGGCACACAACCTCAATCCACGGAAGCTCGAAACGATACACAAAGCGCCGATACCCGTTATCACAATGCATTGACGCTGTTTCCACTGGATGTGCACAGTTGGCGTGCGTCCATTCCAATATCTATGGCGCGTTGTTTTAGTTCGGGTTCGTACATGCTACATTCCTCTTCAAAGTGGTGAGATTATCTCATTTTCTTTGTGTCGGTTTAGTGTAGCTACTCCAGTCACCTAACACCCCTGTAGGGTGAGTATGACTATGTTTTGCAAAGACACATGAAAAAGGCGTTATTTTTTTGCTTTTCTTTAAATCATTCAAAATCAATTTAAAATACGCAACAGAAGAAACCGAATCTTCAGAAGCAATCATTACACTCGCAACTTGAGGAATTTTGTCTGATGGTCTTTGAAAATTTTCACTCTCTAATTCTTGCCTCTCAAGACCTGATGGTTTTTTTCTTCTTGGCATCGCTAAAACTCAAAACTGCCTAAATACGGAATGGCACCATATTTACCCATTAAATATTGCTTCCCAAAAGCATCTGTTTTTCGTACTCCTTTAATCTCCGATAATGAATATATTTTTGTCGAGCCAAATTCATTTTTTTCACTAAACCAAACTTGTTCACGTTCAAACAGTCCAGAATTTAACAAATTCGTATCATGTGTTGCAAAGATTAATTGAGCCCCATTCACATTGACATCAGGATTTTGAAACATTTCAATTAACTTACTCGATAATAAGGGGTGTAAACTCGAATCTAACTCATCAACCATTAAAATGTTACCCTTTTTTAGAGTATCAAGCACAGGCCCAAGCATTCTGAAATATTTAACCGTTCCTTTAGATTCCTGTCTATCTAAATTAAATTCAGCTTCACCAACCTTAGCGTCTTGTTCATCATAAACAGTATGAGTTGTCATAATGGCTTGCTCAATCATCGCTCCTCCAGCCTCGACACCCTTAAGTTGACTAGAGATTATTTGCCGAACTTCTTCAGGTAACCGTTCAAACGGAAGCTCCTTCTCATGCAATTCAATCGAATTTATACCAATGTCCGCCTCCTTAATCAATTTGGACATGTTTTTTGAAAAGAGGGGATCTTTCATTTTACTTAATGTGTAATCAATAAAAGAATGATGAGCCATTCCATCAATCATATTAAAATTTTGAAACCAGTTAAGTATGCTTGAGGCTAAATCACTTGAATTTTGGTCACACTTCCAAAGAAACAATTGATTTTTTGGAATATTGATATTTTTAGATTTTTTATCAAAAAAAACATACCCTTCTTTAAATCTAGGATTTACATAGCTATCTTCGTCATCTCTTATAAAAAACCGTGCTTCTTTTCCCGCTTTATCAACAAACAACCATTCAGCATAAATATTTTTTTCGTCAAAATCAAAACCGTATCTAATTTTATTTTCATTAATAAAGAACACTATCTCAAAAGTTGTCGATGCATTTTGAGTTTCAGTACTTAATAAAAAAGGATTGTGCGCTAAAGAGTCCGTTGATAACATGACCTTTTCTTCATTTAGCACAATAGAACGCATTCTTGCCATCGCTTTTAGCAAATTACTTTTGCCACTTCCATTTGCGCCATATAACACCGCACTATTAAGCAAACGAAAATCCTTACGGCCACTTTTTGTCACTTCAAGCGTGTTTTTCTCACTCTTTTCAGTTTCATTCATACTAAAAACGACTTTATCCTTAATGGATAAAAAATTATCGACCGAAAATTGTAAAAGCATTTTTACCTCCTTGACTAACTCAAGATAATACACCAAATAAAACAGTAATTTGTATTTTTTTAACAAAATAAAGCTTTATTTCAAAGAAACAACACGGTTTTGAATAAATATTTAACCCTATTTATTAAAACTCTCTAAGCAATCAAACGCTCCAGCGTCACAAACTCAAAAGCGCGTACACGTGGCGTTCGTCTTTTGGGTGGTGTTGGCGCTCTATCTCTTTCCATTCATACGCTGTCCAATCGGGAAAAAAGGTGTCGCCAGTGATGTTGGCGTCAACAAAGCTATCGAACGACGTACTGTATTGGTGATTATGAACACGCACTTACGCTGGTGATTCAGCGCCAAGTCAAGCGAGGTCAAATGTGTTTTGATTTAGAGGGTAACAAATGCGATGAACTGGCGGATAAAAGCTATATTTACCGAGCCATAAGCACCAATCAAGACACTAAGACTGACCATGAGACATGAGATAGTTAACTGGTACAACCAGCGTGGCGAAGCCAGTGAGAATTGTATAGGATTTTGAACGGGAAAAGAGTTTGATTTTTCAGTTATAGTTCATTTTATGGTGCAAATTTTTTAGAAAATGTCTGATATTAAACGTTTTGATGAGGGATGAATCTCTATGTAAGGATTTGGGGTAAATAAATCTATTGAGCGCGCTACTAAAAGGCAGTATGATTGAGAGATGCTCAAACTAAAAAACATATCATCTAATACTTCTTTGAAGCTCACGGCCTTCATGTTTTCAAGTATATTATTCAGTGCTTGTACTCAGCAATCCTCTCCTGAAAACACAACCGTCTGGCCAACCAAAACCATCGAGAACTGCAATTTAAACTATCAAGTTTGCACAGCTCATCAAGAAAAACAATCCGTTAGTTTAAAAATAAGCCCCGACCCCGTTCCAATTGCAATTCCTTTAGGAGTTGAACTCTCCATCCAAAACATTCCCGCCGAAAAAGTAGAGCTCGATATCTCTGGTGTCAATATGTACATGGGCTATAATCGAGTAACTTTAATTCCAGATGGTGATAATGGACGTTATGTTGGAGGCACAATGCTCGCCTTCTGCACTACCGAAAAAATGCAATGGAAAATCACCATTTTGATTCATCAAAAAGGAGGTTTTCAAATACAAATCCCCTATTTATTAGAAACACTGGAAACAAAAATGCATTAATAAAACGCTTAATTAAGACAACAACGTTGATTTTTTCTTTAATGCACCCGCTACTAAAGGATGCACAAACTCAGATACATCGCCCCCTAATGCCGAGACTTCTTTGACTAAACTGGATGAAATAAAAGCATATTGCTCAGCAGGAGTCATAAACATGGTCTCAATTTCAGGTGCTAACTTTCGGTTCATCGAGGCAAGTTGAAATTCATACTCAAAATCCGATACGGCACGCAATCCACGTAACAGCACATTGCCACCAACTTCATGTACAAAATCAACCAATAACGTATTAAAACCACAAACCTCTACATTATCAAAATCGACCAACACCTTCTCAACCAACGCAAGACGCTCTTCTAAATTAAACAGCGTATTTTTATTACGATTATCCGCTACCGCAATAACCAGACGATCATAAAACCGTGCTGCACGTTTAATTAAATCTGTATGGCCTGTTGTAATCGGATCAAATGTGCCTGGATATACCGCAATAATCGACATATATAAACGTTCCATCTATGTAAAAAATAATTTCACTATTTTAACTGAGAATACAAAGCAGTAGATAGATCTAAAAAAAGAAATTAAAAAATAAAAGAATAGAAAGAGAAACTTCTTCAAATAAGCCGTAAAAGTACGCAACAAGGCTTGATTTCATTACAAAATAAAGCCTTGTGACTCCCTAATGATTGTAACGACTCAGCATAACCATGTACACTGAATCGTTACTAATTATTCATGCACCATACGACCATGCAATGGTTGAACAGGACGACTGTTGTCCTTCATCACAGAGTTCAATGCTTCAATCTGTGCTTTAGATGCGGTTGTTTGTGCCTTCATCATTAGCCACTGAACCTCTTCTGTACACGGCGGTGTTGTTAATGAACCTTTAAACCCAAAGTGCCCAGCTTGATCTGGAATAAAATCTAAACCATTCAAGTGAACACCAGAAACTAATGCTTCACCTGTTTTAGAGTGGGGCATATTATCCACGACTTTTTGAATAAAATCACTGTCCTTACCTTCATTAATTAATACCGCAACAACCGCTAACTTTCCGTCTTTAGAAGCATGAACAAAGTGGGCTTCCATTGGATAAGACTCTCCCATCAAAATATTTTCTGATGGTGTATGAAAATGCACTTGCAACAAGTCATACTGTACGCCATTAAAAGCAATAGAACTGCCTTCTTCAAAATTGACCTGAACTGTATATCCATTATTTAGAATTCGCATTGGAGAGATTTGATAATCAAACTGCACTGCTGATTGATCAATATCATGTGTTGGACGAACATTAATCGGAGACTGCTCTTTACCTGTTTTACAAGTCGCAAATTCAGAGGATAAGTCTCCCCAATGAATCGGAGCGATTTCCCCTGTATAGCCCCAACTGACTTTTTTCTTAGAGACATCACCTTCTTTTGTATCAAGGTAACTGCTGCACCCTATACCCGAAAGCGCCAAAGCCATTGTTGAAATAAGTGCTATTTTTTTCATTGTATTCTCCCAATTAAAGTAATATGAAATACGTATGCCTTTAAGCACACTAATTTTAGCCAACTTTTCATACATTTCATAGCTAAATTATAAATTGAGACCTTTACACTGCTTGAATTCGGATCATCATTCACCCTCTTTTCTAAATAACCCAAAGCGCACCTGAGATGTTTTTTTTTCTCGATAACAACTCCACCCTTCAGGTAATTTTGGCCAAGCCAACTCTCTTTCTTGCTCTAAATACAACCAAGACGAAGGCTCCGTAACCTCATTTGAAAGCGTGCCAGTTGTAAATAACTTATCTACCGTTTTTTGCATTAGCCCTTGATGAAAAGGGGGATCAACAAACACCATATCAAAATTCTCCCCCCCCCCTCTCTCAAGCCACAATAAGCTGTCTCCCTGTATAACTTGAGCATTCATTGTTTTTAGCATATCTAAGTTATTTTGTAACTGCCTTGCAGCGGGTACTGACAGCTCTAAAAAAATCGCTTTTTTTGCGCCTCTTGAAAGTGCCTCTAGTCCCAATGCACCACTGCCTGCAAACACATCCAAACAATTTGCACCAGCTATTTTAAACTGCAACCAATTAAAAAGTGTTTCTCGCACCCGATCCGAGGTAGGTCGTAACCCTTCCGAGTGTAAAACAGGGAGATTTCGACCACGCCAATCGCCTCCAATAAGCCGTATATTACCTTGTTTTGATATACGACTTCTTTCAAAAGAAGGGTTTTTTTGATGTGACTTTTTATCTTTTTTTTTACTCATTTACTTCTACCTCAACCCTTTCATTGACTCATCTCATTCTTATACAATGCATTTTCTGATATTATGAAGTAACCAATGCGATTAAGTACAAATAGGTACTCATCATGCCAAAATCAAACCAAAAAACATGGCACCACCTATCAGGGGATGACATTACCCAATCTCTAAATCCTAATGTATCCAAGGGATTAAACCAACAAGAAGTCCTGCAAAAGCAAACACAATATGGCCTCAACACGCTCACCCTGCAAAAACAACAAGGGCCTATTTTACGATTTTTAAAGCAGTTTCACCAAGTGCTCGTTTATATATTATTAGCCGCCATCGCCATCAAACTCTCTTTAGGCAGCTGGGTAGATGCTGGTGTTATTTTTGGTGTGGTGTTACTCAATGCCATTATTGGTTTTATTCAAGAAAATAAAGCCCTCAGCGCACTGGATGCACTTTCCAAAGCACTTGTAACAGAAGCAAACGTATTACGCTCTGGCGAAAAACAACGCATCAACGCGCAACAACTCGTACCTGGAGACATTGTCTTTTTACAGTCTGGTGATAAGGTTCCAGCTGACATTCGCCTGCTTCAAAGCCGAGAATTGCAAATTGATGAATCCGCTCTAACGGGCGAGTCCGTTCCCGTACAAAAAAAGACCGGATGCTTAATACAAGAAACACCACTTGCTGATCGCACCAACATGCTCTTCTCTTCTACACTCGTAACTTACGGCACCGCAAAAGGCATTGTTGTTACAACAGGAGACAATACTCAAATCGGTCAAATATCTCAACTTATTAATAGCACCGAGCTGCTGGCGACCCCCCTCACCCGTAAAATTAAAACATTCAGCCACATTCTTTTATTTGTGATTCTAACGCTCGCCATCATCACCTTTGGCGTAGGACTGTGGCACGGTGAAACATGGGAATACCTCTTTATGGCCTCCGTGGTCATTGCCGTAGCGATGATTCCTGAAGGACTACCTGCCGTCATGACCATCACGCTTGCCATTGGCGTTGCTCGAATGGCAAAAAGTAATGCTATTATTCGCAACCTTCCTGCGGTTGAAACCCTAGGTAGCACCACCATTATTTGCTCGGATAAAACAGGCACTCTCACCCGTAATGAGATGACAGTACAACAACTTTGGTGTGCCAATAACCATTATCATGTAACAGGAACAGGCTATATGCCAGAGGGACATATTTTACAAGATGAGCATCCTATCAACCTTTCTCAAAACCCCGTTCTTTCAGAGTTACTGCTGGTGGGATTACTCTGTAACGATGCTCAACTCAAACATAAAGAGAATCAATGGGTGATTACTGGAGACCCTACCGAAGCAGCATTACTGGTTTCAGCAATGAAAGCCAAATTACCCGTTTCTCCTTCCCTTAATCAAAACTCAAGACTGGACACCCTTTCCTTTGAATCACAACATCAATACATGGCTACGTTACACCAGCAAAACAATACCTCAAAACGCATTGCTTATCTAAAAGGCTCAGTTGAAACTATTTTACAGCGAAGTACCTATTTATTAGACCACAACAAACAACGCTCGCCATTTGATCCAAACGACATTTTAAATCAAGTAGAGCAGATGGCAAAACAAGGATTACGCGTATTAGCTTTTGCCAAAAAAGAACTACCCGAAAACACACAACACATTCATCATTCAGACATTCAAACAGGACTGATTTTTTTAGGTCTGCAAGGCATGATGGATCCCCCAAGAGCAGAAGCCATCACCGCAATTAAAGAGTGTCAAAGTGCAGGAATTCAAGTCAAAATGATTACCGGCGACCACGCCGAAACCGCCAAAGCCATCGCCCTGAAAATGGGACTGATTTTGCCCCATACTGCTCAAAATCAAGCCGTTAAAAATGGAACTCAAATTGAACAACTGCACGGACAAAAACTGGTTGAAGCCGCATGTAATACCGCTGTGTTTGCCCGTGTAACCCCCGAACAAAAATTACGGCTCGTTGAAGCAATGCAACAAAATGGCGACATTGTCGCTATGACGGGGGATGGGGTAAATGATGCCCCCGCTCTACGACAAGCTGACATTGGTATCGCCATGGGCATGACTGGAACCGATGTTGCCAAAGATGCGGCCGATATGGTGCTCACCGATGACAACTTTGCTACCATTAAAAAAGCGGTTGAAGAAGGACGCGGCGTGCTTGATAACCTCATCAAGTTTTTAAGCTTTATTCTCGCCACCAACTTTGGCGAAGGGCTTATTATTATGGTCGCTGTATTAATGGGCATGGTACTGCCCGTACTGCCTGTGCAAGCCCTATGGATAAATATGACCGCAGCAGTATTTTTAGGCCTAACCCTTGCCTTTGAACCCCGTGAACCAGGCATTATGAACAAGCCCCCTCGCGCACCCGACACGCCTATATTACAAGGTCGATTAATTTTTAGAATTTTTCTAGTCGGTGGATTGCTGTTTGCCGGCGCATTTGGCCTCTTTAAATGGGCACTCTATCAAGGTGCCAGCATTGAAGAAGCCAGAACCATTGCTGTTAACGTCTTTGCCGTAGGCGAAGCCTTTTATCTGCTCACTTGCCGCTCCTTAAAATACTCCATGTTCAAACTCGGTCTGTTTAGCAATCCATGGATATGGGGGGGAATTTTTGCCATGGCCATCGCACAACTCAGCCTAACCTACCTCCCCATCATGAACCAACTGTTTCATACTGCGCCCATTGCATTATCCGATTGGTTGTCTATTTTTGCAGTTGGACTTATTATTTACCTTGCCATCAGTGGTGATAAGGCCATTCATAATTACTTGGAAAGAAAATAAAAAACAATTAAAATTTTCTCCCCCCCCCCTCTTTTTTCACAAAAAAATTGACCATTACCGCTTGCTAAGGAGCCTCTCTGGGAATAAAAATCATAACGCGGGAAAGTCATTTTGAGTCCCGTTTTTCATTCTCAAACAAGCTTCTAAACCAGCGTAATTTTTTCAGCAGACAAAGTAATTTTTTGCGCTTTATAGAGCCGTCCAAGCGTTTTTTTATAATTCGCCTTGCTCGTGCGGTACACGCTGAAAATAGCTTCTGGAGTACTTTTATCGGTTAGGTCTGATTCGCCATTATTTTCAACCAAAAAAGCTAAAATACGCTCGCCCAGTTCATCCCGCGCAGCAGCACCATGGCGTTGGATTCTGAGGTTAATTTTATAGTCGGGACGAATGCCTTTAATGTAACCTTTAAGCTTTTGACCCATACGCAGTGGCTGTAAAATATCAGAGCTATGAATCAACCCCAGGTGTGTCCCATTAATCACCGCGGTATAGCCTAAATCACTGCGACTCACCACTTGCAAACGCACCTCTTGTCCACTTTTAAAGTCGCCATTTTTTTCATGCAAATACAAACTTAATTTACTGGATGCCGCCACTCGCCCAGAATTGTCGATATAAAGATAAACACAATACGATCGCTCCGCTTCCATAGGTACGCGCTGTTCTGCAAACGGAACCATCAAATCTTTTGGCATACCCCAATCAAGAAAAGCACCCGTACGATTCACTTGGTTAACACGTAAATAAGCCACCTCTCCGACATAAGCCAACGGCTTGTCGGTGGTCGCCACCAAGCGATCTTGAGAGTCTAAATAGATAAATACATCAATCACCTGTCCCACTTCAGCCGTATCGGGTACATAACGCTTTGGGATTAGGACTTCACCCAAATTCTCTGCATCCACATACAAGCCAAAATCAACAGATTTGACAATCTTTAAATGATTCATTTGTCCTATTTGAGCCATGCTTTACACCTTTAACAAGGAAAACGACCATTATAACGAGAGATAAGCCTTGGAATGGCTAAACTAAAAATATCCATCCAAAATTTTCTCCCCCTTCCTGTCAAAGACGCCAACAGCATTACCATAGAGTTAAAGAGGGTGTGGGGATTAGGGTATAATTTAAAATTGAAATCAATTTAAGTATGGATAGATAGAGCATGGACATAATATTACCAGACCACCGCCCAGAACAACTCGAAAAAACGTTTAATGCCATCTACCTATATGACCACCCATTATACTCATTAATGGCAGAACCCACGGTGTTACCATGGTTACTGGTCATTCCCAAGCATCCCCTAACAGATCCCGCGTACATCGAAAAGCTGTATGGCGAAATCCACCGATTAATTCATGCGTTACAGCAAGCTGGCTTTGGCCCCCACTTTAATCTTGCCAAACTTGGTAATCAAAACCCTCATTTACATATTCACATTATTTTTAGAACCGAAGCAGATGAAGTTTGGCCTAACCCTGTTTGGTGCCACGAGCCCTTAACCCGTTGCCATCAAATGCCTTTAACCTTCAGAAAAGCTCTGGGTGATTACTTTTCATAAAACCCTAACTCCTTGAATTAACATGCAATAAATAAAATGCAACAAGTTAGGGTAAAACCAAGTCAAACACCTGTGCAATATGTAACGCATTTTGTTGCCCAAAACGATTTATTTGATGACGACAGCTCATTCCCGTTGCCACCACTAAATCACCTTCCAACGTGTTTTTTAAAGCAGGTAACACACCCTGTTCGGCAATTTTTTTAGACAGTTCATACTGTTTATAACCAAACTCTCCCGACATACCACAACAACCTGATGCAATCATCTCTACTTTGATTTTTGGAATCAATTGCAACGCCATTTTAGTGTCCATAGGCTTTGCCAATGCTTTTTGATGACAGTGAACATGAAGCCAAACTTTGCCAGAAATATAGGGGGGGGGAATTTTTTTAAATTCTGGTAATTTTTGTTTTTTTACGAGGTTTAAGAGCAACTCTTCAAATGATAAAACGGGGCTAGGTTGCTGTAACCACTTCGCTTCAGACAGCGTTTTTTTATCTAATAAGGTTGCAAGCTCGTCACGCCAAACCAATAACTCCGATGGTTCAATACCAACCACCCAATCATTTGATGCAACGGCTTTTAACTGCGAGATAACACCAAGTAACAAGGCTTTCGCTTCATCTAATAAACCTTGGCTAATCAAGGCACGTGGCGAATGCGTTAAATAAACGGGCTTAACCGTTAACCCCAACTTATTCAAACTACTTAATGTGGCCTTTGCCACCTCTGGCTCTTGTTTTAAACTAAATACGTCACACAAAACCCAAACGGTTGTCATTAAAGGAGAAGCGACGTTTACTTGATTCGCCCACCACTTGGGCACATCAAACGCTTTAATTTCTGGCAAATCACAGCGTTCATCCACACCCATCAACCGTTTCACCATTTTAGTATTTTGTACATAATTAAACACGGCTGGCCATTTTGCCCCCACCGCCAATAACTTATCGTAATGTTTTAATGCCCAACGTTGCATCTTTTGGGGTTTACCACCCGTTTGGTACAATACCTCTGACTTCAATTTTGCCATATCCACACTGGCAGGACACTCATTTTTACAGGCTTTACACCCTAAACAGAGTGTTAATGCGGTTTGCAGTTCATCACTCGATAACGCTTGAATTGGATCAAGTTCGGTAAGCGCAAAACGCAACAAATTACTGCGTCCTCGGGTTGAGTAATTTTCCTCTCTGGTGGCTTGATAAGAGGGGCACATCACTCCTCGCCCAACCGATTTGCGACATGCGCCCGCTCCATTACATTTTTCAACGGCATCCATTAAGCTCAAATCGGCCGACCAATCAAATCCCGTTTTTAGTGTTTTTTGTATTTGGCGATCCGCTCTTAAGTTCTTTGTAATCGAATGCTTACCAATAATCACATCTGGATTCAATAAATTATCAGGGTCAAATGTCTGTTTTAATGCCACTAAATAACCGTAAACCTCTTCACCAAATTGCTCGGGCAAAAACGGCGCTCGAATACGGCCATCACCATGTTCACCAGACAAAGCACCACGATATAATTTCACCAACGTTGAGATACGTTGTGCAATAATTTGAAATGTTTTTCGCCCTTTGTCCGTTGCTAAATCCAACTCAGGACGAACGTGAATCAACCCTACCGAAGCATGTCCATAATAAACACAACCCACGTTGAGTTCGGCCATTAATGCCCTCACATCACGATAATAATTGGGCATTTGATCCACAGGAATAGCGGCATCTTCAATCACGGCTACCGCTTTTTGCCGTGTAACTTTCCCCATCAATAAACCCAAACCTGCTTTACGAATCGCCCAAATTTTTGAAGCATCGGTTTCTTCAATTACGGGGGCGGCATAAGCATTATTCGGTTCTTTCTGTGATAATAACCATTGCGCCACTTCTTCAATGCGCGTATTAAGTAACATTGCATCGTCATCAAACAGTTCAATCACCAAAACGGCACCGGGTGTATCTTGTATCCAAAAACGGTTTTTTTGATGTTGTAAATTATCTTGAGTACAGGCTAAGGTAACTTGATCAATCAGCTCAATGGCGGCTGGCGAAAAAGTTAACAGTTCAGAAACTTGTTCCAGTGCGGATTCCACAGAGTGATAGTGAGCACAAATAAGTTTTCGATAAGAGGCTACTTTTACCAAACGTAACGTTGCACGCTTAATGACGGCAAGCGTACCTTCACTGCCACAGATTAACGTTGTTAAATTAAACGGTTTACCTGTAGGATTAAATGGCTGGTGGTGTCGATACAATTCATCCAGCGCATACCCTGTATTACGGCGTTTAATGGAAGGGTGCGGAAATGCCGCCAAAATTTTCTCCCCCCCCTTATGTAACAAGTCCATCACAAAACGATAAATTTGTCCTTCAAGGGTCTGTTGTTGCAATTTTTGCTGCAATGCTTTTGACGAAAGGTCTGAAAATATCGCCTCGGAACCATCCGATAAGATCACCTCTACCGACTTAACATGCTCACGAGTCGTGCCATACCACACGGAATACGATCCACAAGAGTTATTACCAATCATTCCACCAATCATGGCACGATTAGAGGTAGAAGTATCGGGTGCAAAACGCAATCCATCCATTGCTACAAAATCATTTAAATCGTCCTGTATCACGCCTGGTTCGACCACGACTTCTTGTTGTTTTGGAGCATAATCAAAAATATTATTTAAATGCTTGGAAACATCAACAATTACGCCAGATCCAATAGATTGACCACCTAAAGACGTACCACCTGCTCGAAGGGTTAAAGGACGTTGTTGTAACAATGCCTTTTTAACGGTAAATAACAAATCAGATTGCGTTTGGGGTAAAATAATTTCTTGAGCTTCTAATTCAAAAATAGAGGCATCGCTTAAACAGGGCATAACAAAATCTCAGACAGTATGAATAAAATAAAATTAACCCCCACTCAATTCATCGCCAAAGGAAGAGATCGCGCATGTTACTACCACCCTACCCAAAAAGACTTATGCATAAAGGTGGCACTGAAACCTGAAAAGCAGTCCTTACGAGAGAGGTCTTATTTACATTTTTTAGCTCAAAAAAAAATTGATTTACATTTAATCAGTCAATACAGAGGCGAAGTCAACACAAACCTGGGTAAAGGGTATCTTTTTGATTTGGCAGTCAACCACGACGGAAAATTAAGCCCAACACTCAAACAAGCCATCGAAAACGGAGCGCTTTCTCAACAAGAAACACGCCTCTTGTTAAAGACCCTAAAACACTATTTAAACGATAATTTAATCTGTGTCAAAGACCTCAGTCCAAACAACTTGACTTATGTTACCCATCGTAAAAACAAAGCAAAATTATTTATTATTGATGGCATTGGCAACCCTAACAATAATCCGCTTACCATTCGCGTTAAATACTTAACAAAAAAGGCCATTGATAAAACGTGGATGCGTCTTGAACGCAAAGTTAACCGCTTGTATCACCCAAACGCTCGCGCCCAAACCCTTCAAAATAAAACGACTAAAACCAATAAAGTCTCACCATTCATTGTACTTTCAATCCTCATTCTCATCACGTCCTTTTCTTTGCTTACCATCGAGTGATACTTGACTGTTTTTGACCAATAAACTAAAAACAAATATAAGCGTCATAAAGAGCCAATAATGCGCTGAATACGTTGCAAATTCTAATGGACTTTCAACCATAAAAGCCACCAACATTGAGGTAATAAAGACCAGTCCTGCAATAAAAATGGGCTTATATTCGTCACTCGCTAAACGCAATCCCTGCCAAAAATGCCGAATTAAAAAGAGAAATAAAAACACTAACAATAATGTGGGAAACACGCCATATTGCACCCATGTCATTAAAAATTGATTATGAACATGCGAAAGCTGTAGCCCAGAATGCTTTAAATTAAATTCCTTCAAAAAGAACAGCTGACTGCCCTCTTTAAATTGTGCTAAAAAACCTTCCGAGCCGTATCCAAAATAGGGTTTTTCTTGAATCATCGTCATTGCGGTTCCATACATTGATAAACGCAACCCAACACTGGTCAAAGGATTCCCTTTTTCTGTATAGTCATCAAGATCTGTTAAAACCAATGATGCTCTTTGTTCCATCACTTTAGAAACAGGAACGATTGTATTCATCACAAATAAAGAGGCCACCAATAACACAATAATGCCCATAAATTTTAGAAATACTTTATGTCGATACGCTAAATAAAAATAGTACCCCCCCCAACCAATTAATGCCTCACCCCATCCTACCCATGCCGTCCGGGTTTGAGATAAAATCACCATAAATACATTTAAAAAAAGCAACAATAACCAAAAAAACAATACCACAGAGTGTTTTTTATAAGCCCAAACAATACCACCTAGCATCAAAATAAAAAGTGTATTCGCAAATAAACCAAATGAAATTGGGTTACCAAAAGCATCTCCTAAACGTCCAATATCTTCAATGCTACCCCACCCTGAATAGTTTAATTCTAAAACAGAACGAATCAGCATAATGACACTGGCTGCCATTAAAAAATACCAAAAAAAGTCTAAGGAAGGGCGCAACAAAAACAGTAGCCATGCAAGCACCAAAAAACCAATAATTAATAACGTGATTTGGATTTTTTCCAGCATTAAAGCTGTGTAAGAAAAATGAATGATATTTGAAAAAAATACGAAAGCACAAAATAGAAATAAAAAAGCGCTCCAAATCAATAAATCTTGTGGCCACACCTCTATTTTTATTTTAATCCATAAATAAACAAATAAAATAAGAACAAAAAAGAACACTTGTTCAAAATTATAAGGAATAACCGATCTCAAACTGTATCCAGCAAAAATCAACAGTACTAATAAAAAACTGACACATTGAAACCGTCTCGTACTCATAGGCTCCAATATATTTTTTTTATCATTCACTGCCGAACTCTCTCGTTATTTAAAATCATTAATGCAGGCAGCAGCTGATGCTTAAACTGCCAATGAAATTGTTTCGGCTTAGGATGTAATAAAACCGCGACAACATAAAAAAATATCAGTAATTTTTTTTCTTGTTCTGACAACACCAAACACTCAATAAATACTGGCACACTTCTTTGAAAATCTATTTTTTGTTTTGATAAAAAAAAAGCAATGTCCCAAACTCGCACACCATAACACCAGTATTGAAAATCAATTAATTTTAACTTTTTTTCATCACTGAGCATCATATTAGATGCTTTAAAATCGCCATGCACCAACCCCAAATAATCATGTATATTCTCTCGTATTACTAAAAAAATGCGCTTTAACGTCTTTTGAACATGCGCCATTTCTGTTGGAAAAGAAGACAATAAAGTATTACGTTCTTTAATATAGTGATCTAAAAATACGCTCGCATCTGGCGAATCAAATTGACAAACTAAATGAACCAAAACATCACGAATACGACTGCCTGGTTCAAGTGGAGGGAGGGTATGGGTTGTTTTGATTGTTTGAAAAATATCCCCACCTGCTTTGCACGCTCGATACAGCCCTGCTACTTGTTCAAAACTGGGCGATTTAATCGGCCTTAAGCACTCCAACACAACAAATGAAACGTTTGATTTACCCAGTTGCCCTGAGGTTAACCAGTCTGGTGCAAATTGTTTTTTTGTTTCAATGTTCTCTTGATGCCACTGTAAAAAAAAAGATTCTCGCGTTAACAACTTATTCAAGGCAAATTTTGTTATCCAATTATTTTGTGTTTTCGGTAATGATTGAGATACAAATGTGTGTCTTAAAAAGCCTAAGTTATTTGACCCTCCTAATGCTTTATATTTTGCTGTTAAACCCGTCACACTCTTTTTGGCTAAAATCGCAACTTCAACCTCCTTCACAATGTTGTCCAGAGAAAGATTACTTTGCTGTTGTAAACCCTCTAATACTTTAAACTTTCGATTCACTCGCCGCCTCAAGTCAAACCATATACGTTTTAAAAAGCACATCACAAAACGTTATTCCTTCACCGTGCAGACAATGGATTCAATCATCTGTTGGTTGGCTTTTTTGGCGTTCGTTAAAAAAACACCTATGGCTGTATGTTCGGTATCAGAAAACGATTGCCACTCCAAAATATTTATTTTATTTAATGCATGAACATCCATCATTCGACACGTACTACCAAACACCTCTTTTAATAAAAAACTAATTTTAGGCGTATTCGACTCCAAAGCAACAAAAGGAATATGGTTTTTAAGGCACATCGTCACCGTATGATAACGCCCCGTTATCACTAATTGATACTGTGCAAGATAGGCTTCAAAACTGGCAGGATCCAAGCTAAAATGACGATCGGCATACGCCCATTTACAACACGACATAATAAAACGCCTTGGACGCTTCCAAAAGGAATAGTTGGATGGTCTTGCCACAATCATTGAACGATAATCCGCTTGATAGCGTTGACTCATTTTTTTTAAAAACGGCACATCCGTTTGCATAACTGAATCAATCACACACATAGGCTTTTGAGGCTGATATTCAATGCAAGTTGGTATCGCAAAGGTCATATCCGGTACAAATGTACAAGCTATTTCATATGATTCCAACGTATCAAAACTGGCCCGATCTCGCACAAACACTTGATCAAACTGGCTCAACGACTTATAAAGCACATCATCATTAGCAAATAACGTTGCATTGATTAAAAAAGCAGGCACCTTTAATGCTTGATGTGCATAATCAGCAAATTCAACTAAGGCTTGCGCCTGCCAACGTTTCGACCCATGATGAATGGTACCCTCTCCATTTACGATAATGGCATCCACTTTAGGCATCGCCTCAATCTTAGCTAAATGCTTACGCCAATCAACCCCTACTGGCCAAGTCCAAATAATATCCACCCCTGCTTGCTGTAATAATATTTCTAAATTTTTCATCACCATCAAGCAACCATAATGGCTGGTAGGTCGAGTATCATTAATTACGGCAACACGCATCATTTTTACCTTAAGGAAGCACAATCGTTAACTGTGACGTGGGTAAACATTTTTGTATAAACTGCGCTTCTTTTTCACCATCATGAGGGTTAACATAAATATTCATACCCAAAAACCGCTTTACCTTTTCTTTAAACGAATAGGTTTTGTGCCATGAATCATTTTGAAAAAAATCAAAGCCATATAACGTTAATGTTCCATCCCCAATTAATCGCCTAACGGTATCAACCGCCATACAGCCTGTAGAAGGTCTTGCATCCAATATTTCATAAAGTTCTTGCCACCAGTCAAGAGGATAAAATTCAATGTTGTCACACGTTGATTTCGAGATCATGTCCCGATTTTTAGGAGACATCCACATCACCAAAAACTCTTTTTCTGCCAATTTTTCTATTTTTGTTTTTTTGCCTGAAACACATAAAAGATCCAATCGAGTGCCCACGCTTTGCTTCATCTCTTCTGGTAATTTCCAAGCATCATTCATTCGAATGACAACGTCATAACGGTCAACATCAAATTGTTGGCCTAATACCTTTCGCGAGTTACCCACCAATGCAACACGCTCTCCTTGAATCAAAGACACAATATTTGCCAGATCATTCACTTTAAATTTCTCCCGCACTCACTTGTTGAACAATTTTATCTGGCGTTGCCACATCAATATTTAAGTGATTACACAGCATCGCCATTTTTTGAGAATAGTCGTCATCTCCTAATTTCATCATCATCACTCGCGCATTTTTATTCACAAAACGTGCAAGTAAAATGGTCGTTGACATATCACCAATCACAAGGCATTGACGTAAAAAAGGCAAAATCATTTCAAAGCTAACCTGGCTGGGAAATAATACCGCCCCCATTTTTTGTACATTTAATACATCTTCTTTTCCTGTCACAGGGTGGTATTTTACGCCTACTGTTATTTTTTTTTGCCTAAACGATAACAATAACGCGTCAATTGCTCTCTGATAGCCTGAAATTTTTGAAAAAATCAACGGATTAGGCAGTGTAATTAAAACATCCAAAGCGTCAAGTTGTTGTGTGCTCACATTTTCGGCCTTTAAAACCTGTTTCGCAAGGTCGCCAACCAAATTTAAAGCACTCTCATTTGGCTGTATCTGAATGGATTTTTTTGACTGCAATAACAGACAACGTTGTTCAGGATGCATCAGCCAAAGTTCATCAATCCAACGACTTGCCCCAATGGTCGATGGTGAATCATACCAAACGCCATAACTTATTTTTTTAAGAACCGCATCAATATAACGTTCCGATTTTTTATGCGATGCTGCCCGACCCAGATAAGAAAACACGCCATCGTCTAAATAACACCCCGTACAAAAGGGGTTCTTTTTTTTCGCTTCTTTAAGAAAAAACTGGCCTAATACGCTACGATCATTTCCCAAAAAAACACGATCTACCCTCAAAGATTGAAGGCTATTTTGTATCGTAACAAATTGAGCACGACGATGTTTCCACAGCTTCCACCCCTTCATTTCCCTGCCACTGAACATTTCAATACTGGTAAAAGGAGCCAGTACGTCACACATAACCGAATAAAAATTTAAAGGTTTACTGGTATATTGATCCATAAACATCAAGCGGCTCTCACGGTCTTTATGCGTATAGGCAAGCAATAATGCCCAAAAAAAATGCAACGTAGAAGAAACCAAATAGACATCTACTTTTTTAGTCATGCAAATAGCCATCCAAAATCGCATTAAAATCACTTAAAATCGTGACTCCCAATGAGGAAAATAACGCTCTAAAATCACTTTCAAAATGATTGCTTTCAGTTAATACCGCAACACTTTGAATATCTGAACGCAACCATTTAGTCGTTAACAATGTCGTGCCAACATCACCAATAACCATCGCTTGTGATTTTAAAACAGGCAATACAAACTCAAACGCTAAATGAGAGGGAATCACCCAAAACTGTTCATTTTTTTGTAAAAAAAGAGGATCTACTCCTTCTGTTCGGGGATGATATTTAATCGCAACCGTCTTCCCTCTCTCTTTTAATTTTTCCATAAAGCCTGTAATACGCTCAGAATATCCATGCATTTTTTTAATATTATTAGGGTGTGGAATCAACATAACCACATCCGTTTTTTGCAGTTGCTCTAGCGCTTGGCCAACCAAATTAAACTCACAAAAAATCGCACGACTCAACGCTTGTACATCAGAAGATGCAAACCATTTTACAGGTAACTTTTGTTTCATTTTATGATTTAAAGCCGAAATGCTTTGATCTGGTTGAAATAACCACACTTGCTCAATCCAATCAGAACACCCCACCAAACGAGGTTCTTGCCACCAACAACCATATATTATTTTTTTTAACGCCGCATTCACACTGTCTTTTAACCAACTACTTTTTCGACCCGCATAAGAGTACAAGCCGTCATCCATGTACCACCCCTCAACCACGGTTGAACTTAGCTGACCCAGTTGCATTAAATACTGAAACTCTACACGGCGATCACTGCCCACCGCAATCGCATCGGGTTTAAATTGATTAAACAAGGTGGACAACATAGTAAAGTTTTTTTTACGTTCGCCTATTTTTTGCCAGCCCTGTGCCACGCCAAGCGTCAACTCAACGCGTTCAAAAAGTGCCCCTTCCCACTGTTTAAGCGCGTTAAAATACGGATTTGTCTCACGGGTTTTTTGATCAATTAATACAATTTGAGAAACCTGTTCGTCCGAAAACGCAGAAGCATGCGCCACCGCAACCAAAACATTTAATGGGGTGGAAGGTAAATAAAGCACCTTTTTTTTACCCCCCCCCTTCATTGTAGACATCATCTGAGACGCATTAACCTCATCAGGTTTTGAAAAACGTTTTCTACGCTCAACCCTTCCAAAGATTGCGCTTCTGTTTTTTTATCGGGGAACTGTTTTAAATAATCTGGCGCACACGGCGATGCAAGTCGAATCACTTGAGAACCATCCGCCCCCACTAATTTAGGATCCGTAACACGATACATCACCACCATCGGCACATCCAATGCCGCCGCCACATGAGACAAACCTGTGTCCACAGACACCACCCCTTGTGCGTACTTTAAAAGTTGTGCCACCGTATTCAAACTTAAAGGTTGCTCTGGCACCCAAGCCATCCCTTGTTCGCTGGTTTCAGCGATTCGCAACGCTCTTAAACGCTCCTCTTCATTGCCCCACGGCAACACCACATGTCGTCCAACCGCATTAGCACGCGCCAACAAATCGACCCAATAGGCTTCCGGCCAATATTTACTTTCCCATGTTGTGCCGTGTAAAAACACCCAATAAACACCTGCTTGAAACGCATCAGGTAAAACGGAGGGAGAATGCCAAGTGGTGGTGTCTAACCCATACACAATGGGCGCATGACTTTCCAAATCGTACCCCAGTGTTTTACAAAACAACTGACGAATACGTTCTATCGCATGTAAATCCTTACTCACGGACTGTTTTTGGGTGTAACACAAACTTGCCAAAGGCTCTCGAATACTTGACCAATCATAGCCTGCAAGGGGAATCATGTTTTTTTTAGCCACTTTTCGAGCCACCCAAGCACTTTTTAATAACCCTTGAGCATCCAAAACCAAATCGTATTCTG
>UOFC01000246.1_pt1 | contig 21028 bp, 19 predicted proteins | sample 1988771 | NCBI WGS metagenome assembly UOFC01 (sample SAMEA4712195, study PRJEB27164) | hydrothermal vent metagenome | biome: marine basaltic hydrothermal vent biome; feature: marine hydrothermal vent; material: mineral | place: Pacific Ocean | collected 2011-06-14/2011-07-23 | depth 1719 m | reverse complement strand
ATGTATTGGAGCTACAGGCGCACGGTGGGCCTATTGTTTTGCAGTGGTTGCTAAATCGAGTCGTTGAATTAGGTGCTCGGCTGGCTGAGCCAGGGGAGTTTTCAAAACAAGCTTTTATGAATGATAAGTTAGACCTTGCTCAGGCAGAGGCCATATCGGATTTAATTGAAGCGTCTTCGGATCAAGCCGCACGTTCTGCAATTCGTTCGTTGCAGGGCGATTTTTCACGTGAAGTGAATGCGCTGGTTGAAGAGACCATTCGTTTGCGTATTTACGTTGAAGCTGCGATAGATTTTCCAGAAGAGGAGATTGATTTTTTATCAGATGGCAAAGTCGCTTGTGATTTACAAGCTCTCTGGCATCGGCTACAGAAAGTATTTGAGGCCGCGAAGCAAGGCGCTTTATTAAGAGAGGGAATGTCAGTTGTTATTTTGGGTCGTCCAAATGCGGGAAAATCGAGCTTGTTAAATGCATTATCGGGCCGAGAAAGCGCGATTGTGACGGATGTTGCAGGGACGACAAGAGATATCGTAAAAGAAGAAGTTCATATTGATGGAATGCCATTACATGTTTTGGATACGGCTGGTGTTAGAGAGGCAACCGATCAGGTGGAGAAAATAGGCATTGAACGTGCTTGGAAAGCTTTAGACAGCGCCGATAGAGTATTGGTTATGTTGCAAGCGGGGGAGAAAATTCACCAAGAAGATCAAATTATTTTAGAGCGTTTGCCAGCTCATATTCCAGTCACGTTAGTGCGCAATAAAATTGATTTGATTCAGCAGGAACCAAAGATTGAAATTGAACTGGAGACGCAGCGTACAATCATTTGGTTGTCGGCAAAACACCAGCAAGGGCTGGATTTGCTTAAAGGGCATCTTAAAGCGGAAATGGGCTTTTCACAAACAGAAGAAGGCGTTTTTATGGCTCGCAAGCGGCACTTAGAGGTGCTTAAAGTTGCACTGTCCTGGATTGAAAGTGGACAACAACAGCTAGAAGGCTTTGCTGCGGGGGAGCTGTTGGCTGAAGATTTACGGCAGGCACAGCAAGCGTTGTCTGAAATCACAGGTCGCTTTACTTCGGATGATTTATTGGGTCGTATTTTCACCTCTTTTTGTATTGGTAAATAGTTTCTTATGGGATATGTGGTTCCACTTGAGGAAGCTTCTACAGAGGTTGTGATTAAAAAAAGCCGTTTCATTGCTTATGCTAAAGGCATTGTTTCACGTGAAGCAGGTATGCTTTGGTTGGCTGAGGTAAAAAAACAGTATCCAGATGCACGTCATCACTGTTGGGCTTATATGATTGGTGATCCAAAGTGTGCGTTAAATGCTGGCATGGGAGATGATGGTGAACCATCAGGTACGGCAGGAAAACCCATCTTACATGTATTACACCATAAAGAGGTTGGGAATATTATGGTGATTGTTATTCGTTATTTTGGTGGTATTAAGTTAGGGGCGGGTGGTTTAACGCGAGCTTATAGTCAAGCGGCTCAAGAAGTGATGGCTGTTTTGGTGACAGAACAACAGGTTGCAATGGTAAAAATTGGGTTAAGCTGTGATTTTTCTTTAGAGCAACAAGTGCGTTATTGGATTGAATATTTGGGTGGTTTGGTGCTCGAAGTAGATTATACTCAACAAGTGGCAATGAAAGTCTCAGTGCCTTTGAAGGAGCAATTAACCTTAACATCGCAGTTACGAGCAGGACAGTGTGATTTTAAGATTTTATAATCGAATAGATCCGTTGTCGATTTGGTTTTTAAAAGGATTCAGTAGATGAGCTACGTGGTACAACAACGAAAAAAAATGATATTGATTTTAGTCCTGAGTTTTTTTGTCGTAGGCGCGTTGGCTATTTTTGTTGTGCGGGATACCACGCAGTTTTTTATTGAAAAACAAGCGGAAGAAGTGGCAAAAATTATAGCTACTTTTGCAAAAACAGCGCGTTCAGTTTATGCCAATGTGGCCATCTCCAAACTGAAAAATGATGGGTATGGCTCGCATGTTGATTCAGCAATCCATGAAGGGTATATCCCAATTCCAGCGCAATTCTTAAAAGCGTTAGGGCAGGCAACCGAGCAAAATACCGCTAATTTATTTCATTATCGCCCCGTAAGTCGTTGGAATATCGAACCATCTCAAGGGCTTTCAAGTGATTTTTTAAAGTGGGCATGGCCTCAGCTTGAGGCACAAGATCAGGAGAATCCTGAAGGTCCGATTGATTGGCAACCGGTTTTTCGTATTGAGCAGGTTGATGGGATGAATGTGTTTCGTTACTTAACAGCCGATTCGGCAACTTCAGCAAGTTGTGTCGCTTGTCATAATCATTATGAAACGATGGAGAATATTAAAAAATTTCGTGAGCAGGCAGGAGTTCCGCTTGGAAAGTCATGGAAACAGCATCAATTATTGGGTGCGCTTGAAATTACCATTCCGTTGAATCGTATTGAACACGTTGCAACTGAACAGCTTAACCGAGCTGTGTTGTGGATTTCTATTATCTTTTTGGGGTGTTTGGCCTTAATTGGAGGGGTTTACCTTTTAAATGCTCGATTGCATCGTAATTTAGAAAACCTTTCGTGGGAAGCCAACCATGATCCGATGACGGATTTGTTAAATCGTCGAGCGTTTGAGAGAGAGGCTGAGTCATTGTGGGAAGAGACTATTGATAGCGATAAAGAGCACTCACTACTCTTTTTAGATTTGGATAAATTTAAGTTGGTTAATGATACTTATGGGCATCATGCTGGAGATGCTGTTTTAAAGGCGGTGGCGGAATGCTTGAGTTGTGAACGAAGAGAGTATGATTTAGTTGCTCGACTGGGGGGAGATGAGTTTGCACTGCTGCTTCCTTATTGTTCAGTTGACGTTGGAATGTTGGTCGCAAAAAGAATTTTACGGAAAATAGACTCTATCCAAATTGATTGGAAAGGTGAGGTCTTGACGGTTGGTGTCAGTATTGGTCTTGCAAAAATGGATAAGGACTCTCCAAGTGTTCAAAAAGTGATTGAACAAGCCGATATGGCAAGTTATGCGGCTAAAAAATCACTGGATACGAAAGTTGTTGCTTACTCTGAAAAAAATATAAGCTGATTTGTTTATGGCATATTTTGTTTAAAAATTTATTCATATGGCGTTATAATGAAAATCATGAAACACTTTTTAATGGCTTTTTTGATTCTATTTTCTGCCTTATCGTCATCTTGGGTAGGTGCGTCGGTGTTTTCAGTTTCTCAAAATGAAGACAGCTTAAGCGTAAAGCAGATTGTTTTAGAGGAAGGCCATGTTGCATCTGTTCAGTATCAAGAACACGCTGTGAATGGTTGCGCTTCTATGTCGCAAGAAGCGAAACGAGTGGTTCAAAATGAAGAACATGCCTATTGTGTGAATTGCTTTGACCAATGTCAATGTGACGAGAGTGCTTGTCATAAAATTAATTCACCATTAGTCGGTGTTCATTTAGAGCCTATTAATATTCAGGATATGGCTAAAATATCCCCTCTTTTTGTGCCTTCACAATTACAAAAATCCCCTATTTTTCTCGATTTTCGTCCCCCTAAAATTTCATAATTTTTTTTGGCAAGTTTAAGTTCGTTATACATTCTGTTCGCATTAGCAATGCAGGAGTTTGTGTCTGAATTGGTCTTATTCGTTTAAAAAGGTTTTTGTTATGAAATTTTTATCTTTAAAGGTATTGTCTTGTTTGTTTTTGGCAATCATTTACTCCTTTCCCGTGAATGCAACAGAATCTGTTTCTCATGCGGGGCATGATAATTCGGACGATCATGCGTCTGAAATTGCACTTTTAGAAAGTGAATCCACTGCAGTCTATAAATATGTTTGCCCAATGCACCCTCAAATCATTCGTGACCATGAAGGCACTTGTCCTATTTGTGGTATGGATTTGGTGAAGCAAAAAATTCAAGCATCGGTTGGTGCGCCTAAAATTTCAGCAGGAGGTGGCGCAAACGGTTTAAAGCAAGGTTTAGCCATTCGTACGGCTGAGGTGCAAAAAACTACGTTATGGCGTTATATTCCAACGTTTGGCAAGGTTGTTTCGGATGAATCTAAGTTGCTTCATATTCATCCAAGAGCATCGGGTTGGATCAGCAATTTAAGTGTTCATAGCTTAGGTGATTCCGTTGAAAAAGGTCAGTTACTGTATCGTCTGTATTCGCCTGAAATTGTTTCTGCACAACAGGACTTTTTATTGGCATTGCAGAATCGTAAGCGTTTAGGAAAATCAGCCGATTCGTTAGTCGCTTCTGTCAAAATACGATTGGAGTTGTTGGGCGTTAGTCGAGGGGTGATTAAGCAAATTCAGCGTAAGAATAAAACGATCAATCAAATTCCGATTTATGCTAGTCAAAATGGCGTGGTTTTAGCCCTTTCTGTCCAAGAAGGTATGTATATTCAGCCCCAAACCGAGTTAATGACGATTGCAGATTTATCAACGGTATGGGTTGAGGCAGAAATTTTACCGCTTCAACAGAGCTGGGTTAAAACAGGATTGACGGCGAACTTAACCAGTCAAGCATTTCCCGCCCAACGCTGGGAGAGTCAAATTGAGTATATTTATCCTCTAACCGATATGCGAACCCAAGCATTAAAAGTTCGCCTGCCAGTGGTTAACGAACAGCATTTGTTAAAGCCGAATATGTTTATGGATGTTGAAATCTATGGGGGGGGGAAATTAAATGTCTTGGCGATTCCGCTCGAAGCCGTTATTGATGATGGCAAGACGCAAAGAGTGGTTCGTCAGTTAGAAGGTGGTGAGTTTGATGTGGTTGAAATTACCACGGGAATTCAAACAAAAGGCATTGTTGAGGTATTATCAGGTGTCGAAGCAGGACAAAAAATTGTCATTTCAGGTCAGTTTTTGATTGATTCAGAGAGTCAAATTCAATCCAATCTACGGCGCTTAATGTCGGATGGAGAAACACCACCACCCGCAGAACATAACCATTAAAGGAGTCGGCTAGATGATTAATCATATTATTTCGTACTCTATTCGTAATCGGGTATTGGTTTTGTTATTAAGTGCTGCCATGGGAGCATGGGGTTGGTTATCACTACAAAATACCCCTTTGGATGCCATTCCAGATCTTTCCGATGTTCAGGTCATTATCAAAACGCCTTTTGCAGGACAAACGCCTCAAGTGATTGAAGATCAAGTGACTTATCCCATCTCGAACTTGATGATGTCGATACCCAAATCGAAAGCGGTGCGGGGCTACTCTTTTTTTGGAGATTCTTATGTTTACGTCTTGTTTGAGGATGGAACGGATCCTTATTGGGCAAGATCTAGAGTATTAGAGTATTTAAGCCAAGTAAAAGGTTTTTTACCTGCGGGTGTTCAACCCACGCTTGGGCCAGATGCGTCGGGAGTGGGTTGGGTCTATCAGTATGCATTGGTTGATCGAAGCAATCAATATGATCTTGCTCAGCTACGAAGTCTTCAAGATTGGTTTTTAAAATATGAGTTGCAGTCTATTTCAGGTGTCTCCGAAGTGGCGGCCATTGGTGGCATGATTAAGCAATATCAAGTGACGGTGGATCCCAATAAATTACGTGCGTATCAAATTCCACTCAAAAAAGTTCAGCAAGCGATTCAGCAAAGCTCGGTAGAGATGGGTGCATCGGTGATTGAACAAGCTGAAGCGGAGTACATGGTGGCATTAAAAGGGTATGTCTCCAGTGTAGCAGATCTTGAAAAAATTCCAGTAGGGTTGTTTTCAGAAAATAATACCCCAATTCTTTTAAAAGACATTGCTACCGTGAAGCTCGGCGCACAGTCTCGCCGTGGGATTGCTGAGTTAAATGGGGAAGGTGAAGTGGTTGGTGGCATTATTGTCATGCGCTCGGGTGAGAATGCTCTGCAAGTGATTGAAGCGGTGAAAGCCAAAATGGAGACCCTTAAGTCAAGTTTGCCACAGGGTGTTGAATTTGTAGAAGTCTATAATCGAGCCAGCTTGATTGATCGTGCAGTGGCGACTTTAACCAATAAATTAATTGAAGAAATGATTGTTGTCGGTTTAATTTGTTTACTCTTTTTAATGCACATTCGCTCCGCCTTTGTGGCGATTTTATCATTACCTTTGGGGATTTTAGGTGCGTTTATTATCCTAGAAAAAATGGGCGTTTCCGCCAATATAATGAGTTTAGGGGGGATTGCAATTGCAATTGGTACGATGGTGGATGCCGCCATTGTTATGATTGAAAATACCCATAAACATTTGGAGCGTCATTTTAAAAAAACAGGAGAGCACGCAACGGGTGAACAGCATTGGACGTTAGTTTTAAATGCCTCGAAAGAAGTTGGTTTGCCTCTTTTCTTGTCACTGTTAATTATTGCATTGAGTTTTGTGCCTATTTTTGCATTACAGGAACAAGCTGGTAGGTTGTTTACCCCGCTTGCTTTAACTAAAACATTAGTGATGGCGGTTGCCGCAGGTTTGGCTATTAGTTTAATTCCCGTTTTAATGGGGTACTTTATCCGAGGAAAGCTTCCCAATGAGTCAAAAAATCCAATTAATCGGGTTTGTATTGCGGGGTATCGTCCGATATTGATTCGCGTATTGGCTTGGCCCAAAACGGTGTTGCTGATTTCTCTTGTATTGTTAGCAACAATTATGTATCCATGGCAGCAGCTGGGATCGGAATTTATGCCAGAATTAGAAGAGGGTGATTTGCTTTATATGCCTACCACCTTGCCGGGTTTATCCATTGGTCAAGCCCAGGCATTATTGCAACAAACCAATGCCATTATTAAAAGCTTTCCCGAGGTTAAAACCGTTTTTGGTAAAATCGGTCGTGCCGATACCGCAACCGATCCTGCACCTTTAACCATGATTGAAACCACCATTCAATTTCATGATAAAGCAACATGGCGAGAGGGGATGACATTGGAAAAGCTCATTGGAGAGTTTAATGAAGCGGTTAAATTTCCAGGATTAACCAATGCATGGGTACAACCGATTAAAACGCGTATTGATATGTTATCAACAGGTATTAAAACCCCTATTGGTATTAAAATATCAGGAGATGATTTAGCGGTAATTGAAAAAGTAGGTCAAGAGATTGAAGCGGCTTTAAAGGAATTGCCAGAAACCTTATCGGTTTATTCTGACCGAGCTGAAGGCGGGCGCTATATTGATATTTTGCCAAACCGTGAAAATATGGCTCGTTATGGTTTAAACATGGGAGACTTGGCAGATATTTTATCCACTTCGGTGGGGGGGAAAACGTTGCAAACTAACGTTGAAGGTCGTGAGCGTTATACCATGAACTTACGTTATCCTCAGGTATGGCGAGACTCTGTTCAAAAACTACAGCAGTTACCGCTGATTACGCCAACAGGACAAACGATTCAGTTGGGGCAAGTGGCCGATGTCATGATTAAAATGGGGCCTCCGATGATAAAGTCTGAAAATGCCCGTTTAAATGGTTGGACATTTGTGGATCTAAATCAGGGCGTTGACTTGGTAGGCTATGTGGAAAAAGGAAAGGCGATTATTCATGACAAAGTGAACTTGCCAGCAGGTTACAGTCTAAAGTGGACAGGGCAATATGAGTATCTGATAAAAGCTCAAAAAACATTGGAAGTTGTGGTTCCGTTTGCGTTGCTGATTGTTTTTTTATTACTTTATATTATTTTCAAGGATATCACAGAAGCCTTAATGATTTTAGGCGTATTACCATTCGCTTTATTAGGCTCTGTTTGGTTTATTTGGTGGCTAGATTACGATTATTCGATTGCGGTAGCGGTTGGCATGATTGCACTGGTTGGCATTGCCGCAGAGTTTGGGGTCATTATGTTGATGTACCTGAAGCATGCGATTGAAGCGGCAGAAAGAGAAGAACAGTTGAATAACCCTAAAGAGTTGATTGCCGCCATTATGGTGGGTGCAGTTCAGCGTGTTCGCCCAAAAGTGATGACCGTGAGTGTGATTGTGGTGGGGTTACTGCCTATTATGTTTGGCACAACAACAGGCTCAGAAGTAATGAAGCGCATTGCCGCACCGATGATTGGAGGTATGATTTCGGCTCCTGTGGTGTCGATGCTACTCATTCCTGTTTTAACTTATATGCTGTATAAGCGTAGATTATTTAAAAATCAAAAAAATACAGGAGAGGAAAAATGAAGCATTTTTATACGAATCGTCTCTATCAAAAAACAGTGAGTATTATGATTGGATGTTTGTTCGTGCCACTTTCGGTTTTAGCAAAGGATTCTATCGAAAGTTACCCTGTTCAAGAACAATCATTACAGCGGTTATTTTTACTGGGGCTAGAGAACAGTCCTGCTATTCAATATGCCCTTGAACAACAAAGTAGCGCGTTGAGTAATCAAAAGGTGGTGGACTCTTTTTTGAAGCCCGAAGTCAGTTTTCAATCCGAGTTAAGCTACGCCTGGATGGAAAAACAGTCGTATGCCAGAACAGCACATCAATTGAAAGCATCCTATCCTCTCTATCAACCAGACAGAGAAGATCGTTCTCGCATCGCCTCATATCAAGCTTCTGAACGTAAGCTTCAGATAGAAGAAGCAAAGCAAGCCTTGTGGTTAAAAATATCGAACCTTTATTTTAACTATTGGATAGAAAAAGCAGAGCAGCTCTTTTTACAAAAAGAATTTGAATCCATTAGTGACATTATGGAACAAGTTAAACAACGGTTTACGATAGGCTACCAAGACTTAAATGATATTTCGGATATACAAGCGCGTTTGGACAGTAACCGAGCCGATTTAATTCAAATAGAGCAAAACTTACGAATTACCGAGATTGATTTAGAGGCTACATTAGGGGATTCGATTGATTTATCAAAAATTTCCCCCCCCCCTCCCTTACCTTCTTATATTGATTTAGCGAATAATCAAAGCGATCTATTCAGCTTAATCGAACAACATCCCACACTGTTACGTTACGAACAGGCATTATTAGCCAGCCGTAAGCAAGTTGAGTACGAAAAAAACAAAGACGGAGTGGCAGTTCAAGCTTTTGGTATAGTGGTAAACAATCAAAGTGATGGGTACTTTTATGACGATGCACAAGGCGCCAAAATTGGATTAAAGTTAAATATTCCTTTATATTTAGGCGGTAAAATAGAGGCCGCTGTGAGCAAAGCACGGTCTGAAAGTAATCAGGTCATGGCGTTAAAAAGACAAAAAGAGCTGTTGTTAATGGCCAGTCTTCAAAATGCAATCGAAAGCTCACAACATAATCAAAAAAGAGTGGCCGCATTAAAGGATGTTTTAGAATCAAACAAGCAAGCACTTGTGGCAGCAGAAAATGGCTTGAGTACTGGTAATCGAAATATTTTGGATTTATTGGATGCGCAACGAAGTGTGCATCGTGCCGAACGAGATATTAGCATTGTGAATAATCGTTTATGGACTAATTGGCACTTATACCAGTGGAGCACCGGGCGATTAACTTATTGAGACCGTTGCAAGATATAATCACGAGCAAAAAGGGCTGATATTTCCCTGTTTTTCATCCTAAGTCCGACAGCCTCCTCGGAGCCTGTCCGAGAACTAAAAATCGACTGCAAATCCCATAAACATCATAAGGCGAGCTTATCAAAGTCGTTAAATAGCCGTGCTATTCGCCTTTTTTGATAAGCTCGCCTTATAACGTTTCTGTGATTTTCGTTACGGTTCTAGTTCTCCGACAGCCTCCTAGGGATTTAAAGTATCCAGCTTGGACAGTTCATTAGCAATAAAATCAATTAGGGTGGTAAGGGCTTTAGTGGGGTGAATTCGGCTAGGGTAAACGGCATAAATATTAGGGTGCTCAAAGGGAGCATCGGGTAACAGCTTTACCAGTGCACCTGATTTGAGTTCGGTTTCACATAAAATTTCGGGCAAAATGGCGAGCCCCTGTGCATTGAGGCATAATAATTTGTTCAGTGTCATGCTGTTACTGGAAAGTTGGTAGTTATCAATTGGTATTGGTGGAAGTTCCTTGAAGGTTAAGTGGTTTTGCTTGATATTGATCATAATGTTTTTATGCAGGTTAATCTCTTCGATACAGCGAGGCGCTTCTTTGGACAGTAGATAGGTTGGACTGGCGTATAGTCCCATTCGGGCGGTGGCAATGCGTTTTGCAATGTAACTGGAGTCTTCCAGTTCACCAATTCGGATGGCGAGATCAAACCCTTGAGTAATTAAATCTTGATTGGCGGTACTGAGATCCAGTTCAACTTGGATATTGGGGTGTTGATCTAAAAATTTGGGCAGCACATCGTTTAAAAAGTCCGTACCAAATTCAGGTGGCATAGTAATGCGTAAATGCCCCGTAATGTCTTTATGGTATTGAGTGGTTTGTGTATGGGCATTTTGCAGGTGAATGATTAGGGGAGAACAGTGGTTAAACAAGAGTTCTCCTGCTTTGGTTAAGCTAATTTGTCGGGTAGAACGGTGGAGTAATCGGGTTTGTACACGGTCTTCTAAGGCTTGAATATGTCGTGATAGCGTAGACTTAGATAGTGATAGCCGTTGTGCCGCTTTGGTGTAATTGCCACATTCGATGATGGTGATAAAGTAATAAATTTGATTTAAATCCACGGTTAGGTATCCACAGTAATGCAAAGAAATCCATTTGGTACTAGAATAACAAAACTTAAACAAAAAAGGATGGATCATGTCAGACACCAATATTAATATTCAAGTAGTAAAAGAGTATCTATTAAGCCTTCAAGCAGATATTTGTCAGCAATTGGCGGCAGAAGATGGCGGTAAAGATTTTATTGTTGATGAGTGGGAGCGCGAAGGAGAAGAGGGTGTAATGGGTCTAACGGGCGGAGGGCGTACTCGTGTGATGGAAGGTGGTACAGTGATTGAGAAGGGGGGGGTAAATTTTTCGCATGTAAAAGGAAAAAGTTTACCGCCTTCGGCAACCGCGCATCGCCCTGAGCTGGCAGGCCGTTCGTTTCAAGCGCTGGGTGTGTCATTGGTGATTCATCCTCATAATCCTTATGTTCCTACATCCCACGCCAATGTACGCCTGTTTATTGCAGAAAAAGAGGGAGAAGAGCCCGTTTGGTGGTTTGGTGGCGGGTTTGATTTAACGCCTTATTATCCTGTGGATGAAGACATTGTGCATTGGCATAAAGAGTCAAAATCGGCCTGCGATCCATTTGGAGATGACATTTATCCAACCTATAAAAAATGGTGTGATGAATATTTTTATTTAAAACACCGTAGTGAAACTCGTGGTGTGGGTGGTTTGTTTTACGATGATTTAAATGAAAGTACCTTTGGTTGGGACTTTGAAAAGTGTTTTGCGTTTATGCAATCGGTGGGTAATCATTACATTACCGCCTATCGTCCTATTGTGGCAGCACGCAAAGAGATCTCGTATGGTGAGCGCCAAAGAGATTTTCAATTATATCGCCGTGGTCGTTATGCGGAATTTAATTTGGCGTTTGATCGAGGCACTATTTTTGGTTTGCAAACGGGTGGACGTACCGAATCCATTTTAATGTCGATGCCACCTTTAGCGACTTGGAAGTATGACTATCAACCTGAACCAAGAACAGAAGAGTCTAAAATTTATGACTATTTAACTCCTCAAGACTGGTTAAAAACACTTATTTAACTATTTTGGCAATCAAGTATTATGGACAAACTGCGTGTTGATAAATGGCTGTGGGCGGCTCGGTTTTTTAAAACCCGAGGTGTGGCACTAGAGGCGATTAAAGGGGGGAAAGTGTCATTAAACGGCCTGAAACCCAAACCCAGTAAAACGTTAAGGAAGGGAGATACACTTCACATCACTCAAGTGCATCGTCAAGTGGAAATTACCGTATTAGCCGTTCGTGATAAACGTGGATCGGCGGAGCAAGCTGAGGCTTTATATCAACTGGACAGTGAACTGCTTAATCAACGTAAACCAACAGCGGACATGGCATTGGCCGGCTATCGTGAAAAAGGCGCTGGCCGGCCGACCAAGCGCGATCGGCGTAAAATTGAAGATTTTTGTTCTTAATTTTTGAGGGAATATAACATGAAAAAAAGAGTGTTATCTACCATGTTCGTTACGATCGTTAGTGTGCCCTTGCCAACGATTGCCAGCTTCAATGCATTAGAAAATTTGGGTATAGGAATAAATTATGGTTTTTTTCAGGGGCGACTTTGGAGCTAAGTTATCCAATGAGTCAATATTTACAAATACGGGGGGCTGTATCTTCTGGTATTTCAACCAATACAAAAGTAAATAACACAGATGTTAATTACAAAATTCAATCCGATGGTGGTATTAACCGTTTAGCGTTAGATTATCACCCCTTTGAAAGTGGTTTATTTTTTTCAGCAGTGAATGCATTTTAATTTTTTACCCATTTTACAAGCGGGAGTGACCTATCGGTTTTAAACGAAGTTGATATTTTATAAATCATTCCACGTTTTTTTATGAGTGGATTAAGAATGAGTTAAGCCCGCAATTTTTGCGGGCTTTTTTATGGCGAACGTGATTTAATTGTAAGCCATATTACTAATGAAGATTTTTGTACGAAAAAATAGATGGATAAAAAAGCTAAAATTCATCTGAGTTTATCTTTTTCTTTCATATTGATTTCGTGCAAAGGCCTCAAATGGAAGCGTTTTTTATGAGTGTATGTACGGTTTTGTATGATGCAGAACGATTAGAAGTTTTTGAGCGAGATGTTAAGCCTCTTTTAGACGAGCATCCGTGTGATTTTATTGTTTATTCTGAAAAGGCTCTATTGAGCTTACCTAAAAATCATCGTGTATTGGTTTGGTTATGTGATGAAGATCTTTATACCTTATTGCCGATGGCTGAAAAACATCAATGGCAGTTGGGGTTTTTGCCACATCCAGAGATGAATCGAGCGAGTCAAAACTTTTTAGTGCCTAAAAATACAAAAGAAGCGATTTTAGATATTTTTAGTGTTGAAAAATCAGTTTCCACAGGATTAGTGTATTGCAATGATCAAATTGTTTTAAGCTCTGTTATGTTAGGAAACCCCGAAGTCATGAGCTCTGTGGCAACCTTAGACGAAGGCATTTGGCGTAAACTTAAGCGCTTAATGATTATGATTTTAAATTTAGGAAAAATGCGTTTGTTTGCTTGTGAACTGGAGACATCAAAACAAAAAATGATTCGTACGGCAGCCTTAGGGGTGACGATTGTGTATCGTGTTAAAAACAGTGATTTTACCAAACGTTTAGAGAAAAAAGAGCTTATAGATGAATCCAGTTTAAATGGATTAATTTTGGCACCAAGAAGCATTATGGAGATGGTTCATTTTTTATTTTATCGTGTATTTGCAAAACAATTCGGCAAAGTGTCCTTACCAAGTTATTTAGGGCATGTAAAATCAGAATCGTTTACGGTTTCTGGCGGTCAGATGTTTGACTACAGTGTTGATGGCAAGCCTTTTCGTGCAGATAATATTTCTGTTTCTTTACATAAAAATGTATTGCAAGTTTTAAATACAAAGCTACCCGAAAATCAGGCAGATCAACCTCAAAAAGAGTTAGTGAAAATATCAGGTTTGCCTAAGCCTCAGTCAATTAAAGAGCTGGTTGGTCGTCCTTTGCCATGGATGCATCATGCCGACTTAGAAGAAGTGAAAGAGACGTTTATTACATTATCTGATAATGCTCAAAGCTCTCAAACGTACCTAGTCTTGATGGTGTTAAGTACGTTGCTGGCCACCATTGGTTTGTTTGCCAATTCAGCCCCAGTTATTATTGGAGCGATGATTCTTGCGCCTTTAATGGCACCTATTGTGTCATTATCCATGGGGGTATTACGTCAAAATACAGAGTTGGTTAGTGCAAGTGGAAAAACATTGGTTGTTGGTGTTTTATTGGCCATTTTTTTTGGAACTTTATTAAGCTTAATGGTGCCTTTGCATTTAATAAATTCTGAAATTGGCGCACGTTTAAGCCCTACATTATTAGATTTGGGTGTCGCCATAATCTCAGGAATTGCTGCTGCCTATGCCAGCGCACGATCCGAAATAGCAAAAAGCTTAGCAGGTGTTGCGATTGCGGTGGCACTTGTTCCGCCACTCGCGGTATCGGGCATTGGGTTGAGTTGGTTGGATTGGCATGTTTTTTCAGGTGCTTTTTTATTATTTATAACAAATTTGGCGGGCATTATTTTAGCAGCGGTTGCCACCTTTTTTATAATCGGTTTTAGCCCATTTCATTTAGCCAAAAAAGGGATTATGCTTTCACTCGGCTTTGTGGTCATGATTAGTGTTCCGCTGGTGCTTGCTTATACAACAATGGTTGAAGAGCAAAGAATTATTTATACTTTAGAAGGCTGGAAGACGGAAAGTATTCAGATAAGAGATGTGACGGTTCGTAAAGGAACGCCACTTTATATATCAGCCAAGCTGGTTTCAAGTAGCCCACTCAGTGCAAATCAAATTGATGTCGTTAAGTCCAATATGCAGGATTTATTAGATAGAGATATTCAGTTAGAAGCGATTTCAGCCGTGGTTCGTTAGTTTTTATGGTGTTTTTAAGAAGGGGGGCATTTTTAACCACAAAAATGTCCCCCTTCTCTTTAATAAACCCGTTTTTCTCTTTTTTATGTTTACAATATTTTACAAGGTACTTATGACACAATTAACGATGACAACATTAGCATTATGGTCAATCACTCTCTTACTGATGAGTTTATCCGCCTCCTCTTTGGCCACATCATCCGCAGTGACTTCTTTTGAACAAGGGGTTGAGCAGTATAATAATGAAAATTATAGTCAAGCATATAACATGCTACTAGAAAGTGCGAACAAGCAAAATAATCAAGCTCAATTTTTGGTCGGGCACATGGCTTTATTTGGTATTGGTACAGAAAAAAAACCTGAAAAAGCATTGGAATTACTGACCTTATCCGCTAATGCAGGCAACCCCAGTGCACAAAGTTATATGGGCACGATTTATTTACAGGGCGAGTTGGTTGAAAAAAATGAGCAAAAGGCAGCAAAATGGCTCTTATTGGCCGCAGAAAATGGTGTGGCAGAAGCCCAAAATAATTTGGCACACCTGTTTATCAATGGTCAAGGCGTTGAACCCTCTACTGAACAAGCCTTTCATTGGTTTGAAAAAGCCGCTGAACAAGGGCTTTTAGACGCCAAACTTAGCTTGGGCTTAATGTACGAACAAGGCATTTACGTTAAGCAAGATTACCAAAAAGCAGCGCAGTTTTATCAGGTTGCGGCGGAAAAAGGCGCACCTCAAGGGATGCATAATATTGGAATGATGTTACTCTATGGTCATGGATTTGAAAAAAATACGGAAAAAGCCTGTAATTTCTTTACCACAGCAGCGCAGTTAGGTTTTCAAGATTCCATTAATAATTTGAATATTTTAATTCAAAAAGGCATTTGTCAAGCTATTGCCACGGACGCACACCAATCACATGCGATGGATAATAGCTTTAAACCTTTTTAAACCCTTTTTAGAGATACCCCATGAAAACGTTTTTTTTATTAATCAATATAATCGCTTTAAGTGCCTGTAGCACAATAAAAGAGGCGAATATCACTCAAACAGACATTAATCGCTATGAAGTTACAAAAAGCAGTGCCAATTATTTTGGTCCTGGGGTACTGCAAAAAGAGATTACCCGCGAAGCCACTCGTTTTTGCAACACTTTAAAGAAGAGATTGCATATTATTTCAGTACATGAAACCAAACCTCCTTTTGCAGGAAGTAAACGACCTTTAGCGGAACTTAAATTTGAGTGTCGTACTAACAAACATTAGAGACCTTTGCACGATACAGGCACGAAACGAAGAATTCGGCGTCCGTAGGGGTAAGCCGAAAAAGCAAAATGAACTTTTTCTCGTGATTGTATCGTGCAAGGCCTCATTAACTAAGATAACAACGAATGCCCTATCCCATAAAGCAAATACAAGCGTCCTATCAACCCATTGAAGATCGCATTTTATTGACGATCAAAAACCATCACCAACAAGTCTATTTAGGTTGGGTTACCCGTCGATTTTTTAAAATTTTACTGCCTACATTACACGGTCAACACCCTATCACAGGCATAGCCTTTTTTACCACCACATCAACGCCCACAGGACCTCAAATTAAAACCTCTAAACCTGTGTTAAAAAAAAATCGAGGAGATGTTGAGGAATACCCATTAGGAAAAACCCCATTACTTTTTACCAAACTGACTTTTCAAGCATTAAAAAGTGAACAAGCCAGCTTTATTTTAGCCCCAAATACTGGACAAGGCATTGAACTGCCTTTTACCCCAATATTATTGAACTTATTATTAACCAAGCTTAAACCTGCACTGCATGAATCGGATTGGGGATTAGAAGAAAAAACTATTTATGGGTTACCCTCTGTTCGTTTGCAATAAGAGGTTTTTGTGAAGCGGTGTAAAGTGGAGACCTTAAAAATAGTATAACCAACTCAACCAGCCTCTGAAAAAGTTATCTTAAGGACTTGTTCAGACCTTCCTTAAGTTATATCTGGATAGCGCGCAATCCTAATTTACATTTCATTTTGTGGGCAGGCTTTCTAGTCTTTAGTAAGACGATAATGCCATAATGGCATCCATTTCAACATCGGTGCCTTTGGGCAGTTCTTTAACACCAATGGCGGCTCGTGCAGGATAAGGTTGTTCAAAATACTGTGCCATGATTTCATTTACCGTTGTAAAGTGACTTAAATCGGTTAGGAAGATATTAAGTTTTGCGATATCTTGCAAAGAGCCACCAGCGGCTTCACATACTGCGGTTAGATTTTTAAACACTTGATGTATGCGCTCTGCAATATCACCTTCTTTCATTTCCATGGTGTCAGGAATCAGTGCAATTTGTCCAGATAAATAAACAGTATTACCGATACGGACGGCTTGTGAATAGGTTCCGATGGCTTGGGGGGCATTGGAAGTAGAAATGATTTCACGCATGATCTTTCCTTTTTTTGGATGGGGATTAGGGCTTTATATTCGATGAATTTTTTCAACAATAGACAATTGTTTTAAACGACGCATAACCTGTGCTAAATGCACGCGATTGCGTACATTAATAACAAAGTACATCAGGCTGTAGCTTTCGTCTTTATCTTCGGAGCGTACTCGTTCAATATCCGTCTTGGTTTTTGCAATTTCATTGGCAACGGTGGCTAATACGCCGCGTTGATTACTGGTTTCAAGTTGAAGCTCTGATAAATAGGTGCCTTCGGGGGAGGGTTCCCAGTTTACGTCTAAACACTTTTCGGACAAGTTTTTAATACTTTTAACATTGTGGCAGTTGCAACGATGAATGACGAGGCCTTTTTCGGCACTGATAAAGCCAACAATCGTGTCTCCAGGGATGGGATGACAACAGTTTGCAAAATGCAACAGCATACCTTCTGTACCAGAAATAGGGAGAGAACCCCGCTCTTCAGAAGGTTCATGGAGAGGGGGAACTTGGTCGTCTGCGCCAAGTATGGCATCGTGAATCTGTTTGGCGACAAGAGGAGCCATTCGGTTTCCCGTACCTAAATCTTCCAGCAACTGTCCCCAGCTGGAAAGGTTTAAGGTGTTAATGAGTTCTTGGCGAGTCTCTTCGTTTAGTCCGCTGTAGGACATGTTGTGTTTACGCAGTGTTTGGCTCAGCATTTTTCGTCCGAGCTGGATCGCATCTTCTGTTTTTTGATTTTTCATAAAATGGCGAATTTGCGAACGAGCCTTGGCGGTGTTAACAAAATTTAGCCAAGCAGGATTTGGTTGTGCATGGCTGCCTTTGATGATTTGAATGGTTTTACCTGTTTCAAGCTGGGTACGTAACGGAACCAGTTTTTTATCAATACGGCAGGCAATGGTTGAATGGCCGATCTTGGTGTGTACGGCGTAGGCGAAATCAACGGGAGTTGCGCCTCTTGGTAAGGTAATGATATCGCCTTGTGGGGTAAATACATAGATTACATCTGGAAACAGGTCAATTTTTACATTCTCTAAAAAATCGAGAGAGTTACCAGCGCTCTGTTGAATTTCGAGTAGATTTTTGACCCACTCTTTTGCTCTGACATCGACATGGGAAGAGGAGTGCTCTTCCGTTGTGTCGCCTTGCTTGTATTGCCAGTGGGCAGCAATACCATGCTCCGAGACTTCGTGCATGGTTTTATCACGAATTTGCACTTCAAGGTGGACGCCAAAAGGGCCAAACAGTGCCGTATGCAGTGATTGATAGCCATTGGTTTTTGGTATGGCGATATAGTCCTTAAAACGGCCTGGTAATGGTTTGTAGAGCGAGTGAATGGATCCCAATGTTCGGTAACAATCGTCTGCGGTATTGGTGATGATTCGAAAGGCAAAAATATCTAAAATATCCGCAAAACTTTGTCGTTTATTGCGCATTTTTTTGTAGAGGCTGTAAAGGTGTTTTTCACGGCCAATGACGTTGCCAGTGATGTTTTCTTGGTTTAAGCGATTTTGAATGGTGTCAGTAATTTGTTCAACCACTTCATTTCGATTGCCTCGTGCCTTGCGAACGGCATTTTCAAGCACCGCATAACGCATTGGATGCATGGCTTTAAAGCCAAGGTCTTCTAGCTCCATACGAATGGCATTGATGCCCAGTCGTCCTGCAATGGGGGCAAAAATATCAAGGGTTTCACGGGCAATACGGCGTTGTTTTTCGGGGCGCATTACGCCGAGTGTTCGCATGTTGTGCAGACGGTCGGCTAATTTGATGAGGATGACTCGAATATCACGTGCCATCGCTAAAATCATTTTTCGAAAATTCTCAGCTTGCGCTTCTTGAGGACTTTCAAATTCGAGCTTACCAAGCTTGGTAACCCCATCAACAATCTCAGCCACACTCTCACCAAATTGCTCGGAGATGTCCTCTTTAGTGTAAGGAGTATCCTCAACAACATCGTGTAAAATCGCGGCAATTAAGCTTTCTTGATCAAGCTGTATTTCAGCCAAAATTTCTGCCACAGCAACGGGGTGCCAGATGTAATCGCCCCCCGATTTTCGGGTTTGCCCCTGATGCGCATGCTTACCAAACTCAAAAACCGTTTTAATTACGTTGACTTGTTCTTCAGAAAGGTATTTTGATGCTTTTTCAATGAGTCCATCGAGAGAGGTTGGGGTGGGCATAGAGGGAAAGCAACTTGCTAAATTTTAGTTAAAGAAAGGCGGGGTGTTTGGATCGGACATGACGACATCTTTATCGATAGAACCTGCCGCTAATTCGCGCAGTGCCACAACGGTGGGCTTATCATTATCCCATTCAACAGTCGGTTCCGCACCGTTGGCAATTTGACGAGCACGTTTAGCGCTTAAAATGACCAGTTCAAAACGATTTTCTACTTGATCTAAACAATCTTCTACAGTAACACGAGCCATAATATCTCCCAGACTTAAAAAATAAACATAAAGAGTTATTTTACACGAATTTTAGAGTAATTGATTTAAATAATCTTGTAATATGCTTTGCTGAGTTTGAATGGCTTTAAAGGCATTTTTTCCTAATATTTGACGTTGTTTTTGGTCATTTAATAGGGGGGGGAGAATTTTGGATAAGGCTTGAACATTTTGGCATTGAATGATGCCTGAATGATTTTGTAGTAGCGCCATCTCCTCGATAAAGTCACTCATATTCGATCCTGTGATAATGGCTTTTTGATAGGTTGCAGGCTCGAGTATATTGTGTCCGCCTTTGGACACAAAGCTTCCACCCATAATAACCAGTTTAGCGTGTTCAAACAGTGGCATAAGTTTGCTCATTCGATCGTCTAAAAACAGGGTTGTCATTGCATTGGGGTGCTGGTTTTTACTGGCAATTTTTAGATCAGGAAAAAGAGATAGCAGTTGTTTTTGAATCGCCTCACTTCGATTAGGGTGACGCGGCACAATCACTAATAACTCAGGACGTTGTAAGTTTTTCCATTGTTGTGCTATATGTAACTCCTCATCGTGATGGCTGGAAGCCAATAACACATAGTCTCTCGGCATGGGGTTGGAAGCGTGTGGTACGGCCTGAATTTGAGCATATTTTAAATTGCCCAACACCGTTACGATATGAGGAGGTGCTCCCAGAGCAATAAATCGGTCGGCCTCTGTTTGAGAGCGAGCCAGTATTTTATTCACCTTGAGAAGGCTTTGTTGATAGCTTTTTTTAAGCCAGCTGGGGGCGTTGAGTGTTTTAGGAGACAGCCGTCCATTGATGATGCTCAGTGGAATGGCGTGTTGAGCGCAAATACGATACAAATTAGGCCAAATTTCTGTTTCAACAATCCAACACTCCGTTGGCAGACAATTTCTTAAAAAATGCTTAATGGCAAACGGCCAGTCTAACGGAAGATAACAGTGGTCAACCTTGTTTTGAAATAAGTTACTAATCTGTTGTTTTCCCGTTGGGGTGTTGGTTGTTACCAAAATATGATGTGTTGATTCCAAGGCACGAATAAGAGGCTCGGCCGCTTTTACCTCCCCTACGGAGGCACAGTGAATCCAAATACGTTGTGACACTTGTGGCAACGCAGGGTAATCCAAGCCAAGTCGTTGCTTAATAAAATTCCCTCCCCCCTGTTTTTTAATGCTGTCTTTGGTAATAAGTAAGCAAATAAAAGGGCTGAATAGACGAATAAGGAGTTGGTAGATCATGTGTTGGTTTGCCAAAGCGGTTTTGTTTGCCAGCTTGAAGGAAATCCCATTTTGATATGATGTTTTTCGTCCAGTGTTTGAATATGAGCAACTAAGCGCTTAACCCAGCTTGTATTGGGTTGAATATTCTGCATTAAGTGAGCTAATACGACTAGGTAGTTGTAAATTTCTCTCGTTGATTGTTCATGATGGGCTTTTGAGGAAATGGACTCTCTTTCCATGTCATTTTTAAAGTGTTTTATATATGGAAGTTGCAGTGTTAATCGTCTATTCCAGACCCTAGAGTGATGTGCACAAAGATTGCGTACATAGGTCAAGATATGGAGAATTTTTTCCATGATTTTTATGGTGGGCAAACCTAAGTTTTTAGTGATGCTTGATTTGACTTTGTTACTTGTTGTTAATTTTACCCAGTGGGAA
>UOFC01000203.1_pt1 | contig 21593 bp, 16 predicted proteins | sample 1988771 | NCBI WGS metagenome assembly UOFC01 (sample SAMEA4712195, study PRJEB27164) | hydrothermal vent metagenome | biome: marine basaltic hydrothermal vent biome; feature: marine hydrothermal vent; material: mineral | place: Pacific Ocean | collected 2011-06-14/2011-07-23 | depth 1719 m | reverse complement strand
AGAATCATCGAGACAAATAAAATCACCCTTGGTTCTTGTTGCCGCTGAGAAAAAAGATAAGCACATTGGTCGAATTCGCCTTCTTAGCGTACTAGATGCTTCGGCCATAAGCTTGATTCCATCTGTTGAAAAAATTGTGGAGCCTGGAAGTTTTATTCATACAGACGGTTGGATTTCTTATGATGGATTGAACGTATTCTTGATCGTGAAATCTATCGTTACAATAACCAAGCCGTCCATTCAACTACCGGCGAAATTCCTTATCGCCGTTTTCAAAACGCTATCAATAAAGGCAATTCTTTATTTCTTGATTTTACTATTCCTAAACCTTTTCTTACTCTTAAAGATATCTTCTGTTTAAAAACTACTCGCTTCGTTGATAATTATAAAACTGTCTCTTTTGGCAACCTTAAAATTAAAATGAATTGTGATGACAATAGAATTTCTGTAAACGTTCGCATTCATCCCATTAATAAAAATTTGGCTGAATTTAGATTTTGGTATAAAGACAAACTTATTGATACTCGTAAGGTAAAATATCGGATTTGAAAAGTGTCCACTTTTTAATTTTTCCTAACAACACAATTTTTTAAAAGACATGACTCCAAAGGCCAAAGGTTTTTAGATAGTCTAAACTTTCCACAGTTTTGCTATAATTTTGGCCCAAAAATATAGGGGAGGAATCGGATTGAAGACGATATTGGAAACATTAAAGAACATTATGGGTGGAACGCAATTAAGTATCACTATCGAGAAGGAAGTGAACAGTGGGTGCGATTTTGCTTATTAGCTAAGAACTTAAGGCTGGCGGCGGTCAGAGTAGGTTAATCAATAGAGGATAAGAAAGATTTTGGGAGGGGGTCTTCAAGGCGGACACCTCAAAAGCCTTTTTTCAGCAGACCCTAATTAAATAATGTATTTTTTTCTGTATAATGTAAAAAGAAAAAATGCTAACTTGTTAAGTTATCTAAAAAAATTATTCAATGAAAAAAATTTGAAATTTGCAAAAAAATTCCCTCAGTGGAATTATACAATTCATCCAATTTAGAACTAAGTTGTTCAAGTTATTTTGTAACAAACCCTAAGAAAATTTTGGGAAACCTTTGGTTTCTCAGTTAGAAATCCTCTATTTTTAACCCCTGCCAAGCGGGATTAAAAGTAATCTTAAGCTTGATCTGACTATTATTTTTAATGAGTATACGTTTTTTGGCATAAAACTGCCAATTTTTATCTCTTGGAAATTTGTATACTGTGCAAATAAAATAAGAACCTGTGGCTATAGAAACTGAAAAGGCCCCCTGATTATCAGTTTTTAAATGGATAGTTTGGGGATGATCATTATATGTTTCAAAAAATAGTTGAGAGTTCCCAACACTTTCAATATCTAAAATATCTTTATCTTCAATTATAGCGACAGGTATGATCAAAATAGGCATTTCTTTAATAAATTCATATCCTAAATGTTCGTCGACAGGCCCAAGTAAAACTCTCCTTGCTTCACCAACGATAGATGGCAACTCAAATGCAAATGCTGAGTTACAAGAAAGTATAATAAAATAAATGATAAATACATTTTTTAATATTTTTTTTATTTCAATCATTTTTATTCTCTCCTAACGACAAAATTGAATCGCTCGTAAAAATAGTTCAACTAGTCAGAATATGGGGGTAATACTAATTCCACTAATTAATTCCTGATTTAATTTTATTTGTCTCGACGATTTTACGAGCAAATAAGCTTTTTAATTGAGTACTTATTTAATGGAATTGGTATAAGACACCTTTTTAGAATCAAAATTTTAAATTATTTATATTATTATAGTAATTCGGGTAGATTTGTATAGAGAAATTTTTGGGAAGCGGATAAAGATGATGGTGATTCCTATTTTCGTTGTACATTTGTGATTGAACAGATGGAAAAAAGAACAGGCAAACTTAAATTTTTTTAAATGGATTCAAGAGATTCCGTTAGCACTAGAATATAAAATTTTAAAAAAAAGTTGTGAAAAAATGTGAGGAAAAAATAACTCAATTTTCTTGTCAACAAAGTTGTAGTCTTTAAAATATATAAAATAAATGAGGATGTGTAAACGCATGTTTTCATCAACACCCCCGATTTTCTATAAAAATTTCAATTACCTTGACTCCCCGACACTATTCCTATAATTTACTATTCTATGGATAATGATTTTAATCAACCTAAACCTAATGAAACTCCTAATGGGACCGAAGTTTCATTACAACAGCTTTATATAGGGCTTTTTGATGCTGTAAACTTTACTTTGAGTAAGGGTGTTAATAAACAGCATATTGAACAGGCTATTAATGGTGTAGTGAAGGCTTTTAAATATAATTTATATAATGAGCTTTTATTATATTTCTATCAAATTTCTAAAGAAAACTACATTATTTCACATATTGTCAATAATGTTATTTTAGCCATTGGTTTCGGTGTTAGTGTGAATTTGTCAAAGGACGATTTAATGGATTTGGGATTTTGTGCGTTTTGTCATGATTTTGGTATGGTGGAATATACCCATTTTTTCCAAAAAGGGCACCAATTGACCAATGATGAAAATCGTATGGTGCAAAGGCATACCTTTGATTCTGTGAAAAAGTTTGAGGGAGTTTTTCCTGAAAAAATTTTAAATGCGATTATGGATGTGCATGAAGGTGTTAACGGACAAGGTTATCCTCGAGGAAAAACAGGAATCGAAATTTCATTTTTAGCTAAAATGACAGCAATTTGTGATGTATTTGAGGCATTAACCCATCCACGTAATTTTAGGCGAGAATTTACGGCTTATGAAGCGATCAAATTAATTATTAAGCAAAAGGATAAGGTTTTTGATAACCGTGTTGTTAAACGTTTTGTTGAATTTGTATCTATTTATCCTATTGGAAGTTTTGTGATATTAAATACAGGAGAAACAGGGATTATTAAGGCAAGCAACCGTACAGCACCAACTAAACCGATTGTGCATATTTTGTTAAATACAAAACATGAAGCAGAGTTGAGTGGTAAAGCTATTAATCTTTTAGATGAAAAGATGGTTTATGTCGTTAATTCATTAGATTCTAAAGCCGAGCGTGAAATTCTTCATTTCCTTAAGCCGCGCGGGGAGTTTAATTTATAATGTTTAAATTTTTTTCAAAAATATATTTTTCAACATTTTTCTGTTTACTAATTTCTTTTAGTGCGCAGGCACAGATAAACGTTAATTTTTCTACGGAACAATCAGAGCGCCACCGTTTAAGGAAATTATCAAGCCAATCGACGGTAGGTTATGAATATAACAGTTTTGAAAAAGAAAAAGAGTTGATTTTTAAACAATTAAAGGTCATCACAGGAGACGAGGAAACACGTTATATTATTGTTCCTGGAGATACCATGACCATTTCGTATATGGACCGGGGAAAAGAGCAGGGGTATGTTTATAAAGTTTCTAGTGAAGGTAAGATTCATTTGCCTCTTTTGGGGGCTGTTCAGGTTCGGGGACTTAATCGACGGCAGGCAAGAGCTATTTTAAGTGAGATGTTTAAGGAATATATTCGTCACCCTAAACTTAAAGTGACTGTTAATACCTCAGGACGGATTATAATTGTGGGTGCTGTGAGGCAGCCGGGACTTTACTTGTTGCAGCCAAATTTAACAGTAATGGAGGCTATTCTTAAGGCGGGAAGTTATAAAAAAGATGATGCTAATTTAAAGAGTGTGTTGGTTATGCGTGGAGGGACAGACAACCCAATTGTAAAGAGATTAGATCTTAAAAAAATGCTTAAAAAGGGTGACCGAAGTGATGATATTTTAGTTAAACCTGGAGATTTGATTTATGTGCCGGATAAATTTATTGTTAATTTAGAGAAATTTAAAGATACCGTTTATCGTTATGTATCTGCATATTACGGTTATGGACGTTTACCGGAGTCGCCAACTAGAGAGGAAAATACTCCTTTATTATGGGGTAAATAGAAAGTATGGAAAATCCTGAAATAACATTATCGGAATATTGGCGGATTATTCGCAAGCGGAAGATGACGATTGTCTTTGTTTTTGTTTCGGTGATGATCTCTACCGCTATTTTTACTAAACTGCAAACCCCTGTTTATCAAGCGGCTCTAGAATTAAAAATTGAGAAACAACTGCCTGTGATCCCAACATTAACACCTCAAGCAAGTTTATTAAGATCCGGTAAAACAATTAATCTTTCCACAGAGATGCGTTTAATTAAAAGTCTTCCGGTTATGCGCAAGGTCGTAGAGCGCATGGAAGTCTTGCCTGCGGATTCAGAAAGTCGTGAAAAACGTATTCACGCGTTGTCCTTAAGTTATCAAAATCGAGTTTCAGTTAATCAAATTGGAGACACGGATATTATTAGTATCAGCGTGACTTCGAGTAATCCAGAAAAAGTCGCTTTAATGACGACGGCGATCGCGGATGTTTATGTCGTTGAAAATACAGAAGGAAGAAAACGGCAGTCTAAAGCCGTCATTGAGTATATCAATCGGCAGTTAGCTTCCTATCAAAAACAAATCACCATTGAAGAAGAAAGACTTCAGAAGTTTAAACAAAATGAAAAAGTTTTTGAGGTTACCGAAGACGTGAAAGCTGTTTTAGATAGGTTGACCATCGAAGGATCATTTGAGTTTGAATCTGAAATGTTGCAGATTGAAAATAATTTAAAAGCATTAGATGCAGTTTTTAAGGATCGTCGAGATGAAGGTGGTTTTTCTGAAATTTTAAATAGTGAAGCATTGGTAGAAAACTTTATTTTTACAGGACTTAAACGACGTTTACTAGAATTAGAATTTGAGCGATTTTTATTATTGATTGATTACACAGAAAAACATCCTGATGTGATTGGGCAGGATCAAGTCATTAATGAGGTAAAAAATAAAATTGTTGAAATGCTCAAAGGGTTTTCTAAAGATTCTATTTCCGTTGATATGGAAGCGGATTTGGCTTTGATCATTAAAGATTTATTTTTAAAAAATCGTAAAGAAGTATTATTTCGTATTGTTAATCGTTTTTATGGAGATTCAGGTTCTTTATCATCAGATCAATTACGCTATGTCAGTTTAAAGCGTAATATTGAACGTCTTTTAGAGGCGCATGATAAATTAAGTAAACAGAGGGAAGATGCGTTACTAAGTTTAGCCAAAGTTATTGATGATGTGGTTACCGTTGTTTCCCCTGCGAATGTGCCAAGCAAACCTATTAAACCGAATGTCATGGTTAATTATGTTGTTAGTTCTGCTGTTGGTTTATTGTTGGGGATTATTATTTGTTTTGTAAAAGAAAGCATTGATTCCTCTGTGTCGACTATTTCAGATGTTGAAGAAGAACTGAAACTTTCTATTCTAGGCGTTATTCCTCATATGAAGAAAGAGGAAGTATTGATTGGAAAGGAAGATGATTATGATGTGAAGGACAAGAAATTGCTGTATCAAAAATTGCGTTTGGTAACAGTTATGGATCCTAAGTCATGGCCTGCGGAAAGTTTGAAAATGTTACGAACAAATTTGGTGCAGTTAATGAAGACCAAAAATTTAAAAACAATTTTATTCACGAGTTCGGACAAGCAAGAAGGAAAATCAACGATTGTTACAAATATGGCACTGGCGATGGCACAGCTTGGGAAAAAGACAGTTTTAGTGGGATCCAATATGCGTCGACCAACATCGTATAAAATTTTTGGTTTAGAACGGGATCCAGGGTTGTCAGATATTTTAATGGGAAATGTTTCCTGGAAGGAAGCTATTAATACATCTGTTGACGTGTTGTGTGGAGGTTTGAGTATTGATCATCTTTTACATATTCCGGGTTTGGATAATTTGAAAGTTATTACCTGTGGACAGGCGGTTGACAATATTTCGGAGCTAATTAACTCTGAGGCCTATGACAAACTTTTAAAAGAATTAAAAGAATATTTTGATGTCGTAATTGTTGACTGTTCTCCTGTTATGGCTGTTCCGGATGCGATTACTTTGTGTGATAAAGTTGATGGTGTGGTGTTGGTTTATAAAGTTGGACACACTGCCAAAGATGTTTTAAATCGTGCCAAGTTAAACCTGTTAAAAGCAAACGCGAATCTTTTAGGTATTGTTTTAAATGATATCAAAACAGAAGCGCAAGTAGGATATTCAGCCTATTATTATCGGTATTACAGCGAAACAGATGAAAAAAACCGTAAGGAGTTAAAGAAAAAAAAGTGGAAACGACCTTTGGACTTTAAGTCAAAAGTATAAACATGAGTTTAAATCATCGAACGCACTTATTAGTCGGTAATATTTTTTTAATTCTCACATTAGGGTTTTGCCTTCTCATTGGTAAACTCGTCACCGTCCTTCCTTCTATGGTCCCAGTTCTCCTTGTTTTTGCTTTATTTGTATTTTTTCTTTCTATCGCCAATACAGATTTGGCTATGACATTATTAATTTTTGCTATGTTACTTTCCCCTGAATTAAGTTTAGGAGCTATTTCAAAGCAACGTGCCGTCGTGATTCGTGTTGAAGATTTATTAATTGTTGTTTTTTCTCTGGCATGGCTGGCTAAAACCACAACTCATGGAAAAATCGGGTTCATTACAAAGACGCCTATTAACCGTTGGATTGGTTTTTATATTTCAATTTTTGTATTATCCACCATTATGGGGATGACATCGGAACGTTTAAAAGCAATGACGGGGATATTCTATATTCTTAAATATTTGGAATATTTCTTTATTTATTATCTTGTCTGTGGACTTTTAAAAAACAAAATGCAGGTTAAATTTTATCTTAAGGCATTTATTATTACCTTTGCAATTGTTAATATTTATGCCTTTCTACAAATAGGCAGCGCAGATCGCGTTTCCGCGCCATTTGAAGGAGAGATAGGAGAGCCAAATACACTTGGAGGTTATCAAATTTTACTTCTTGGTATTATTATTGGAATTTTAACCCATGTAAAGTCCCTAAAATGGCGTTTGCCGCTTGTGGGGTTAACATTTTTTTCTTTAGTGCCTTTTGCCTTTACACTTTCACGGGCATCCTACATGTCTATTCTTCCTATGTATTTCACATTGATCTTTTTTAATAAATTTAAAACACGAAATATTTTGATTGGATTCTTCATAATCTTCGTCATTTTATCCTTCTTTTTCTTTCCTAAAAATATTAAAGAGCGTATTGCATATACCTTTGTAGCGCAAGAACAGGAAACCATTAAGCCCGTTGAAATTGGAGGTGTTACTTTAGGGTCTTCAGCTTCCGCACGTATACAGGATTGGGTTCGTCTTTTTCATAAATGGAAGAAGCGTCCTTTTTTCGGTTATGGAATTACAGGAGCAGGATTTGTGGACAGCCAGTTTATTCGAACCCTTGTTGAGTTAGGATTGGTTGGGTTTAGTGCATTTATAGGATTGCTCATTGTTATTTTTCGTAGGGTCTTATGGATTTATAGAAATACACAGGATGACTGGTATAAAGGCATTGCTTTAGGATTTTTGGCTGGTCACGTCGGCATGATTTTCCATGCCACCACAGCAAATACCTTTATCTTAATTCGTATTATGGAACCCTATTGGTTTTTAGCTGCGATAGTCATGATGATTCCAAAATTAGAGGCTATGCAGAAAAAGGAAGATGAGGTGGTTGCAGTGGAAAAGGTTAAAGAGGTGAGTGTTCCAACGCAAAGTGTTGTGCCGCGTAATGTGGATATTATTAGTGGGAGGCGAGTTAATGGCAACTAAGACCTACGAACCAAACAAATATCTCAAACTCGGCGTAAAGATTTGGGTTGAGATGTTTCAGGAATTGATGGAGTGCCGTGAGCTTATTTGGCGGCTTTTTGTACGGAATCTGACAGCTAAATATAAACAGGCAGCTTTTGGATATGTATGGGTTTTGATTACACCCTTTATCGCTATTGGAACGTTTATGTTTTTAAATCGTGCCGGTATTCTTAATATTGGAGATACGGATATGCCGTATCCTTTATTTGCATTAATAGGTCTTTCTGTTTGGCAGCTTTTTTCAACAGGTTTAACAAACGGATGTAATAGTTTAGTCAGCGCCGGAGATATGATTTCGAAAATAAATTTCCCTCGGGAAGTTCTTGTTTTTTCATCGATGGCCCAAGCACTTTTTGAGTTTATGGTTAAGTATATTCTTATTCTGATTGGATTTATTGTTTTCCAATGGATGCCATCGTGGGGAATTATTTTTTTTCCGCTTGCGGTATTTCCCCTTTTTATTTTGACGTTAGGATTATCCCTTATTTTATCTCTTATTAATGGTGTCGTACGTGATACAGTGAATGTCGTGACACTTCTGACAACTTTTTTAATGTTTTTAACACCGGTTTTGTATCCTATCTCCGTCGAAAAATCTATATTCTTTTTATTGAACCCGTTAGCACCGTTAATTGATGCCCCACGAAATTTAATTATTTATGGATATATTCAGGAACCCAGGAGTTTTATCTCTGCTTCCGGTTTATCTGTTCTCATTTTTTTTATGGCATGGCGATTATTTCATTTGGTAGAAACAAAGATACCGGAGAGGATGTAAATGGCCGAGTTCACCATTAAAGTTACTGATGCCGGAAAAAAATTTTGTAAGAGCTTAAAACGATCAATGTGGTATGGAATGGGGGATATTACACAGAATGCCTTTGGCATGATGCCGGATTCATCACGTCTCCGCAAAGATGAATTTTGGGCATTAGATAATGTGTCCTTTGAGCTTAAGCGAGGTGAAACGTTAGGCATTATTGGACCCAATGGAGCTGGAAAGACGACATTATTAAAAATGCTTAATGGTATTTTTATGCCGGATAAAGGACGTATTGAGATGAATGGTCGTGTGGGCGCGCTTATTCAAGTGGGTGCCGGATTTCATCCAATGCTTACGGGACGGGAAAATATTTATGTCAATGGTTCCATCTTAGGGATGAGCAAGGCCGAGATTGATAAGAAAATAGATTTCATTATTGATTTTGCCGATATCGGTGATTTTCTAGATTCTCCTGTGAAGTATTATTCTTCGGGGATGTATGTACGTTTAGGATTTGCCATTGCAGTGCATTGTGAGCCAGATATTTTATTGATTGATGAAATTTTGGCTGTAGGGGATATTAAGTTTCAATCCAAATGTTTTAATTATATGACCACGCATGTTTTGAATCGAGGCTGTTCCGTTGTTTTTGTTTCTCATAATCGATATGCTGTTCAGGATTTATGTCAAAGAGCGTTATATATTAATCATGGCAAGATGATTGATTTAGGTGAAACTATGGCGGTTACGAATCATTATTTAAAGGATATGCAGGGAGAAGAGGCAACTCATAATGAAGGGAAATCGGAGTATTCTTTGGAAGAAGGTGTTGGTGGCTTAACGAAGATTTTATTTATGGATAAAAAAGGGAATGTGGCCAATCAATTTAGACCAGGAGAAGCAGTAAAAATTCGATTTTATTATCATTTTGAAAAAGAAGTCAAGTCCCCAAGCGTAGGAGTTGTATTACATCATTCGGATTATCGTTATAGTGTGGTTTCTAGTACAGATTATATTTTCAACCTTCATTCCGGATATGATGGGTTTAAAATCCCTTCCCTTAAAGGGACAGGATATTTTGAGGTAAATATGGATCATCTTTATCTCCCCGTAGGATGTTATAAAATTTTAACATATTTATTTTTAGATAATAATATGAACTTAGTACAAAAAAATGAAAATGCTGGAACGGTTGAAATGCTGTGGGCAGATCAAAGTCCGGAACGTTCATTAATAGAATTGCCGCATAATTGGATTGTAGAGAAAGCAAAAGGATAAATGGAAATTATTGCGTTAACACCTGAACTTAAAGATCAATGGGATGAAGTGGTCAACGCTTCAGATGATGCATGGCTTTTTCATTTATATGATTGGCAGAGGTTTAATGAGGAGGTTTGGGGACTTCAATCGCAAAGTTTTCTTGTTGAACATCAAGGATGTTTTATCGCTGTTTTTCCTCTTCAAATGAAGACCAACAAATCTTTGCTATCGACGGTTATGGGGTTTGGAGGGGCGGCTGTTTGTAAGGATGTACCAGAAGGTGTGCGTCAAAAGGCGTTGCAAGTTATCTACGCGCACGTTGAGTCTATTGGGTATCAAAATAAATCCCCTTATATTGAAGTTTTTCTTCCTCCTTTAGCAAGGTCTTCTTTGAATAATTTAAGGCATGTGAATCCATTGGTTCATTATGGTTATGAGGATGTTTCAACGCATACGTGGATGGTTGATTTAACGCAGACGGAGGAGGAATTGTTAAAAAATTTATCCTATGATGCCAGACGCAATATTAAACGTGCTGAGGATAAAGGATATACCCTTAGGAAGGTATCGACGATAAGTGAAATGGATCGTTATTATCAGACGCATTGTGAAAATTATGAGCGTACTGGGGCACAACCACATCCAAAAAAATATTTTTTAGAGATATATAAAAATATTTGTCAGAAAGGGTATGCCGTTATTTGGGAGGCTGTTTCTGCTGAGGGAGAATCGGTCGCTTTTGAGATGATTAGTCTGTTTAAAGAAGGTGCATATTATTGGTCGGGGTGCAGCAAAGACGCGCACTTAGATTCAGGAATAAATTATTTATTGCAATATCATTCTATGCTTTGGGCCAAAGAACAGGGGGCAAAATGGTTTGAGAATGGAGAGGCTTTTCCAAACGCGCAAGATAAAAAATTAAAGGGGCTTACCCTTTTTAAGGGAAAATTTGGTGGAGAGCTTCATCGTTCTTATAAAGGAAAACGTGTTCTGCAAAATATCCAACAGAATTTATCTCCTTTTCGTCAATGGTTGCGCAGTACGTCTAGATTATTGGAATCTGTGTTAGGAAAGAAATTCGTCAGACGTCTGACGAATTGTATAAAAGGGTTTGTTTTCTATTGTCGATTACAGAAAAAGATTTTTTTTCTTAAACCTTATTGGGGTTTTTATGAAATTTTTGGTGGTTTGTTAGGAAGAAAGAAAAATATTGAGTCATTGATTATTAAAATAAAGCAAAAGTTTAGCATGAACGGTTCCATTGTATTGACGAGCAGTGGCCGGACTGCTTTTGAATTAGCATTAAAAGTTTTAAAAAAACAGTCACCGGAAAGAAACAAGGTTATTATTTCAACCTATGGATGTCGAGGGATTTTTGATCCAGTCATTCGAACGGGACTTATCCCTGTTTTTGTGGATATGGATGAAAATTTGAATGTTGATCAAAAAGCCTTAAAACAATTGTTGGAAAAACATAATGATGTTTTGGCTGTACTATTACCACATATTGGCGGATGCTGGGCAGATATTCAAGATGTTCGTTGTATGGCAAAGGAAAAAGGGATTATTGTGATCGAAGATGTTTGTCAAGGGATGGGTTTAAAACAACACAATGATTATGTTGGGATGCAATCTGATATGGCGATTTTTTCATTTAGTATAGGTAAAAATCTTATGGCGACGGCCGGAGGGATGTTGCATAGTCATATTTTAAAAGAAGAATTGAACGCGGAGGCGGTATGTTTAGGGAGGGAAGATCCCCCTATCGTAAAGCAAAGATTTCGAAATATATTTTGGCAATATTTTTGTAAAGGTCCTGCAGGATATCTTCAGGCTTTTTCTAATGCCTATGAGTATAACGGACTTCACTCCATGGATGCTTTTTTGTTAGATAAGCAATTAGATCGATTAGAGGATATCATACAAAGGCGAAAGAAAAATGCTCAAAGGATTAAAACGGCATTAAAAAATTCAGGGTTAAAAACTTTTGTTCCAGACGCAACAGAACATATTTATACAAAGCTATCTGTTATTTTTGAAAACAATAGGGATTGTCAATTATTATGTGAAACCTTGAATCAATCTAATATTGAAACAGAAGATATGTACACACCTCTGCATTTACGTGATATAGCTACGGAGTTTGTTGTCGAAGGAGAATGCCGTTATGCGCAGAGAACATATAAAAATATATTTAATATTCCAGTGCGACCGAATCTAACAAAAAAACAATTGAAAAAAATTATTAAGGTTATTAAAAATGTCAAAACCAGAAGACATTGATGAAGTTAATCAACGAAAGTATGAAGAATACTACAGTAATGCTCAGGTTTCTTTGAAGCCTTTAAAAAAGACTGATTTTTTTCAAATTTTAGTGGATATACGGCGTGATTTAATTCAGTGTTATGGAGCAGGAAAAAAAGTTTTGGACATTGGGTGTAGTACAGGAGATTACCTTTTAATGGTTAAAGATGTGATTGCCGAAGGGGTTGGGCTTGATTATACACAGAAATCTATTTCAGCGGCCAGCTCCAAATGTAATCAAGCAAATATTAAAAATATTGAGTTTATTCAAGCAGACGCTAAAAATATTCCTTATTCAGATAAAACATTTGATTTGGTTTATTCATTTGCAACATTAGGATATATTTCAGAAGTAGAGAGGGTCATTGTTGAAATAGTACGTATTTTAAAAAAGGATGGGATCGCCATTTTAGAGTTTGGTAATTTGTGGAACTTAAATACTTTAGTTTGTAAAAAAACTCCTGATATTGCAATTTCTTGTCATCGAACATTATCAGATATGAAAAAGATGATAAAAAAGGCTGGTTTGGAAATTATTGATTGGCGGTCATTTCAGATGTTTCCGTATTGGGGAGCGCATCCTCAGTGGATACGATTATTGCTTCATCCATTTTGGAAAAAAATAATGGAGAAAAAGATTGGGGAAAAGATGGTGGATGAATGGATTTCTAATATACCGTTAATACGCAATTTCTCATTTAGACAAATGATTATTTGTCGAAAGGTTAGTGAATGAACCAACAGCAATTAGAGGCACTTTTGATTCCAGACAATCTTATTGAATTGACAGATGGGATTATATTAGAAGATTCTCTTATAACACGAGAAAATGAATTGCTTAAGTTTTTTTCTGAACAATATGCTATTTTTACACAATATCCAAATTATTTTAAATTGCGTACTTATGAATTTCGTATTCTGAAACAGTTGCTTCCAGAATATTTTAATATTAATAAAAAATATGAAACATTTTTAGAAATTGGCTGCAATTTTGGTTATAAATCGATATTGTTATCTCCGTATGCAAAACTTTTAAAGGCCATAGATATTCCACAAGAGTATCAAGGATGTATTTTAGGAAATTTTAAACGAACAACGGATATTGCCAAAATCCTTGTTAATGAAAAATTTAAAATAAACAATGTTGTATTTGACAATGTTTGGCCTGATGATTTAAAGTTAGAAGATGAATCTGTGGATATGATTTTTTCGGAGTATGTTTTAGAGCATATTCCAGAATTGTCTAAGGCTATTGGTGAGATGTATCGTGTGTTGCGTTCTGGAGGTGTGATGATCCATGTTGTGCCTAATACGAAAGATGCTGTATATCCATTTGTAGAGGCCAATACACAAATAACTTTTCGGAAAATGCTTTCGATTATAAAATCCACAATGGGCGCATGGATTAAAAAAGAAGAGCGTAATACGGCACATATGCGATGGAATGGAACAATAGTTCCCCCTTGTCATTCGGAACATACGCATAGTTTTATGAAGCAGGTTGAAATTTATACATTGGAAAATTATTTATTTCCAATGCTTGAAGCTGGCTTTAAAATAGAAAAAATTTTTTCAACACGTGAACATAACCATGTTTTGGTTATCAGAAAGTAATACCTATGAAAACACTTGCCGTTATTCCTAGTGAACCGATTGCTGAATATTTAGATGCGGGTTATGGTGCGGATTGGTTGATGGATTATTATAATCCGAGTCATTATTTTGATAAGGTCTATTTACTATCGCCGCTTGAAGAAGATGAATCAGATTTTTTAGGAATGGAAGTTATAAAGACCTTGGATAAAGAGTTACCTAAGCGTTTAAAAGAATTGAATGTTGATGTTGTGAGGGCTTACGGGGGTTATTGGGCTTGTGACATGGCGTGTAATTATAAGGTTAAAGGTATTCCGGTCGTTGTATCTGTGCATGATATAAATCCAAATCTTTTACATGATTCTATTAAGAAAGCCGATATTGTATTATGTGTTTCTAGCATCGTGAAAGAAAAAGTTTTGGAAAAATTTCCAAATGAAAGTCATGTCTGGATTTTGCCGAACCGTGTTAATTTTAAAACGATGCATCCGTATACTCCGGAAGAATGTGAAGATTTGATGATGCAATTTCCTTTTACGCATAAAATTTTGCATGTAGGGCGAAAGACAAAGCAGAAAAATTTAGATACCCTTATTAAAGCACTAAAAATTTTAGGTGACGAATATTGTTTGATTTCATCAGGTAAAGGGGATGTGGAAGAATATCACAAGTTAGCGGATGAACAGGACGTGCGAGAACGTTGTTTATTTTTTGAGGCTATTCCACAAGAAGAATTGGCCAGATATTATTCTTTTGCTGATTGTATGTGCACGCCAAGTCGTTGGGAAGGTTTTGGTATGGTTTTTACAGAGGCGTTAGCGTGTGGAGCGGTTGTTATTACATCAGATATTGCACCGATGAATGACTTTATTACACATAATGAAAATGGTTTGTTAATTGAAGATTATGAAAATCCACAAAAGTTAGCTGAAGTGATTAAGCATGCTTGTACAGATGATGGAATCAGAAAAATTCTCAAAACAAATGCACGTAATAGTGTTACAAAATTTTCAAAAGAACGTATTGATACGATGGAAGCGGGATATTATCGTCAAATTGAGGTGATGAAAAAAAATAAAGAGTTTGATCATGTGTGGTATAAAAAGTTATTTGGTTGAAATTTTTTATGATAGAAAATTATAACAAAGCCCTTCAGTGGATCCATAATCACACCCTTCCGGAACAAGGTATTATTGTTAGTTCTCAAGAAAAAATTCCGTATTTAGAAGTAACTGGATATTTAATCCCTACCTTATTAGATGCTGGGGAAATCAATCTTGCTGAACAATACGCTGATTTTTTAGCCTATATGCAGCGTCCAAACGGTTCGTTTGCAGGGCCTGATGGAAGGGAGTATATTTTTGATACGGGCCAAGCACTGCGTGGATTAAATCGAGTAGCAAAAAAATGGAAACGGTTTAAGCCTGCGGCGAAACGTGCTGCTGATTATATTGCCTCATCTGTGCAATCAACAGGACAAATCCCTGCTATTTATGATGGTGTGATTACTGAAAATGTGCATGTGTTTATTTTACCCGTGCTTGTAGAAGCGGCGGAAGTTTTAAATAATTTGGACTATAAACAAGTCGCGCAACGCGCCCTTCACTATTATAAAAATCAACCAGATATTTTGGAGTCGAATCTTTTAACGCATTTTTATGCCTATATTTTGGATGGGTTTATTGATATGGGGGAAGAAGAGTTTATTCGTCCTGCGATTGAAAAAATATTCAAAAAACAAAAACGTAATGGAAGTATTTCGGCTTATCCGGATGTAAAATGGGTTTGTCTAACAGGATTAACTCAGTTAGGCATTGTTGCCTATAAATTAGGTATGACAGAACAGGCTCAAAAAGCATGGAAGTTTTGTGCAAAACATCAGAATGATTCAGGAGGATTTTATGGGAGTGTAGGTAGAAAGGCACAGTATTTTCAGGATGCAGAAATTAGTTGGGCCAATAAATTTTTCCTTGATGCCTTTCATATGTATGGTCATCCAGGTAAGTTAGAATCCAAAAAATTATGTTTACTTAATAGTGATGAGTGGCATGCGGCGATTGTGAGTCAAAAAGTTGAGGACATAACACAAAAGATTAGGCAGAACCAATTTCCTGTTTGGGTTAAACCTTTTTTAAATCATTCCATACCAGGAGATTCTTTTTTTGAAATCGGTAGTGGAACAGGTGAAATTTCTGCTATTTTGGGTGTATATGATCGAAAAGTGCATTTATTAGATTATTCACAAGACAATATTCTTTATGCAGAACAGCTTTTTCAACAGTTAAAATTAGAAGGGAAGTTTTATTGTGGGGATATGTTTGCCGATTTTCCTATTGAAGAAAATGAAGTTGATTGGACGTTTAGCAGTGGTGTATTGGAACATTATTCCGATGAAGAAATTATTAATGTTATGCAAAAGTCTGCGACAATATCCCGTAAAGGAGTGATGTGTCTTGTTCCAAATCGCAATGCACTTTTTTATCGTATTGGAAAACATAAAATGGAATCGGAAGGGAAATGGACTTATGGGTATGAAAATCCTAAGTCAACGATGAAACCATATTTTAAAGCAGCTGGATTAAAAAATATTCAGGAATACTCTGTTGCAACACAGCATACTTTAGAATTGTGGGGGAAGGATTATCCTGAAATAAAGGAATTTTTTGGTAGCCTAAGTAAGGCTGAATTGGATGGTTTGAATCAAGGATATTTATTGTTTACGTATGGAGAAAAGTAAATTTAAAATTTTAATCATTTTTGGGACGCGTCCGGAAGTTATTAAACTAGCGCCTTTTATTAAGGAGCTAAATAAGCATTCGGATCATATTGATCTACGCGTGTGTGTGACGGGACAGCATCGGCAGATGTTGGATCCTTTATTGAAACTGTTTAGTATTGAACCGGATGATGATTTGGACCTAATGCAGGAGAACCAAACATTAGAAGGTTTGACATCTTTGGTTATTACAAAATCTGCGGATATTTTAAAGAGAGAGTGTCCTGATTATGTGGTCGTGCAGGGAGATACAACAACGAGTATGGCTGTGAGTTTAGCGGCTTATTATCAAAAAATTAAGGTTGTGCATATTGAGGCAGGGTTGCGGACGGGGGATAAATATGCGCCGTTTCCAGAGGAGATTAATCGTAAAATTATTGATAATATAAGTGATTTATATTTTGTGCATACCGAAATGGCTAAACAGAATTTGATTAGAGAAGGCATTTTAGAAGAAAAAATTGAGGTGACAGGTAATACGGTTATTGACACGCTTTTAGATGTCGTCAATCGAGAATATGACATTAGAGATACGGCATTAGAAAACATTCCTTTTGATACTAAAAAAATTATTCTTGTGACAGCACATCGTCGTGAGAGTTTTGGTCCATCATTCGAAAATATGTGTAACGCTATTAAAGAAGCAGCCCTCGAGTTTTCTTCTGTAGTTGATTTTGTTTTTCCTGTACACCTTAATCCGCATGTACATGAACCTGTTTATTCCATCTTAAAATCGATTGATAATATTCATCTTATTGAACCGTTGGATTATCCGGCTTTTGTATATTGTATGAAAAATTGTCATTTTATTCTTTCTGATTCCGGAGGCATACAGGAAGAAGCTCCGAGTCTTAATAAGCCGGTTTTGGTTATGCGTGATACGACTGAACGTCAGGAAGCCCTTGAGGCTGGAGCTACGTGTTTGGTTGGCACAGAAAAAAAATCGATACTAAACGGTATTAGCCGTCTTTTAAAAGATCCTATCGCCTATAAGGCTATGTCAGAAGTTGTAAATCCATACGGAGATGGAAAGGCGAGTGAGCGGATTGTCAGACGGTTGATTAAAAGTTTTCAATGAAACCTACAATAAACTTTTCTCCTACAATAAGTATTGTCCTTCCAACACACAACGGCGCCCAATACCTCAAACAATCTATTGAAAGCTGCCTCAAACAAACCTACCCTAATATTGAACTGGTTATTGTCAATGATGGTTCAACGGATACAACAGTAGAAATTATTAATAGTTTTAATGATGCAAGAATTAAATATATTAGTTTACCGACGAATAAAGGCATTGTTGCCGCATTGAATAAAGGGTTTTCTGAAACAACCGGAGAATTTCTCTCATGGACATCTGATGATAATTGCTACACTGTTAATGCATTTGAGGTCATGTTAAAGACTCTTGAAAATGAGGAAAACATTGATTTTGTTTATGCAAATTATCATATGATTGATGTCAATGGTAAGGTTTTAAAATCCGGACATGTGGAGAATCCTCAAGGTTTGGATAGGGACAATTATGTGGGAGGATGTTTTTTATATCGAAGAAAGGTTTATGAAATAATTGGCGATTTTAATGCCGAGGCTTTTTTGGTAGAGGATTATGAGTATTGGCTGCGTGTACGAGCTCAATTTTGTATGAAAAAATTAGATGATTTTTTGTATTATTACCGTATGCATGGGAGTAGTTTAACAACAGCACATGGTTTAGAAAAAATTCAGGATCAGGTTGAACGTATCCGTGCTGCCTATATTAGTCCATGGAAGCAGGATTTTTTGATTGGTAAACGGTTTTTTTATAAAAAAGATTTTTCAAAATCACGGACTTTTTTATTAAAATCATTAACTATGTATCCATTTTATTATCAGACGTGGAGATTATTGATAAAGGGAATTTTAAGGAAATAAATATGTGTGGTATTGCTGGATATATTTTAAAAGAAAATGATAAACACCCTGTTGAGGATATTGATCATTTATTGAAGCCTATTCGTCCACGGGGACCTGATGATGAAGGTGTGTGTTTAATTTCTCGTCAGAATAAATCCTGTAAATTTTATAAAACAGATAAAACGGTTGCTTCGCTCAGTTCATCATTGGCACATATTCAAGATAAGCCAGCTACATTAGCACATGATTTAGCCTTCATTCATACGCGCTATTCTATTATTGATTTATCAGATGCAGGACATCAACCTTTTTTAAGCCGTGATAAATCTGTCATAGCTGTATTTAATGGAGAAATTTATAATTATTTAGAGTTACGTAAAGAGCTTGAGACATTAGGTGTTCAGTTTAAAACTTCCTCGGATACCGAAGTTTTAATAGAAGGGTATTGTATTTTAAAAGATAAAATTTGGTCACGCCTTAATGGTTTTTGGGCTGTGGCATTATATGATTTTCGTCAAAACAGTGTGATTTTATCACGAGATCGCGTTGGTGTGGCGCCCCTATATTATCGTGAAACGCGGAAGGGATTTTATTTTGCCAGCAGTATTCAGTCACTCATTGATATCAGTCCAAAGGATATTACGCCTAATAATGATGTTATCGAAGGGTTTATTCAATGTGGCATTAAAGACCATGACGGGAGCACCTATTATTCAGAAATAAAAACATTACCCTCTAAAACAACTGTAACATTTAAATCTGATCAAATACTATTAAAAAATACCCAACATCAAAAATATTGGGATTTTTCGCAACAGCGTCTTACACAAAATGACATCTCATTTTCCGAAGCTGTTGAAAAATATCGAAAGGTATTTTTTGATTCTGTAGAAATACGCTTGCGTGCTGATGTGAAAGTTGCTTTTGAATTAAGTGGAGGCTTGGATAGTTCATCCATTGTTGCAGCTGCGGCCATTTTACGAAATAATAATATCACAACATATACGGCAAAAGTAAAGGATGCGGATGAGGAGCCTTATGCACGTTCCATACTTAAAAAATATCCTGTCGATTATCATGTGATTGAACCTATTGAGAATGATTTTATTGAAAATTACAAAAATTTTAATCAACTTATGGAAGAACCCTATGATAATCCAAACGCTTATACGCATCATAAAATGCTTCAGATTATGAAACAACAAGGAGTTGCTGTGGTTGTGACCGGAGCTGGAGGGGATGAGGTGTTGGCAGGATATGAAGCAAGTTTTTGGCCTAAGGCTTATGCGCAATTAAAACAAGAGGGGATGCAATCCTATTTGCAGGCTGATTGGTATGAGTTTTGTCGCCGATTTAAAACATTTAAAACAAGTAAAGAAACATTGAAGCATTATTTTTTAGATTCTTTTAAACGGTTTAAAATGCGTCCCAAATTCAAACATTCAGAGCAGAATGTGACAAGTGCGTTAAATCATCATCGTCAATATCAAAATATGAGATTTCATCAGAGGTCTTTGCATCATTTTAATGTTGCTTTAGTTCCTTTTTATATGCGCAGCAGCGATCATTTTACGATGGGGATTCCCATTGAACACCGATTTCCTTTTTTAGATTATCGTATGATTGAATTTGGCCTACAGCTTCCACCCGCGTATTTATTTAAGAATGGATGGACAAAATATATTTTACGTAAGGCGATGGAGCCATATTTACCAAAAAAAATTCTATGGCGTCGGAAAAAAATGGGATTTACATTTCCCTATGCCGTATATTTCACAAAACATAAAAGCACATTTGAACCCATTTTAAATAATTTAAAAGAAAATTTTGGTTCCTATGATGAGTTACTTAAAACAAATCCTATTCTGCTGTGGCGATTGCTTTCAACGGGGGTATGGCAGGAGAATTAAAGGGGATGGTTCCACACAAGCTAAAGGGAGAATTTTTTAAAACGATTCAATTTATATTCATTTGGACAAAATTCCAATGATATCAGACAGTCCAATTATTGGTTATTATAGGGCAAAGACTCATTATTCAAGAAAAAATGATTAATGATAGAGAAAAATAGAACAGAATGATATAATTTTAAAAAATTAAATGATATTCTCAAGTCAATGGGACAGTCGTATATTAATTGTTAGACATAAAAAGGAATAGCAGATGGAAAAACAAATAAACCTGACGAAACAAATCCTCTTGGCTGCTGGAATCATTGAGATTGCTGTGGGTTTACTGCATTTCGCAATGCCTTCTTTTGCTTATCAAACAAAGGGATTTTCTCTACTACAACCAAATGAAATCAATTTTGTAACATTGGTTATTTTTGCAGTAGGAATTCTATTGGTGGCATTCGGTAGCATTACGATACTTTTCTCAAGGAAGGTTGAGTCAATGATAGAGGTGCTATATTACTACGTTGTGATTAAGACAATTTTATGGGTAGGAAGGGTTGTGCTCGAACTTTTGTATCCAGTTAATTTAAGCATGTTCTATGTTGAACCATTCACTTTGGTTGTACTGCCAGGGTTAATTATTGAACTGTTATTATTTGTTGTATCTGTTGTCTTGATTAAAAAGATAATGGTTGCAAAGAATGTCTAACAAGGCAAATGCACTCGGACGCCAAAAAGCGCCGTTCGTTCCTCGCTCTGCTTTTTGGCGCCGGTGATTTGCGACGTTATGCGTTAAAAGGAACAGCATGTTAAAGTGTATTTTTTTGATTAGTTGTCTTCTATTTCCTGTAGCGGCATGGGCGATCTACAAGCCTGTAAGAGTTCTTGCTCCTGAGTTGGTTTCAGGAATTACATGTGAAAGTTCGATCATATGTATGGATGATGCGTCCCGTTATGAAGAAGCAGTAAAATTGTACGATGAAGCCATCCAATTCGTAATTTCATCAGTTGGCGAAATAGAGAATATGCCTCGTATAATATTTTGTTCAACGGAATCGTGTTTTAAATCTTTTGGCTTCAATAAAGCATCAGCAAAGGCGGTAGGTGTCTCCGGCATTGTAATCAGCCCAAGGGCTTGGGAATACTATTACATTCGCCATGAAATAATTCATCATTTACAAGCAGAGAAAATGGGTGTTATTACGAAATGGCAGAGTCCTGCATGGTTCACTGAAGGTATGGCTTATTTACTAAGCCAAGATCCTCGTAAAGTACTTGCCACTCCAAATCAAAAATACCGGGAGAAGTTTGCAGAATGGTATAAATTAATC
>UOFC01000042.1_pt1 | contig 22039 bp, 19 predicted proteins | sample 1988771 | NCBI WGS metagenome assembly UOFC01 (sample SAMEA4712195, study PRJEB27164) | hydrothermal vent metagenome | biome: marine basaltic hydrothermal vent biome; feature: marine hydrothermal vent; material: mineral | place: Pacific Ocean | collected 2011-06-14/2011-07-23 | depth 1719 m | reverse complement strand
GGTGTTTCAGTTCACGTTTTAGTGTGGCAATGGGCAAGTTTAATGTCTCTGTCCAATAGTCTAAGCAGTACCAGTTTAAAGTCCCTGTTTGCGAATGAATTTTTTCATGAATCAGCTTTTTGGACGCCTCCAGCGAGAGTTGATTTTTATCGGCATAGGCTTGAGGAATCACCTCCATCCAAAAGTGCCAGTCAAAATGTAAGTCCAGTAGCGTTCCGTCCATATCTAATAATACGGTGTCAATTTTTGACCAGTCAAGGTGAGCATTCATTGGAAAATTCATTCTCTTCGCGTTATATTGGGACTCTATTTTAAATGAAATGAGTTGCCAGCATGTCAAAAAAACTGCCTATTTTGGTTTCAGAAAAAATCACGCTGCAATCGCAAATGTTTACCATTCAGTCACAAGAACTGACCTTTTCGAATGGTACAACCGTGACCTATGAACGATTGCTCAGCCGTAAAGAGGGTGCGGTATTAATTGTACCCTTGTTGGATAATGACACGTTATTGTTGATTCGAGAATACGGTGCGGGTGTAGGGCGTTATGAACTGGGGTTTCCTAAAGGAAAAGTGGATGCGGGTGAAAGCTGGGAGCAAGCTGTCATTCGAGAATCTCAAGAAGAAATTGGTTTTTTACCTAAGCAGGTTCAATTATTAGATTCAGTTAGTCTAGCCGCAGGTTATATGACGCACTACACCCACATTGTATTGGCGACCGAATTGATTCCGCAATCTGCTAAAGGAGATGAACCCGAACCGTTAGAAGTTGTACCTTGGGCATTGGATGATTGGAAAGCTTTATTGAGTGAACCCCACTTTAGTGAAGGTCGAGCTTATGCGGCGTTGATGTTGGTATTACAGGCAACGGGACGGATTTAAAAAATGGGCTGAAATGGCTTTTTCGCAGTAGATTCATCCTAAGTCCGACAGGCTCCTAGTACACCAACCACATTATATTGACGGATCAGTTGATCTGTCAGTACTCATGGCAAGGCGCACTTTGTAGGGAATGGTTACTCCCTTCACAAAAAGTGGAACACAGTCATGGGTGCTGACAGGTCAACCCTTAGGGCGAGTCCTGTGATATTCCGCCTCAGCGTTACAGCGCTTGCCAAGGGAATGACCCTTGTCTGCACGCTGTGCCTTGATGCGAAACACCACAGGGTCGCTGACCCGTAAATATAATGTGGTTGGTGTACTAGAGATGGTTCGCAGGCAATATTAAGGGTAATTGTACTTGTGGTTTGAACGCAAAGATCTCGTATAAAGTTTTTTATCAGGTAGAATAACATTTTTTCGTGTACCCCTAATCTCCAGATAGAAAGACGAATTAGAGTGTAAGCAACTGATGTGCATAGTGAATTCAAAAAAGACAACGTCACCTTAATATTGGTGATGCGTCTTTTTTAGTTTGCCAATAGTCTGTCTGAAAATGAATTTTTCGCAGTTGATTTTTCATTCTCGGACAGGCTCACAGGCGCGTTAAGGACTTGCGCTATAAACGGATTTTCTATCTGGGGATTAGGGGTGTAAATGTTTGGGTACAAATTAAGGTTTATTTAGAAGTATGGTAGACAGTCAATTCCTTCAAGAGATGAACAAAAGAAGAACGTTTGCGATTATCTCGCATCCTGATGCAGGTAAAACAACCGTGACTGAAAAATTATTGTTGTACGGAGGTGCAATTCAGATGGCGGGCGCGGTTAAAAGTCGTAAAACCAGCCGTGCTGCAACGTCAGATTGGATGAAAATGGAGCAAGAACGTGGTATCTCCGTGGCATCTTCTGTTATGCAGTTTCCTTACCGTGATGTGATGATTAATCTGTTGGATACTCCTGGGCATGAAGATTTTTCAGAAGACACTTATCGTACTTTAACGGCAGTAGATTCGGCTTTAATGGTGATTGATGTCGCCAAGGGTGTAGAAGATCGCACCATTAAATTAATGGAAGTTTGTCGTTTACGCACTACGCCTATTTTGACATTTATTAACAAAATGGATCGTGAAGGTAAAGACCCAATTGATTTGTTAGATGAGGTGGAATCGGTTTTAAAGATTGATTGCGCACCGATGACATGGCCGATTGGAATGGGCAAACGTTTTAAAGGTATTTATCACCTTTATAATGATACTATTCGCCTACTTGGTGCGGCTGATGGCCAGCGCGCCGGCAGAGGTGACTTGATTCAAGGGTTACATAATCCAGTATTGGATGAGTTGCTTGGTGACCAAGCTGATGAGCTACGTGAAGAGGTTGAGTTGGTACGCGGTGCGAGCCATGAATTTAATTTAGAGGCCTTTTTATCAGGGAAGCTTAGCCCCGTATTTTTTGGTTCGGCGGTTAATAATTTTGGTTTACAAGAATTACTTGATGGCTTTGCCGATTATGCCCCTGCACCAATGGGACGTAATACAGAGACTCGGTTTGTTGAAGCGGATGAAGTTAAATTAACGGGTTTTATTTTTAAAATTCAGGCTAATATGGATCCTGCACACCGAGATCGTGTTGCGTTTATGCGTATTGTGTCGGGCAAATATGATAAAGGGATGAAGCTTAAACATATACGCATTGGTAAAGACGTTAAAATTGCCAAAGCCATTACTTTCTTAGCCAATAGACGAGAACAAGCAGAAGAGGCTTATCCTGGTGATATTATTGGCTTGCATAATCACGGAACCATTAAAATTGGCGATACTTTTTCTCAAGGAGAGTCGTTGAAATTTAGTGGTATACCTAACTTTGCTCCTGAATTATTTCGTCGTGCACGATTAAAAGATCCTATGAAAATGAAAGCGTTGCAAAAAGGGCTCAATCAGTTATCGGAAGAGGGAGCTACGCAGTTGTTTAGACCTATTTTAAATAACGATCTGATTCTAGGTGCGGTGGGGATTCTGCAATTTGAAGTAGTGGCACAACGTCTAAAAGATGAATACAACGTAACTTGTTTATTTGAACCTGTAAATATAAATACCGCCCGCTGGGTGATTGGCAAAAAATCTGAAATTGACAAGTTCACGGCTAAAGTACGAGAAAATGTTGCTTACGATGCCGCTGACTTATTGGTGTATATTGCCCCCACACGTGTAAATTTATCATTGATCGAAGAACGTTGGCCAAATCTACAGTTTGTGGCAACACGAGAACATTAATGCCTAATTCCCTAGGGGTCCTGTCGGACTTAGGATGAATCTACTGCGAAAAAGCCATTTCGGCTCATTTTTCCGATCAATTTCGTTAATATACTCTCAATATTCGCCTCAAATGATCGAAAAAATAGTCTCAAAATGGCTTTCTCGCAGTAGATTTCTTATTCTCGGACAGGCTCCTAGTAGAGCGCTTAGAATTTGCGTTGTATCCTATTAAATAGGTGATTTTAATCATTTTTAGGTGTATTTGTGTACCTGTCGCTTGCGTTTCGCGTATTTAATGGGTAGAATTGTTTTCGCCATGGGTAGGAGTGCTTAATTTATTGTGCTTATTAAGCTTTTATATTTGTTAAGTGTACTTCTGCTTCTTATGGGGGAATGGCTTGAATTTGTGTTTAAGCCTTAGATTTTTGAAAAGAAATATGGAAGTATAAATAAAATGAAAACTTTAAAAAAAGTAGGTTTTGCTGCGTCATTGCTTTTAGCGTCAAGTTTGGCCAGTGCTAATGTGTATAACTTGGATAATATTACTGGTCCTGGTGATCAGCAAAATTTTGATACACCGTCTATATCTCATCTTTCTGTTTTTGCAGATGAGTTCAAGTTCACGCTTACTGAAGCTGCAACGTTTGATTTTTTAGCAACGGCTACTGCTGGTTCTGTGAACTTTACTAATGTTGTTCTTAATGGTGTTGATGCAACTACTGGTACTTTATATAGTGTGTTTTCTTTTGCCGAGTGGACGGCAGATACCGTTGGTAATGCTGCAATTTTGAATTCTGGTTCTTATAATTTATCACTTAGTGGTGATGTCATGGGTTCAGGGATTTATACCGTAAATGCAATCACTAGTCCTGTTCCAGAGCCAAGTACTATTGCCTTAATGTTAGGTGGTTTAGGAATGATTGGTTTTATGGCCGCTCGTCGTCGTAACCAAAACGTTTAATTCTAAATTGATATTGTAGCGATTTAGCGAAGAAATCGCGTAATCATTATAAAAAATTAGGTTAAACTGAAGTTAATGAGCCATTATTGGCTCATTAACTTTTCTTTTTATCTGGAATTAAATGGTAATTCTTTACCTGTTTAAGTTGGTGTACTAGTACTATATAACACTCTGATATTTCATCACAATCTTAATATGCCGTAATTGTGCATTTTTTCTTTTCGTTCAAAGAACACAGTCATCTTTGATGTGCTTCAAAACATATTTAAAATCATCTTATGCTTTACTCATGAATCAATTTTATCGCTATTCATGATTTAGAATATCTATTGCAGTTGAACTCTCTTTTTTTTTAAGTAGGCTACTCGTGACTACGTATCTCGTTGGGTTTTGTTCGAGTTTTATCAGAATCGATGGATAAACGGTCATAAAAAATGTTTTTAATTCACTAAGAGGCTGTCCGAGAATGAGAAATCTACTGCGAAAAATCCATTTTGGTCATCTTTTGTGTAATTTTTCGTTGTTTAGAATGACTAAACGCCTTAAATTTACACAAAACCTGCCACAAAATGACTTTCCCTCGTGACGACTTTCATTCTCGGACAGTCTCCTAGAAAATAGTGAGCTTTCTTTTAAAAAATGGGGATATTTCCATGAAAAATGTAGTTTTAACAAAAAAAGCAGGTTTTGTCGCGTCATTACTTTTAGCGTCAAGTTTGGTCAGTGCCAATGATTATGTATTAGGTGATATTACTTTTAGTACCGTTGATACTGATGTTTTGAGTCCTGTAGAAGGTGCTTTTACAGATAATTTTAACTTCTCGCTTTCAGAAGGTAATTTTTTTAACGCTTTAGCAACGAGTTCAATCGCTTCGATTTCAGGATTTACGAATATTTCTCTTGAAAGCATGACTGGAACAACTTACGATATTGCTGGTATTTTTTCTGTTGCAGAATTTACTGAAGCCTCGACGGGGGAATCCACTTTTTTAGACGCGGGTTCTTATATTTTATCAATTAGTGGTGTTGCGAGTGCGGCATCAACGGGTTATACCTTAAACACGGTTACTTCTCCGGTTCCAGAGCCTAGCGCTATTGCATTAATGTTAGGTGGTTTAGGACTTGTTGGCTTTATGGCTGCTCGTCGTCGTAACCAAAACGTTTAATTCTAAATTGATATTATAGCGATTTAGCGAAGAAGCTGCGTAATCGTTACAAAAAAATAGTTTAAACTGCAGTTAATGAGTCGTTTATCTATTGGCTCATTAACTTCTCTAATTCGTCCTTTTATCTGGGTATTAGGGGGGTATAATTTAATCTTTTTGTAAAATTTTGTAATTCTTAAATAATAATAGTGTAGCTGACTGTTTTTTGTAGGTGTAAACATTCTAGTTAATGTTAGATGGTCATTTTTTGCCTGTTTAAGTTGTTGTTAAATTCTATACCTATATAACATTCTGATATTTCATCACAATCATTTTTAATATGCCATAACTGTGTATTTTTTCTTTTTGTTCAAAGAACACAATAAGCCTTGATGGACATTACAAAAGGTGTTTAAAATTATTTTTAAGTTGGCTTTATTGCTGTTATGATGTTAGAGTACTTAATTATATGCATACCTAGTGTTTTTTTAGTAGGTTAGTGTTAGTCGGAATTAAGTTAGAAGTAGGTGGATTGAGCGTGTTTTTTAGTTCATGATATTATAGTATTGAATGTTTTTTTATAAATGAGGATGTTTCCATGAAAAAGTTAGTTTTAACAAAAAAAGTAGGTTTTGCTGCGTCATTGCTTTTAGCATCAAGTTTGGCCAGTGCTAATGTGTATAATTTAGGAGATCTTACAAACGGTTCTGTAGATACAGATACCCAAGCTGGTTTAGCGGGTGCGTTTATCGATGTGTTTAGCTTCAGTCTTACTGAGGAAAGCTTTTTTAATGCATTAGCAACCAGCTCGATTGCTTCGATTTCAGAATTTACAGGTATTTCTCTTGCTGGTTATAATGGAACAACTTATGATATTGCAGGGATATTTTCTGTTGCAGAGTTAACAGAATCGTCTGTTGGTTCTCCAGTGTCTTTGGATGCTGGTTCTTATATTTTATCAATTAGTGGTGTAGCGAGTGCGGACTCAACGGGTTATACCTTAAGTACGGTTTCTCCGGTTCCAGAGCCTAGCGCTATTGCATTAATGTTAGGTGGTTTAGGACTTGTTGGTTTTATGGCTGCTCGTCGTCGTAACCAAAACGCTTAATTTTAAGTCGTTTTAATGTTCTAACAGCAGTAAAATTTCTATAATTTACAGGTCTGATTTACTGTAATTTTCCCCCTAAACTTCTCTTCAGAAGTTTGGGGTTTTTTGTTTCTAAAAACGCTTATCTTTTAATACTTCTTGAATTCACATATTAAATCAATGGATTATGTTGCATTTCCTCCTGAGCCATCTGAATAGTTTTTTTATATTTTGACTTTTGTACTGAGTCGTTACATTTTTTATTTTTGTTTATAAATCTGTATAAGTTAAATGGGTAATATTGCCTATAAAATTTACTGTTACCCTTTCATAAAAAGGTTTGAACTCTGAAGTGTTTTTTGCTTAAAAGATCGGCGTATACTTAATAGGTTAATAACGATTTTTTTTAGAATGATTAATTTGGAGGATGAATGAAAAAAGTAAAATCAAGTGAAGGTAATTACCCTTATGCGAGTAAAATTGAAACTAAGGCGTATGAAAAAACTAAGCGTTTGTTGCAGATTGAGTTATTAAAGTTGCAAAAATGGGTGAAGGATAATGATGAACGGATTGTGCTGGTATTTGAAGGGCGTGATGCGGCGGGCAAAGGGGGGACGATTAAGCGTATTATGGAACACCTTAACCCTCGTGGAGCACGTGTGGTGGCACTGGATAAGCCGAGTGAAATTGAAAAAGGGCAGTGGTATTTTCAGCGTTATGTACAAAACTTGCCTACGGCGGGTGAAATCGTGTTATTTGACCGTTCTTGGTACAACCGTGCTGGCGTGGAGCGAGTGATGGGTTTTTGTTCTCCGCAAGAGTACACGCAATTTATGCGTCAAGTTCCCGAGTTTGAGCGGATGATTACCGAAGATGGCGTAAAGCTGATGAAGTTTTGGTTTTCTGTTGGACGAAAAGAGCAATTGAGACGGTTTAATTCGCGTAAAAACGATCCGCTAAAACAGTGGAAGTTAAGCCCGATGGATTTGGCTTCTTTAGATCGCTGGGAAGATTACACTAAAGCCAAAGAGGATATGTTTTTTTACACCAATACTACGCAAGCGCCTTGGTCGGTGGTGAAGTCAAATGATAAAAAACGTGCTCGATTAGAAACCATGCGATATTTTTTAAATATGGTGGCTTATGAGGGGAAAGATGAATCGGTTGTGGGGTCAAGTGATCCTTTGATTATCAGTTCGGGAGAAGATATTTTTCAGGTTGATTAACCCGCGTTATTCCCAGGTAGAAAATGCGCTTATAGCGTATTAAGGATATTTTTATTTGGGATTAGGGTAATATTGATTAAATAATACGAGGTATGAATATGAATATTGAAACACACGCTTATGAAGTGGTGGATGGTTTTCGGAAGAGTTTAACGGACGAGCAAATAAAGGCGTTGGGTAAAGAGAGCTTGGAGGAACTCCATATTTTGATTGAGGCGGCATTGGGCAAAGCAATTTCAACGGCATTGCATGATACGGTGAAAGAGGTGGAGGCATTAGCACAATCGACTCGTAAACGATTAACTTCTATTGAACGGCTGGAACACAATTGTGAGGAGGCGTTGTAATTCGTTACTAACTTCATTCACTGTACTAGAGCGTGGATCCAGTCATATGATTGGCTTATGCTTAGGCATTTTTGTTGAACTTTTTTTGAAGCACAAATAATGACTTGCCAAGATTCACCTGTCTGAATGGCGTTATTTTTTTGTGTTAACCAATAGGAAAATAGTTCATCCAGTGTGCCTTCAAAACAACCCGCTACCCCTTGTTGGCTGGCAAGGCGGTTGGGGATGTGCCAGTCTTCAAGTAAGCTACTGGTTCCAATGGCCTCAGGCGGTAGATTGGAACTCATTAATTGAGCGGGTTTGACTTTAAATGGGAAGGTTCTTTCACCATTTCGATTGTCTTTTTTGCTCTCTAATAATGCTAAAGTGCAGCTGTCTTGAAGTGAGGTTTTACGCTTTTTTGCAAGATAAAACAGGTTGGCCAAATGCAAGCCACTGCCTAATAACAGTAGGTTTTTAGCTGTTTCGCAGGTGATTAAGGGTGTTTGATTAGAGGTGGGGGCTGATGCGATGATGTCCAGATATTTTGGCTGGATGCCATGAGAGACTGATTGGTTGCTTAAAAATTGTAATGTGATGCGCTGTTTGTTTATATTTTGTTGAAATAAAAACAGCGGTATATTGCTGTTTTCAAGATAAAATTGACGGCCTAAATCACCTTCATAAAGGGGGGGGGGGAATATTTTTTGGCTTGTTTTTGAGTTGTTTTGTATGGCTTCTAGTGTGACGCTTAGAAGCCAAAAACCACCTTCTTGTTCACTTTGAGAGAAATGTTGAATGGAATAATGTGGCATTTTATTTAGGTAATGTCGGATTACGGTAAACAGGACGACCTTGAAAAAAGGTTTGTTCAATAGTGCCGATAAACTCCCAGCCTTTAAAAGGGGTATTTTTCCCTTCGCTGACAAGATTTTCAGGGTCTAATGTCCAGTAGCCTTTGGGGTCTAAAATGCATAAATCCGCCGATTGATTGTTTTTAAGGCTACCAGTGTTGATGCCTAAAATAGTCGCAGGATTATGGGTTACAGAGCGAATGGCGGTTATTAAATCCAGTTCATAATCATTGACCAACTTGAGAAGCAGTGGCAATAAGGTTTCTAAACCGCTGATGCCGGGAAGGCTCTCGCCAAAGGGCAGCAATTTGTCGTCTTTATGAATGGGCGTATGGTCACTGACCACCGCATCAATTATTCCGGTTTTTAAGCCATTTAGTAACGCTTGTTTGTCTTGAATGCTGCGTAATGGCGGGGATACATGAAATAGGCTGTTAAAACCTAATACATCCATTTCGGTTAAATGCAATTGATGAATGGCCACATCACAGGTAATGGGTAAACCACGTTGTTTGGCTTCGGTAATCATCTCAATCGAACGAGCACACGAGAGTTGCGAAAAATGGGCGCGAATACCCGTTTCTTCCACCAAAATTAAATCTCGTGCTAAGGCCGATGTTTCGGCAGAAGGCGGAATTTCAGGTAAGCCGAGTCGTGTACTGACGGAGCCTCGATGCGCCACTCCGTTGTTTTTCAGTTGGTGATCCTCGCATCTTAACATGACAACAATATCGTGCGAAGCGGTGTACTCTAAGGCATTTTTAAGCGTTAAGGCGTTTTGAATGGGATTGTTTGCTTGGCTTAATGCGACGCAACCCGCTTGTTTTAATGCGTAAATACTGCTTAATCGTTCTCCTTTTAATGCTTGAGTTAACGCACCAATGGGCATGACAAATGCGGTCGCTGCTTGACGCGCACGACGTTGTAACAATTCCGTTACGGCTTGAGTGTCGTTGACGGGTGTGGTGTCGGGCGGGCAACAAATGCTGGTAATACCACCAGCCACGGCGGCTTTGGTTTCTGAGGCGATGGAACCAGCATAATAATTTCCTGGCTCACCTAAACGGGCTTGTAGGTCCACTAACCCTGGAAAAATCCATTTATGGGTGGCATCCAGTTCTTTATCGGCATTGAACCCTTCGGGAGGTTGGTCGCCAATGCCAGCAATTTTGCCACGAGAGAGATAGATATTGGTGATTTTATCAATATTTTGGGCAGGATCAATCACACGTCCGTTGGTAATGGCGAGTCTCATGTTTTTCTCTCCTGTGGAGTCTCTTGAACGGTTTGCTCTGTTTGTGTGACTTGTTCTGCTTTGTATTGATTGAGCTGTGCGGCATTACTCATAATGATGGACATTACCGCCATGCGAACGGCAATACCGTAGGTGACTTGCTCTAAAATAACGGATTGAGAACCATCGGCAACGGCAGATTCGATTTCGACTCCACGATTGATTGGCCCTGGGTGCATCACAATGGCATCGGGTTTGGCGAGTGCCAAATGAGCTTCGGTTAAGCCGTAGAGTTTAAAAAACTCCTTTTCACTTGGAATGAGGGCGCTGGTCATGCGTTCGTTTTGCAGGCGCACCATAATAATAACATCCACACCTGCAATACCTTCTTCCATGTTGTGGTAAATATGCACGCCTAAGGCTTCGGGGTTTTCAGGCATGAGGGTTTTGGGGCCTACCACACGAATTTCCCGGGCTTCTAAGATACTGAGAGCTTGAATTTGTGAGCGTACCACACGACTGTGCTGTACATCACCCACAATGGCAATTTTTAGATCAAAAATATCGCCTTTGTGTTTTCGTATGGTAAACATATCGAGCATGGCTTGCGTGGGGTGGGCGTGTTGTCCATCACCTGCATTTAATACGTGAACGTCTGGGTCAACGTGTTGGGCAAAAAATTGGGCTGCACCGCTTTGAGCATGGCGAATGACAAACATATCGGCTTGCATCGCTTGTAAATTCCACAAGGTATCGAGCAGCGATTCTCCTTTTTTAGTGGCAGAGGTTTGAATGTCTAAGCTGGAAACGTCTGCAGAAAGGCGTTTTTCAGCAATTTCAAAGGTAGTTCGGGTGCGTGTACTTGGTTCAAAAAACAGATTCATAATGCTTTTACCACGAAGCAAAGGGATTTTTTTAATTTCGTTGGTATTGGGGTTAATAAACGACTCGGTGGTATCTAATATTTCAACTAAATGGTGTTGTTTTAGCCCTTCAAGCGTTAAAAAATGATGCAGTTTACCGAGTTCATTGAGCTGAATGTTGGGACTGGAAAGTCGTGCAATCATGCTTTCTTCTCCCTGGCATCTAAAGTATTAGGCTCTAAAATGGTGACGTGTAACGGGTCGGGTCCTGTGACTTTAATGGTTTGATTGCACTCTAGTGACATACCAACAATATCCGCTTGAAAAGGTAATTCACGAAAGCCTTTGCGATCGAGTAGTATGACAAGGGTAACACTGGCGGGGCGGCCGTAGTCAAAAATTTCATTTAAAGCGGCGCGAATGGTTCGTCCTGTAAACAGCACGTCATCGACTAAAATAATGTGTTGATCGGTCACATCCCACGCAATATCGGAGGGCTTAGTGGTAGGGTTTAACCCTATTTTAGAGAAGTCATCTCGATAAAACGAAATATCCAGTACGCCTAGAGGGTCTGGCAAATTTAGAGTTTGATGCAAGGTTTGTGCCACCCATTCACCACCTGTTCGGATGCCAATCATTTTGGGGGATTGACTCGTAATAGGGGTGTTTTTGAGTTCGGTACAAATTTTTTCAATCAATGTCTTCACATTTATATTGAGTTCCGTCATAGGGTGTGTGCCTCAAGCCAATTTTCTAAAATAATTTGTGCCGCATGGTCATCAATATGAGTTTGTTTAAGTTGACGGCTTTCGGCGGCAATGGAACTGAGTTGTTCTTCCATATAATAAATAGGGCAGTGGTAGCGACCACTGAGTCGTTGGCCAAATTTGCGAGCAGGTTGTGTTAAGGCTTGTTCTGAACCATCTAAACGCATGGGAAGACCCACCACAATGGCTACGGGTTGCCATGCTTTAAATAAGCGACTAATGTGTGTCCAATCGGGTTTGCCATCTTTGCTGTTTACAATGGTTTCAGGGGTTGCCGTTTGGGTAATGGTTTGCCCTATAGCAACACCGATACGGCGTAATCCAAAATCAAAGCCGATTACGACGCCTGAAAGGGGAGTGGTTGTTTTACGTTTAGGCATGTCCTGCCTCGAAGGTTAAAAATTCGGGTGAGATGCCTAAGGTTTCCAATGCCACGTGCCACTTGTCTTCTGCGGGGGTGTTAAACAGTAAACGTTCATTATAAGGAATGGTCAGCCAGCTATTGCTTTGTATTTCTTGGGCTAATTGCCCAGGCTTCCATCCCGAAAATCCAAGGCAAATCAAAAACGCTTCAGCGGCGTTGTTTTTGCTAAGCGCCTCAACAAAATCATCTGAAAAAGTCATGGTCAGCCCATCAGGTAAGGCAACTGAGCTTTTCCATTGCCCTTCTGGTTTATGAAGAATAAAGCCTTGCTCTACATCCACAGGACCACCTTGTAAGATTGCTTGTTTTAAAAAGGGTGCATTTTCAGGGGGGGGGTAATTAAAGTGGCTTAATAAGTCTCGTACTTGAAATTTTTGCGGTAAATTCACCACAAATCCCGTTGTGCCGTGGTCATTATTATCTTCAAGAATATAAATAACGGTTTTTTCAAACCAACTGCCATTCAGAGAGGGCATGGCAATTAAAAAATGGTGTTCGAGTGAGGGTAACTGTTTCATACTCTAAATTATAACAGAGAGATTCGTTGTGCTATGGCCTCTGTTTGAAATAAATTGCCCTTTTTATCCACGGCAAATACATATTGAATTCCCATGGATTTTGCAATATCTTTCCAGTGCTTGATGCCTGCAATTAAAATAGCGGTTGCGGCGGCATCGGCGGTAATGGCGTTGGGATGTAATACCGTAACCGATGCAAAGCTGTGTGCAGGGTAGCCTGTTTTAGGGTTTAGAATATGAGAGAATGACTCGCCCTGCCACTCAAAGTATCGTTGATAAATACCAGAGGTGACCACGCTTTCTCCACTTTTTAGGGTAAGGCTTGCCAGCACTTGGCTTGGTTGTTGTGGGTTTTGAATACCAACTTTCCAAGGCGCACCATTTTTAGAGCCGATGGCTTTCATATCACCACCAATGCTGACCAGCGCGTTTTGAATCCCCGATTTTTGTAAACGCTCTAGCGCCATGTTAATGGCCAAACCTTTGGCGTTGCCGCCAAAGTCGAGTTGTACATTGGGATTACGGCTGTGTAATTCATTGCCTTTAAAATAAATATTCATGATGCTGGGGTGACTGTTCAGCCAGCGTTGAATTGCTTGTGTGCTGGGCGGTGGCCCTTGCCATGTTTCAGAATGAAACCCCCAAAGTGCAACCAGTTTTCCAATGCCTGGATCAAATAACCCTTGACTTTGTTCCGTGAGTCTTTGGGAGAACACAATAAAGTCTTTTACGGAGTCTGCCACCTTAATGGGGCGTTGTTGAGAAATCGCCTGATTGATTTTACTGACAATGCCCCCTTGCTCCCAAGCATGCCACTGCTGATGAAATTGATGAAACTGCTGTTCAACCGATTGAATCGCTTGTTCGGCAAGTTGTGCTTGATGGGGGGGGGGAATTAAAATATTCACAAAGGTACCAAAGACCATAATAGTGGTTTTGTGAGTCGTTTGTGGCGAAGAGCAGCTAAAAAGAGTAACTATAAGAGCAGTCATCCAGCATAGAAGCTGGATTTTTCTATAAAACAGGCATTTAAAGAGAAGTTTTGTTTGCATAACTTGAATAAATCATAAATGAGATGTTTTATCAGAGGATTTAGGGTGTAAGAACGTAAGAACCCGAACTTAAGTTTTAGCTGTGATGTGAGTTTATTTGTATAACAAATCCATTATGCCATGTACAAAGAATTTTATTCAGAATATTTTTTTGTTTTTTAATGAATATGAGCCATTTTTACTCGTGATTGTGTCATGCAAAGGTCTCATATATTGATTGAGATTAGGTTTCTTTCATGCAAAGCCATTAAGTTATGGATGTAGTGGTTGATTTATGATTTTAAAGTGTGTCTAATGGCGTAAAAATAGAAGTTTTTTCTTATGGTGATGAGCCTAAGGGGCTGGTGTAAGCAGTACTGGTCAGGGTGTAAGTAATTGATCTAGTGTTCGAATAAAAAAGACTAAATTACATTGGTGAAGAGTCGTTACGAATCAATTTAAAGTTAAATATCTTAAGGAAAAAAAATGAAAATCAATCATCTTAATAAAACGTTATTTGCACTTTTTTTTATGTGTTTTGTAAGTTCAGCAAGTGCGGCAAAAATAACATACGAAGTAACAGATTTGTCGGATATTATCGCTGGCGAAGATTTATGGAAATACACCTATACTGTGAGTGATTATGTATTTAACGCTGATAATGGTTTTTCAATCTTTTTTGATTACCAATCATATTCTGGCCTCGAATCTACTGCGCCAGTAGTCAATATGGATTGGGATATTCTTATTTTGCAACCCGATGGCACACTTCCTGATAATGGTATTTATGATGCACTTTCTTTATCTAATGGCGCTTCATTAGCGGATCCATTTATGTTGAGTTTTGTCTGGACAGGAAGTGGCACGCCGGGTGCTCAAGCATTCAATATATACGATGACGCATTTAATGTTGTAGAATCTGGTTTTACATCTCCTGTACCCGAGCCAGCGCCTGTCTTTCTCATGTTGATGGCATCTGGATTAGTAGGTTTTTTTGTATTTAGAAAAAATCGTTTATCTAAGATAGTGGGAGAAAAGTCATGAAACAATTTTACTTTGTAATGTTTTTGATATTACCGTTTTTATTTTCAGGTTCGGCATTCGCAGAAGACCCAACGATTGACAGTGCATACACTTTAGTCAGTAAGCAGAAAGTTAACCGTGTTTTATATGATTTTACATATAAAGTTAATATTACAAATGGTGATGCCGCTATACAAAACGTGAGTGCAACCGTATCAAGTTCTTCAGAAAACACGGTTATTATGGATAACAGTGTCAATTTTAATGACCTTGCTATAGAAGAAACGTCTGCAAGTATAGACACTTTTACTTTACGTCAGGATCGACACCATCCGTTTGATCCTGACGTATTAAGTTGGGACATTGCTTTTGAAGCAGATGAGCCAGTGCCTAATATTAACCTTGCTACTTCGCCGAATGAGCAAACATTTATTTTAGGTGAGTTTCAAAACATAGCAACGAGTGTGAATTTTACCCCACCTGTTAGTGGAAGCCCATTTACGATTGCGATTGAGCAAACGGTCACACCAAATAGTGGTTTAAGTTTATCACCAAACGTAAATGGCATAACGTTTGATTCTTCTGTTGATTTTACGACGACACTTAATCAAGAAATCAGCCCGTCACTTGTTGGTGAATATGAAATCGTAACCACAGCCACAATTGTAGAAACGGGTGAAGAAGCTAAATCAACGGTAAAAATAACGATTGTATCAGGCGAACAATCCTCTCTTATTATTAACACGCCAGGCACTGAAAATGGCGCTTTATCACCTAATGAAATTACAGATGTGGTATTTGTTGTTCAAGTTCAAGGCATTGGATTGGATAACATTCTTAATGTCAGGATAGATGGCATAAATAATAGCGATTCCATGTTACTCAATGACAGTGGTCAGAATGGAGATGTTATTGCTGATGATGGTTCATACAGTGGAACCTTTTCTATCAATACAAATGGATTTTTACCACAACAATGCCTATCCTATGAGGCTGTTGCTACCACAAATGTTGAGCCATTCACTTCACAGCCTTATGAATTATGTGTAACAGGTTTTCCAATTGGATTTCAGCCTTCTGATACCAGTGAAAATAATTTGATACCTGATCCAGAAACAGGTACACCAGTGGTTGCCGACGAAATAATGATCGGTTTTAAAGAAAATGCGTCGGAAAATTCAATTATTTCCGTTGTGTCAAGTGTTAATGGTCAAGTTATTGGGTCGTTGGTAGAGTTAGGAATATATCAGGTAAAACTAGATACTCCAGTAACATCACCTGATGAGTTGGCTGCGATTATTGCAACGTTAACAGCGTTTCCTGAAGTTACATTTGCTGAAGCCAATAGCATTGATACAGAAAGTACGGTTATACCGTCTGATCCTAAATTTAGTCTGCAAGATGGATTAACAACGATTAGAGCTGGTGAATCTTGGTATATTGCAAGAGGTAATGTTACGGTAGCTGTTATTGATGGTGGTGCCGATTTTACTCATCCAGATTTAACGGGTAAATTGGTTAAAGGGAAGGATGTTGTTGATGGCGGGAATGATCCATCTGAAGTTGGAACGGGTCATGGAACTCATGTGGCAGGAATTATCTCAGCAAACACGAATAATAATATCGGAATTGCTGGAGTCTCCTGGAACAGTAAGATTCTTGTTGTTCGAGCATCAGACAGTACGGGGAGTACAACATCTTCAAGAATCGCGTCTGGTATCATGTATGCAGCAGGTAAAGCACGGATAATTAATGTGAGTTTAGGTGGTACTGGTGGAAGATTTTTAAAGTGTGCCGCTACAGCATACGCAAAATCAAAAGGTTCTTTAGTTGTTGCAGCTGCAGGTAATAACAGTAATTCGACTAAATTTTATCCAGCAGCTTGTTCAGATGTGATAGCCGTCGGTAACACAACTTCTAGTGATGGTCGAGAAAGTAATAGCAACTTTGGTTCATGGGTTGATCTTGCTGCACCTGGGACAGATATTCTATCTACCGTACCCACAGGTGGGTGTAATCATTGTGATGTCTCTGGATACAAGTCGTTAACGGGTACATCTATGGCATCTCCTATGGTCGCTGGTGCTGTGGCAGTGCTTCTTGCAAGAGAACCATTATTAACGAACAGCCAAATTGAAGAACGTTTCAAAAAAACAGCAAAAAAACTTCCAGCTAGCCTAAAACTTGGAGCTGGACGAATTGATCTGTTTGAGGCTGTATTTAATGGTAGTTTTGAAGAAGGAAATTTAGCTCTATGGCAAAAGAGTGGAACAGTAGCGTCATTTGAGAAGCTTGGCCCCTTAATTCCACAAGATGGTAAGCGTATGGGCTATATTAGTACAGGGCCTTCAGCTGCACAAACAGCTGGAAACCTGAGTCAGTCATTTACAGTTCAGGAAGGAGTTAGCACGCTACCTATTACTTTTACATATGCTTTTATTAGTGAAGAGTTTCCAGAGTTTGTCGGGACTAATTTTAATGACTCTTTAAAAATAAGTCTCAAGGCACCTAATGAAACGATTACTGAACTGGCGACTGAATCCATTAATTCATCAGCTTATACGGCAATTTCTGGATTGGATTTTCCAGGTGGTGATACGACTGTTGGTTGGACGGGTTGGAAAACGGTTACCAAAGACATTCCTATTACCGCTGGAGCCGGAGAATATCAAATAATTTTGAAAGATGCTGGAGACGCTGCTTTTGATACGATTTTGTTAATTGATCATATTCAATTTAAAAAGTAATGGAATGATTCAGCGTAGTTATAAATATTGTGAGGTAGTTGCTTAGATTGCCTTTGAAATTGTTAACTACTTTGATTCTTTCTGAAAAGGGGCATTTACAAGCGTAAATGCCCCTTTTTTAATGCAAAAATAGTGGGGTTTTAGAGATTGATTTTGAACAGTAACAATACAATAACAACGGCTAAAAATAATGAAACCCCCTGCCAAAAAATCACTGGGTTGCGCTCCATTAAGGGGGGGCGACTTTTATTTAGAAACGCTTTATTGGGTTGGCGAAGGTTAAACAGTAACTCGGATATCTCTTCATACCGTTTGGCTGGGTTAGGATGCACGGCTTTTTTAATGGCGGCATCTACCCAGGCTGGTATATCACGATCTTTATTTAGCATACTGCGATACTGCAATCGTTTTTGTTCCGCTTGAGTGTGTGCTTTAGCAGCTTGTGTGCCGTAAGGGTGCTCGCCTGAGAGCATTTGATAACAGATGACACCAAGAGAGAATTGATCGGATCGAGCAGAGCCGAGTTCACCTAAAAAACATTCGGGGGCGGTGTATAGTGCCGTACCTAGCACGGTTTGTTGTTCAATCGGACTTTCAAGCTCAGACAGACCAGCCACTTGCACCGAGCCAAAATCGATGATTTTAACGGTATCGGTTTCATCAATCATAATATTATCGGGTCTTAAATCTTGATGAATCATCTCTTGGCGGTGAAAGGCGCGTAATCCGTTGGCAATCTGTTCAATGATATTACGAACGGTTTCTAGATCGGGTTTGGGGTGGTCAATCATCCATTGTTTGAGTGTTTTTCCTTTGATATACTCGGTGACGATGTATAAAAAATGTCGTTTTCGATTCTGCTGACAGGGTTTGAGTACATGGCTGTTATGAATGCGACGAGCGACCCACTCCTCCATTAAAAACCGCTCTAGGTATTCAGGATTACCCCGAAGGTCTACGGAGGGAATTTTGATGACGACTTGTTCGTTACTCTCTATGTCTACCGCCAAATAGATATGACTGCGGTGGCTTTTTTGCAACTCTCTAATGATTCGATAGCCATCAAATTCCATTCTGGGTTGTAATTCGGGCGGGAAAGGAAGTGCCGTTAGTTTTTGATAAACTTCATCCACTTCTTGCTGAGGCAGTTGGTCAATGCGAACGATTTGAATGCTGACATTATCATCACTTTTTTGAGCCAATGCTTCATTAATAATTAAAGTGGCTGCCTGATCTAAATCGTTATGGTGGGTTTGAATGGCTTCGGTCATAAATTTATCTTCGACAAATTCATAGACACCATCGGTGGCTAAAATAAACACATCGCCTTCATCTAAGGGGAGTGACTGATAATCTAAATCAAGCCACTCTTTCATGCCTAACGCACGCCTTAAATAACTTTTGTCTTTGGTGACCCAGAGTCGATGATCCTCGGTTAATTGTTCGAGGTTTTGACCCGACACACGATAGACACGGGTATCCCCCACATGAAAAATATGGGCGGTGTTTGATTTGATAATCAATGTGGAAAAAGTGCACACATAGCCACGGTCGGGAGAGTAGCGGTAGGGGCTGTTGCGTGTTTGCAGATACAACCAAGAATTAGTGGCTTTGAGGACACGCTGAACCGAGGTTTTGACCGTCCAAGATTCCGAGGTGCAGTAGTAGTCGTCTAAAAAACCTTTGACGGCCACTTCACTGGCGTGTTGGCTGACTTCACTGCTGCTGATGCCATCGGCTAATCCAATAGCAATGCCTTTTGAGGTGAGGAGAGGTTCTTTAGGGGTGCAGGCACCGTAAAAATCTTGATTGATCTTTTTGCACCCTTTATCAGAGGCTTGTCCAATAGAGACGTGTAATTGATGAGCCATTTTTTATCCTTCCAATAAAAAAACCTCCGTTCATGATAAACAGGAGGTTTTATTTTTATGGCGTATTTTGTTTCTTATTTACTGATTTTACGATCAGGGCAAGTTCTTACGTGGGTGTAATAGAGTGGCAAGGCGACAAAGACCAAGCCGCCGACTAAGTTACCCAGTACCGTAGGAAGCTCATTCCAAATTAAGTAATCCATTACGGTAAAGTCGCCACCCATAATCATAGAGAAAGGGAACAAGAACATGTTAACGATTGAGTGCTCAAAGCCCATGTAAAAGAACAACATGATAGGCATCCACATCGCCATAATTTTACCGGTTGCAGAGGTGGATATCATTGCGCCAACAACGCCCATTGAGACCATCCAGTTACACAGCATACCGCGCATAAAGATGGTCGCCCAACCTTCCGCCCCATGTTCTTGATAGCCTACGGTTCGTGACTCACCAATGTGTGCAGCTTTCGCAGCAATCGCACCACCATCAATGTTAAAACCGTAGGTCAGTATAAAAGCCATAATAAAGGCAATGGTCAAAGCCCCTCCAAGGTTGCCTAAAAAAACCAACCCCCAGTTGCGTAAAATTTGGTTAATGGTGACACCTGGTCTTTTATCCAACCACGCTAAAGGAACAAGCGTAAAGACTCCGGTAAGCAGATCAAATTTCATTAAATACAGCATAATAAAACCAACGGGGAAGAGCATTGCGCCTACTAAGAGGGAGCCTGTTTGCACCATGACGGTAATGGCAAACATCGCGGCCAGCGCAAGCACCGCACCGGCCATAAAGGCACGAATGATGGTGTCTTTTGTGGACATGTAAATTTTGGATTCACCCGCGTCCACCATTTTGGTTACAAATTCTGAAGGTTCTAAATAAGACATATTTTTTCTTTTCACTCCATACCGTTGATTTAACTTTTTATTTATTTAAATAGGAAGCGCTTACCTCACTGTTTAATGAAAGCACTCAAGAGGTGATTAAGCAGATGTTGCGCCAAAAGAGTGTTATAGCTCTATCTTCCTACAAACAGTAGAGAAAATTGAGTATTTATAAATTGAGAATTGTTCAAAAAGTGTGCGGTTTGCCCCTTTGTGGAGCAGGTATGGGAATGAAAAAGAGTTTGTAATGGTTTGTTTTTGTGAGCCTGTATGTATCATGCAAAGGCCTTATAACATTTAATTTATTTGAATCTTAGATTAAAAAGTGAATTCATTTCTAATTCGCATTTCTATCTGCGGATTAGGGATAGGCTTCTAAATTGAATTGGTTGTAAAACCAATGTAAAATAGACGGCTTTTTTTAATGTTTAGAGTGTGTAAAAAAATGGTGGATTCAGTGAACCCAATCGTGGGTGTGGTTATGGGGTCGAAGTCTGATTGGCCTACGATGAAGCATGCTGTAGACATGTTGGAGCAGTTTGGTGTGCCGCATGAGGTCAAAGTGGTGTCGGCACATCGAACGCCTGACTTGATGTTTGAATACGCTGAACAAGCCGAGGCCAGAGGGTTGCAAGTTGTTATTGCCGGTGCTGGCGGTGCGGCGCATCTGCCTGGAATGATTGCGGCAAAAACGGTTGTGCCTGTTTTAGGTGTGCCAGTACAGTCTCGCGCATTAAGCGGTAATGACTCTTTGCTCTCTATTGTGCAAATGCCTGGTGGCATTCCAGTGGGTACGTTGGCCATAGGGGATGCGGGGGCAAAAAATGCGGGTATCTTAGCCGCACAAATTGTGGGTACTGGCCTTCCAGAGATTCGTGAAGCGGTGAAAGCCTTTCGAGCAGAACAGACTCAAACCGTACTAGACAATAGTGATCCTCGCGATTAAACCTGATAACAAATTGAGTAGCCCTTATGACAGATGTGGTAAAAAAAATTGGTGTACTGGGTGCAGGGCAGTTAGGTCGAATGCTGGCACTTTCTGGTGTTCCGTTAGATAAGTCGTTTGCCTTTTATGGTCAAAGTGATAAAGAACCTGCGGCGCAATTAGGGCATCCATTTTTTTCGTCACAAGAGGCAAATGGTTTAGCCGAATTGGTTGCGTTTTCAGATGTCATTACTTATGAGAGTGAAAATACCGATGTGGCATTGGTGCAAAAAATCGCACAAACCACGCCTGTTTATCCTGGCGAAAAATCACTGTATATGTCACAACATCGTGGTCGAGAAAAAGGCCTGTTTGACCAGTTGGAGATTCCTTGTGCCCCTTATCAAATAGTTGACTCTTTGGAGAGCCTGAAAATAGCGGCTGAAGAGGTTGGTTTGCCAGCGGTGCTGAAAACCACTACCGAAGGGTATGATGGTAAAGGACAGTTTGTTTTAAAAGAGACCAGCCAAATTGAACAGGCGTGGTCTGAAGTGGGTGGCCGAGAGTTGATATTGGAGGGTTTTATTGACTTTCAGCGAGAACTCTCCATTATCGCCGTGCGCAATGCCAATAACGAACACGTCTATTATCCACTGGTACAAAATGTACATCATGATGGCATTTTGCGCTATACCATCGCCCCTGCCAGACAAATTTCGGATGTGCTTCAAAAAGAGGCGGAATCTTACATGCAACGTCTTTTGGATGAGTTGGATCATGTGGGGGTCTTAACGCTGGAGTTGTTTGAAACGTTGGATGGTCTGATCGTGAATGAGATGGCACCACGGGTGCATAACTCAGGGCACTGGACACAAGACGGTGCTGTAACCGATCAATTTGAAAATCACATTCGTGCCATTACTGGTATGCCATTAGGTGATACCTCTCCGTGCCAACCTATTGCCGCCATGATTAACATCATCGGAGAAACGGGACCCGTTGAAAAAATAGATG
>UOFC01000118.1_pt1 | contig 22541 bp, 18 predicted proteins | sample 1988771 | NCBI WGS metagenome assembly UOFC01 (sample SAMEA4712195, study PRJEB27164) | hydrothermal vent metagenome | biome: marine basaltic hydrothermal vent biome; feature: marine hydrothermal vent; material: mineral | place: Pacific Ocean | collected 2011-06-14/2011-07-23 | depth 1719 m | reverse complement strand
CCAGCCATGATGTTAATGGATGCGGTGATTCGCTTGATTCCTGGTGCTTTGGGGCACGCTCAGTCAGCGGAGCAAGATTCCTTTTCGGATGGTTTGTTGGATTGTCCACACTATACTCGTCCAGAGGTTGTGGATGGTATGCGAGTTCCAGACGTTTTATTGGGCGGCAATCATGCTAAAATTGCGTCTTGGAGACAAGCGCAAAAACAGACACGTACGCAACAGCGTCGACCAGATTTACTGGCTGGAACAAGCAGTTAACAATTCGGATTTAACCTCTGGTTAGTTATGTTGTTAAATATTTTTAATAGTATTACATAACGAATGTTGAATAAATTTAGAAAGGGCATTGAGCCTTGGGGTGGATTTTAATTCCCCGTTTATATGGAGAAGCTTAAAATGAGTGATATTATTAAGCGTATTGAAGCAGAGCAAATGGTAAAAGAATTACCTGTTTTTAACCCAGGTGATACCGTTGTGGTACAAGTTAAAGTAAAAGAAGGTAAAAACGAACGTCTTCAGGCGTATGAAGGTGTTGTGATTGCTAAGAAAAATCGTGGTGTTAACTCTAACTTTATCGTGCGTAAAATTTCACACGGTGTGGGCGTTGAGCGTACATTCCAAACATACAGCCCATTGGTTGATAGTATTGAAGTAAAACGTCGTGGTGCGGTTCGTCGTGCCAAGCTTTACTATCTACGTGAGCTATCTGGTCGTGCAGCACGCATCAGAGAAAAAATATAATCATTTTGTGATTGTATCTTTTATAAAAAAGACCCTATATAGGGTCTTTTTTGTTTTTAAGACGTCTCCTAATTTTCCCTAATTTTCTTTGTTTTTGATATACTTTCGTTATGTCAATATCCCCTGCTACCGATTCTAATATAGAAAAAATTCAATCTTTTTTAAGTTTTTTAGTTCTTTCTGAAGGGTTAAGTCAAAATACCATTGCGGCATATAAACAAGATTTACACCATTTTTACATTTGGCTGAGCGAGCAAAGTGTGACTCAGTTTTCAGATGTAACTCGAACTCAAGTAGAAGATTTTCTCTTTTTTTTGCAACAAAGCGGGCGAAAAGAGCGTAGTAATGTTCGCTTACTCTCGGCATTAAAACGTTTTTATCAATGGGGGGGGGTAAATAATTTTTTTCATCAAGATCCAACGATATTGCTTAAGGCAGCTAAAGTGCCTAAATCCATTCCAACGGTTATTTCTGAAAATCAGGTGGAAGACTTATTGGATGCACCGGATGTGATGACCTCATTAGGACTTCGTGACCGAGCCATTTTAGAGATGATGTACGCCTGTGGACTGCGAGTGTCAGAGGTGGTTGAACTGCCTTTTGAGCAGGTTAATTTATCAGCGGGTTTGGTTCAAGTGATGGGAAAAGGAAGTAAAGAGCGTATTGTCCCCCTTGGTGAGGTGGCAATAGAGTGGATTGAACGCTACCTTAAAGAGTCTCGGCCCATTCTCGTTAAAGGACGTTGGATTTCAACCTTGTTTATTTCACGAATTGGCCGCCCCATGACACGGCAAACATTGTGGCATCGTGTGAAAAATTTAGCCTTTGATGCAGGCATACAAGGCAATCTGTCACCGCATACATTACGACATGCGTTTGCAACACATCTGATTAATCACGGAGCCGATTTAAGAACGGTACAATTATTGTTAGGGCACAGCGATCTGTCCACCACTCAGATTTACACACACGTTGCAAAAGAACGATTGCATCAATTGCATCAACAGCATCATCCAAGAGGATAAACTTAGTCTAAGAGAGACATTTTATGCTCGGACAGTCTCATAATAGCAGGCGCAAAAGGTAATTAAATGCACAATGAAGAAAAAGTATTAGTGAATGTCACCCCCAATGAAACACGAGTGGCGTGGGTTGAAAATGGGGTACTGCAAGAGCTGTGGATTGAGCGGGCGAATAAAAGAGGCTTGGTTGGAAATATCTATATGGGGAAGGTTGATCGGGTCTTACCTGGAATGCAGGCGGCGTTTGTGAGTATTGGGTTAGAAAAATCAGCGTTTTTATATGTATCCGATGTCTGTCAATTAAAAACCTCTCAAAATGAAACGACTGATAGCGATGATATTGCTAAGTTATTGTATCCAGGACAAAAAGTGCTAGTGCAAGTGATGAAAGACCCGCTTGGTACAAAGGGGGCACGTATTACGATGCAGTTGAGCTTGCCTTCTCGAATGTTGGTCTATATGCCGATAGAGAAAAGCCTTGGTGTGTCGCAACGCATTGTAAGTGAAGAAGAGCGAGAGCGCTTACGAGAGTTAGTCAAAACGATTCCTGAATTTCAAAAATCAGAAGGTGGTTTTATTGTTCGCACGGTGGCAGAGGGCGTGGAATATCATGAAATCCGCGCGGATATGATTTATTTACAGCGGTTATGGAATGGCATTAAAGAGAGTACAAAAATGGCCAAAAAACCAATGTTGATTTATGAAGACTTACCACTTTATTTACGTATTTTGCGTGATATTCCCATTGAATGGATAGAAAAAATTCGAGTGGATTCCGTTGAAACGCTTAAAAAAATGGAACAATTTATTGAAATGTATGTCATGGAGCTAACCAATCGTTTGGGATTGTATCAAGGTGAACGACCGATTTTTGACTTATATAATATTGAAGAAGAGATTCAAACAGCACTGCATAAACGGGTGAACTTGAAGTCGGGAGGCTACTTAATTATTGATCAAACGGAGGCATTGACTACCATTGATGTTAATACGGGGGGCTTTGTTGGGCATAAGAATTTGGAAGAAACCATTTTTAAAACCAATTTAGAAGCCACGCAAGCCATTGCTAGACAACTGAGATTAAGAAATTTGGGGGGGATTATTATCCTTGATTTTATTGACATGGAGCTTAAAGAGCATAAAAATTATGTGTTGACGGCGTTGGAAAGAGAGCTGTCAAAAGACCGGGTTAAAACCTCCATCAGCAGTATTTCTAATTTGGGATTGGTTGAGATGACACGTAAGCGAACCCGTGACAGTTTAGAGCGTACGTTATGTGAACCATGCTCCGTATGCAGTGGACGAGGCATGGTGAAAACCTCAGAGACGGTTGCTTTTGAGATTTTTAGGGATATTACCCGCATGGCTCGCTCGTTTGAAGGGGAAAAATATCGTGTGATTGCGTCGGAATCGGTTGTAGCACGAATTTTAGATGAAGAGTCTGACAGCGTGGCCGAATTAGAAGAGTTTTTAAAGAAAAGCATTCGGTTTCAAGCAGAGAGCTCTTATTCTGCGGAACAGTTTGATGTTGTGATGATGTAAGGCGATTGAAAGAAGTGGTTATCAAACATACTCATCATTTGTTACAAATTATTTTTGCTGTTTTGATCGGTTATTTATTGATTACAAGGCTATTTATCTCATGGGTTCAGTATGCACCAGATTCGTTTATTGGAAGTGTTGAGTGGGTGACAGAGAGTCAAATTGAGTTTGAGCATATTGAGGTACAGCAAAACTGGTTAGGGTTTCAATTTCAACTGCAACGTTTAGCGGTGCAAGATGAGGCGTTTGATTTAACGATTCAGCATTTAGATATGGATATTAACCTTTTTTCGGTACTGATTCCAACACTGAAATATGGTGATTATTTAACGATAGAGAATGGGGTATACCACGATAAAAAAACGAAAACAACTCCATTTAACGTTGATCTTGATGGATTGTCAGGGGTTGATGTTGAACAATTGACCGCAATAAATTTAGACATCAGTCAGTTTTGGCAACGTATAAGGGTTTCTAATGTACTTTTGAAAAGTGTATTTGATCCCGCGTTAACCATTAATGTTTATGACTATCAATCATTAAAAAGTACGCAATGGAGCGTTATTTCTGAGTTTGGTTTAGCCTATAAGGGGCATTTAAATTTTGAACGTTTTGGGTTTAAATCCAATTTTAATACGAATTTATTGGGGAAAGTTGAAGAGGGGGATTTTAGTTTATTTTCGTTTCAGCCCTTAAGAGTGGAAGCCATTGCGCAATTATTGCCTTTAGAGTGGTATGAAAAATTACCGAAAGGGGAGCTGACTATTGATTTGCAAGGGCAGGTAGAACAATCAAGTTTTTCTAAACTTAAATTAAACCTCTATGCACAATCGCTTAAATGGCCTAAGGTTCAGAAAGCTTCCCCTAAGCATCTTGGGCTGGAATTGCTTTGGGAGTCGGAACGTCAACAAAATCACATTAAAGACTGGCGATTTAGCTTGTCTAAAATTCAATTAGATAATCAATATATTAAAGCTGTCTCTCCGATTGAACTTCGTTTTGAAGAGAACCAACTTTTAATGTTTCAAACAGATGATTTTGATATTGAACCTTTTAAAGAGATGTTTAAGTCGTTGGTAAACAATCAAAAAATAGCGGTATTTGATAAAATGTCTGGCTTGGTAATAAAAAATGTAAAAGGTCAATTTAATTGGCAAACATTTAATTTGCCACAATTAGAGATGACTATTAAGCAATTAATAATTCCTGCTACCGATTTTCCAGGAATTGAATTGCATGATTTAACGTTGTCTAAAACGTTAGATAAAATATTCTTTAAAACGGAACAACCAATTATTTTATCTGGTTTGCACTTACCTAAGGGGGGGGTAAAAATTGAATTATCTCATAATATTCAGTTAACACACTCCTTAACAGAAGGTGTTTGGGCATTAACCCCCCTAAATCTTGTTGTTGATAAAATGCCTTTAACATTGAAAGCCAGTGGCACAATGCAAGGGAAGGTGGATGTTGACTTGAAGGTTAAGGTTGGAACGATGTCAAAATTTAAACCATACCTGCCCTATGAGGCATTTTCACCCGAATTACAATCATGGCTAAAGATGGCGTTAGTGGATGGTAAAAATATTCAGGCTCACATGCAATTAAAAGGGCTTTTAAAGGATTTTCCATTTCAGGATGGCTCGGGCGTTTTTAAAGTGACCGCTTCCGTTGATGAGGCGGTTTTAAAATTTGACTCAAAGTGGCCAGCGTTAGAACATTTTACAGGACATATTGAATTTACGCCTTATCAGTTAAATATTACTTCACCACGTATTTATGTGGGTGCAGACACATATGCAGATGCGGTAGAAGTGGTGATTACAAATTTAGACCAAAAAAACGCAGCATTGGTGTTTAAAGGTAAAGTTAATACTCAATTGACTCATGCGATGTCTTATTTAAGAGTATCGCCTTTGGCAAAATTATTGAGTATGGAGGATTTTATACAAAGCACTCAATTTAAGGGCGTTGTTGACGTGGTGCTAGATCGTGTTTGGATTCCGCTTTTAGATGGAGATGATGAATTAAATACAAAAGTATCGGGTCATGTCTTATTTAAAAATGCTTCGATGACTTTGTTTGATACGCTTCCGATTGAAAACATTCAGGGTAAACTCGCTTTTACTGAGCGTGGTGTGAATGCACCTAAATTGGCCGCAAAAGCGTTTAATCATGCCAGTGTATTCAGTGTGACAACGCAGGCAAAAAATAAAACCATTTTGATTGCAGGAAAGGGTGAGTTTTTATCCGATAAAAACCCCTTTTTTAAAGCGCCCCTCCCTTGGGATTTGGCCGTAAAAATCCCCTTTAGTCACTCAAAATCCTCCAGTATAGACTCAGACATTGATGTCCAGCTGGATGTAAATGTATCCAAGGCACAGAGCTTATTGCCCGCACCATTTCACTCAAAGGCACTCGAAAACAAAACGCTCAATCTTAAGGTTGATTTAGCAAAAGAAACCCTCTTTATTCATGCAATCTTACCTGAGTTATTGACGCTTGAAAGTCATTGGAAGATACAAAATAATCAGTATCAAATGCAAAAATTAAGTGTGTTATTGGGTGAGTGGTCTCAAAAAAATATGAATAATGAGAGAGAGAAATCTTATATTCAAGGTTATTTAGGGGAAGTAAATTTAGATGACTGGATGACGTTTTCAACTCATTTGCCGCTTGAACGCTTACAGCAGGCAAGTGAATCTAGCTTACAATGGGATACGTCATTTATTCAGGTGCAGACGCTAATTTTTAGAGAGAATAGCTATCCAAATATGCGGGTTGAATGGTTACAACGCCCACAAAAAACAGCGTTGCAAATAAAAAGTAAAGATGTATTAGCGAATGTTGTTATTAAACCTGATACGCCACTTGAAGTGAATGTTGAGCGCTTAAGGCTTCATTCGATAGAGCCTACAAAAAGTGCCGTTCAAGCGGCCAAGTTATGTCAAAGCGAATACACGCCAACAACGTTATGGCCTGAAGTTATATTTAAAGGCAAAAATCTTGAGTTAAACGGTTATTTAGTCGATACCTTAAACTTTCATTTATTGGATAGAGATACTCATTTAACCATTACCGATTTGCAAGGAGGGTTTGGGCAAAAAGTGGGTCGATTTACAGGCCAGTACCTATTTGATAAATCAAGCAACAAAAGTTCGTTAACATTGTCATTAAGGTCTAGAAAAGTAGTTGAAATGTTACGTTTTATTCAGCTTAAACAAGGGTTTACAGGCAAAAAGGCTAAAATTAAAGCCAATCTGTTTTGGCATGGCGCACCAGAATGTTTTTCAATCAAATCTGCAACAGGGCAGCTTAATTTTGAATTAACAGAGGGGGCAATTGATAATATTGAACCAGGTTTTGCACGATTAATTGGCTTGTTGAGTATTGAATCGTTGGCAAGACGCTTACAGTTAAATGTAAAAGATGTGACCAATAAAGGGATGGTTTATGATCAAATTAAAGGACAGGCACAATTAAAAGAAGGTATTTTAGAGTTAGAATCGTTTGGTTTAAAAGCACCTTCAGCCAGTGTTGCCCTATTTGGCCAGGTTAATTTGTTAACAGAAACATTTGAGTTAAAAGCCTATGTTACCCCTGCAATTGGAGCAACAATTCCTACCATTGCTGCTTTAGCAGGGTATGCGAACCCTTTAGCTGCGTTGGCGGTTTATACCTTTATGAAAGTGATTCCAAATGTGAATGAAAACTTAGTTACTTTTCGTTATAACGTAACAGGGCCTTGGACAGATCCTCAGGTTTCTGAGGTAAAAAGTAAAGCAGGTCAAATAAAGCCATTGTTTGATGTGGAAGAGAGTATTTTAGATACGCAACAATAATGTTAGCCTCCTGGGAGGCTGTCCAAGAATGAGAAATCTACTGCGGAAAATCCATTTTGGTCATCTTTTATGTAAATTTTCGTTGTTTAGAGTGACTAAATGCCTTAAATTTACACAAAACCTGCCACAAAATGACTTTCCCTCGCGACGACTTTCATTCTCGGACAGCCTCCTAGGAATTATAGGGAAGCCGTTTTCTACTTTTGATTTATTTATGCACCGGCTTCAATATACTCTTTACTGTCGGGATCAATTTCAGGGTAAGTGAGATACCAAATGGCAATAAATTTTTCAGAATCCAGTTTTTTTTGCAGTAATAATATGGCCTGTATATATTGTTCGATATAGATGTAGTTACCGCGTTTAATGGATTGCCATAGGTGCCGATACTTTTGGGGTAAAAAGGGTTTAAAGTGCGGCAACAGTCCAAAGCCTTCTTCAATGGCTGAGATTCGATTCATAACTTCCTGTCTGGCCGCAATGGTGTAAATTTTTTGTTGGTTATCAAACAGTTTACCAATCCAAAATAACAGGGCTGCGGTGACGAAAAAACTGATGATTGGGCTGTCGAACAGAAATGCGCCCAGCAGTGTAAAGGAGGCAAGAATAATGGCACTGACGGGGAGTGTGAGAATGGATATCCATACTTTATTCCCTTTTAAATCGTTTGCAATGGCTTTGATATTAAAATCATTGGGATTTATATTTTGTAATTGTGAAAGCATCTCTTGAGGCGTGGGAATGCGTTCTGGTACAGGCTCTTTTTGCAATTCTTTTTCTAAGTCTGTTTTTAAAGGAGAATCAAGTGGATTCATGATTTATTACTCCCTTTTTTAGGTGATTTTGGGCGACATTGTTGTGTGCATGAAATAGAGAGTCGTTGCTTGGTTTCCATTGCATAGGCGGTCATTTTACCTCCCCATAAACAGCCTGTATCGGTTGAATGGACTTGGTAGGCATCAATTTCACCCAACGTTGACCAGTGACCAAAAAAGATGTCGTGGTCTTTGTTTTTGCGGTTTGGAAATACAAACCAAGGTTTGTAAGGTTCCATTTTCTGCCGATGTTGTTCACTTTCAGGTGCGGATTTTAGTGTGAATTCAAGTGCTCCGTTGGCATCGCAATAGCGCATTCTGGCGAATGCATTGAGGATATAGCGTACTCGTTCCCACCCGGAGAGCGTCTCTTGCCATTGGTTGGGATGATTACCAAATAGGTGGTTTACTAAAGTATTTTTCCAGTCTTCCCGTTGCAGTAACGTTTCAACTTCTTTGGCGTAGCCTAATGCGGCTTGAATGCTCCATTGTGGTGGAATGCCGGCATGTACCATTACGGTGTTATAGATGGGGTGTTTGAGCATTAAGGGTTGTTGTCTGAGCCAGTTGATGAGTTCATCCACGTCTTTGGCGTGCAAAATGTCTTGTAAGGTATCGGATTTGGAACAAAATTTTTCAAAGCCAGCATAGGCGGCGAGTAGGTGAAAGTCATGGTTGCCTAAGACGGTCTTAGCTTGGCCTTGCTGTTCGAGTTGTTTGACAAATCGTAAGCACTCTAAAGACTTTGGTCCGCGATTGACCAAATCCCCTACAAACCATAAAAAATCCTGTTCAGGTTGGTAGTTAATATGCTTTAACAGGGTTTGCAGTTCATCATAACAGCCTTGTAAATCGCCAATTACATAGGTGGTCATTGTATTTATACCCTCATCGTCATGTGTGGTTACCTTGTTCAAAATAGAGGTTTGCAAGCTTAACAAACCCTTCAATTGGAATCGTCTCTGCTCGTACGCTAGGATCAATATCACACTGCTCAATCTGTTCTGAGCTTAACCAGCCCTTTAAGTTATTGCGCAATGTTTTGCGTTTTTGACTGAACGATTGTCTCACAATATCACGGAAAGTTTTTTCATCTTTTGCTATAAAGGGTTTGGTTTTGTGGGGGATTAAACGCACGATGGCCGAATCCACTTTAGGGGGGGGGGTAAAATTTTCAGGGCCAACGGTAAATAGGTATTCCGTGTCGCAAGCGTACTGCAACATCACGCTTAAACGACCATACGCTTTGATTCCCGGTTTGGCCGTAATACGATCCACCACCTCTTTTTGCAACATAAAGTGCATGTCTTGAATCTGCTGTGCATAAGTGAGCAGATGAAACATCAGTGGGCTGGAGATGTTGTAGGGAAGATTGCCAACGATTCTGAGGGGTTTTTTATCTTCGGAAAGTAGCGTGCTGTAGTCAAACTTAAGAGCATCGGTATGGTGTAGGTTAAAGGCGGGTTGGGTGGCAAATTGAATCTTGAGGGGGGCAATGAGATCATTGTCGATTTCAATAATGTCCAATTTATGAACCCGTTCAATTAATGGGCGCGTGAGCGCCGCTTCGCCGGGGCCGATTTCTACCATGTGATCGCTCATTTTGGGTCGAATGGCAGCGACAATTTGGTCGATGATACGACCATTATTTAAAAAGTTTTGCCCAAACTGTTTCTTGTGTTTGTGCGAGCTAGGGCGACCAGAAGTCTGTTTTGCCATGAAATCTCTCTAAAGTGGTGAAAGGGGGGTGGAATCAAAAGGAGTTTGGCTCATCTCTAAGGCCACATCAATGGCATAACGAAAACTGCGATCATCCGCTTTGCCTGTGCCCGCTAAGTCCAGAGCTGTACCGTGGTCAACGGAGGTACGAATAAAAGGCAGGCCTAGCGTGATATTCACGGCATTACCAAAGCCAACGTGTTTTAGAACGGGCAGGCCTTGGTCGTGATACATGGCCAGTACCGCATCGGCCTGTTCTAAATAGTTAGGGGTAAACAACGTGTCGGCAGGCAGCGGGCCACTTAAGTTCATCTGAGTTTTCAAGCTTTCTAATACGGGCGTTATCACCTCTATTTCTTCGCGTCCCATATGCCCATCCTCTCCCGCATGTGGGTTCAGTCCAGCGACTAAAATGTGAGGGTTTTTAATACCAAATTGTTGGGTTAAGGCGTGATGGATGATGTTTAACACATCGGTCAGTAATTTTTTTGTAATGGCTTTGGGCACATTCAATAAAGGAAGATGGGTGGTGACTAAAGCGACTCTTAACCCTGGGGTGGCGAGCATCATGACCACTTGCTTTGTATGACTTTCTTCCGCTAACAGTTCTGTATGCCCTGTAAAAGGCAAACCTGATTCATTAATAACCCCTTTGTGAACCGGGCCAGTAATCATCGCGGCAAATTCCTTGTTTACACACCCCTGAATGGCAATTTTGAGCATGTTAATGACATAGCTGGCGTTTTTGGGATTCAGCACACCTGCTTGAACGGGAACGTTTGTTGCAATATGTTGCAGGGTAATTTGATTTTTTTGACTCGGTTCAGGGGCTAAGTCGGCACGGTATTCTCTAAAAGAGACGCTTAATCCCAGTTTGTTGGCACGTTGAGCCAACAGTGTTTTGTCCGCCAGAATCACCAGCTCCATTGGCCAATTGCTTTGAGCCAATTGCAAGACTAAATCGGGACCAATACCTGCGGGTTCGCCCGAGGTGATGACAAATCGTTGAGTCATTTCGTTAGTTGGGTCATGGTAGTATTTTTAGTCTTTCGTTTCAATGTTAATTTCAATAAAGGCCTCATCTTTTAAACGTTGTAACCAGCGTTCAAAAACCTCATTGGCTTTACGCATTCGAATCGCTTGTATTGCTTGTTGTTGTTGCTGTTCAGAACTCAATTGTGTTTCTGTAATGGCCTCTAAAAAAAGAACCACCCAACCTTGTTGAGTGGCCAGGGGGGCAAGTACTTGGTTGGGTTTAAGGTTTTGTACTTTATCCTGTAGCTCTTTGGGTATTTCTTCTAGGGTTCTCAGGCCTAGATCACTATTTTGATTGATCTCTGTAGGAATTTCAGGAAATTTTTGTTGAAGCATATTAAAGCTGTTTATGTCGTTTATGGAAGCAACAAGGTTAAGCAATGTCTTGGGGGGAGGGTTTTGTAATGCTTGGTCGCTGGGAAGAAGAAAACGGTGTAAATGATATTGTTTCATTGCGCTATTTGGAATAACTTCTTTTTGATCAATTAATTTGACGAGATGAAAACCACTGGGGCTTTGAATGATTTCACTGAGTTCACCTATTTTAAGTCCAGCAATGGCATTGGCAAAAAAACTTGGAATTTCTGAGCGTTTTAACCAATCTAAATACCCACCATTGAGTGCTTTATTGCCATCAGAATAGCGAACTGCGAGGTGACGAAAATCCTCTCCTAATTTTAAACGCTGATAAATTTCTTGTACAAGGTGCAGTGCAGATTGACGTTGTTGTGGTGTGGGAGAAGTAGGCAGTTCAATTAAAATATGGCCTAGGAGTAGCTCTTCTTGACGCTTGTTAAGCGCCTGACGGTTGAGTAAGTTTTGTACTTCAGATTCTGAGAATTGAACTTGATTGAGCACTTCGGCTTCACGCACGGCTTGAATAATCAGCTTGTTTTTAATTTGTTGGCGCAGTGCATCAAACCCATTGGGGGTTTCTAAATTTAAGCGTTTTCTAAGTGAAATTAAACTTATGTTATTTTGTTGTGCAATGTTTTCAAGTCGTTCGGTAATTTGTTCATCAGGAATTTCAATGCCTAACTGTTTAGCACGTCCGAGTTGCAGTTTTTCTAAAATTAAAAAATCCAGCACTTTTTGTTGCAGTACATCTGCGTCGGGAGTACTAATGCCTTGATTGATTAGAGACTGTTGCTGAAAAAGCATGGCATCATTCAATTCACTTTTTAAAATAACATCGTTATTAACGATGGCAACAATACGATCTATTAATTCATTTGCTTGTACTTTTGGGCTGAGTGACAATGTCAGAATAAATAATATGCACAGCGCCCATATTATTTGAATGATGGTTTTTGAAAAATTAATACGGAAAAGAGGGAGTATGTGGAGTTGCTTCATAGATTGTGTCATTTGTATGTCATTTGGCGTTAAAATTTTAATTTTTTAGCTAAGGTTTTTTGAAAAACTTGTTCTGAATTGCTTAAGCCTTTTAATTCAAACTGTATCTTAAACTCATCATTATACAAGCCATTTTCAAGTTGTGTGCGTTCTGCAATAAATTCGGTTGCCCAGCAGCAGGCGTCGTACCTTAATCCGATATTGCTATGGTAGAGTTGTTCATTATACAGATCATAATTGATATAAAGGCCAAGTTGCCAATTTTGTATAATTTTAGTGTATCCTCCGATACTCAAAGTTTCTTTTTGAGAAGGTAGGCCTTGGTTGCTTAATACATGATTTGCTAAAAGTGTGCCATATTGTGGTGAACGATATTTTATGCGACTGTTGGCATTTAATAAGTCATGATCTTGTTGGGTAAATTGCAGAGTGGAATTTAGGCTAAACATGCCGAGGTTTAAGCCGAGTTTAATAAAAATATCCGATGTACTATCGGTTTGAGCAGGGGTTTCTGTTAAACCAACCAGGCGATCTTCTAAGTAAATGATTTGTCCAATCCCCGCATTCATAATTTGCCGCCCATCGGTGTCTAAAAAACGAGTTGTTAATGCGGTGGTTATTTGATTGGCATCGCCTACACGATCAGAGCCCGTAAAGCGATTAAGTGAAAATAAATTGCTAAATGCTAGGCTTCGATTACCTGTATCAAAGAGTGGAAGGCGCGATTGTTTTTGGTAGGGCACAAATAAGTATTGCATTTCAGGTTCAAGGGTTTGTGTATAGGTTTGACCAATTATCTGCACGGGACGCTCAAAAATTAAACCGCCTTTTAGAGCAAATTGTGGCACAAATAAGCTGTGCGTATTGGCGCCCGTTGTATTGCTTTCGTCATCACGCATTTGATACAGTGTTTGGTTACCAGACAGTGTGGCTTTTACTGAACCATAGGGTTGATTGAGTTGGTATTCCAGCGCGGGCTTAATGTGAAGTCGTAATGCTTCAGGTTTCGTTGAGGATGAAATGGGTAAAACAAAGTCGGTGACATTGCTTTGTATATTTAAATTGATATCACCAAGTTGGTAGCGATAACGCAGTCCGATTTCAGGGCGTTTTTCATAGTTTAGAGGGGCATTTCTAAGGCGTAAATAACTTAATACTTTTGCGTAAGTTTGTAAATTACCTTTTTGATAATTCAGTGCTAAACGCCGAGGAATTTGGGTGACTGTGTTAAAGCGAGACTGTACTGGGATATCGGCATAAAAATTTTCATCAGATGCTTCATGCCACAAAATTGAGCTGGTTAATTCATTTGTCCAGTTTTGTTTGGCTTTTAAGCTGGCACGCCAGCGATGAGTGATTTTTTTATCATAAGTTACATTGCCAGCCGAATCAATGGCACTGAGTCCCTCTTTGGAGGTTAGTTGATCTTGAAGTGAGGAGACATCCAGTTTTAGAGAGTGAGTTTGATCTAAATAACGAAACTCATTATCAAAAACCACCCCCCGTTTATCCATCGGAATAAGCGTTAAGGTATTGTCCATATTGGGAGCGATATTAAAAAAATAAGGGATTTTTATAAATTGTAAGTGGTTTTTTTGGGTAACGGATTTAATACTACCAAGTTCCGCAAATAAAAAACCGCTGGCTCGATCCGCTAAACTGTAAGCAAAATAGGGGGTGTAGAGTACAGGAACGCCTTTAATCCAAAGACTGGCATTGGAGGCAACGACTTGTTCATCTTGTTGGTCAATTTCAACCTCTTTAAATTTGAGCTGCCAAGTAAGGGATTGATTTTCTTGTTGTTTGCAGGCGGTTAAGGTCGCGGAATCCAGTTGAGCGGTTTCCGCTTGTTGGTTCAATTGAATTTGGCTGGCTTGTCCATGCATTCGGCTGGGCAGTATTTGATATTGAGCCTCGGTTAAAACGGCTGTTTGATCGATTTCATTCATTTCCACCTGTTCTGCGGTCAGCAAAATTTCAGGCTGGTGTAATTCAACATGGCCTTGAAAATGTGCTTTTTGCTGTGCCTGATCAAATAACATACGATCACTTAATACCACTAAATTAGGTTGAGTAAATTTTGCATTTCCGGTAAAGAGATAACGATCTGGACTAGGTTGAGTGAGTTGATTGGCTTCTAAGTGCTTTATTGAAGAACGTAAATCGGCGACCAACACTTGGCTTTTTTTGGTAAACGATTGGGCAGGAAGTTGCAATGGAGCAATGAGATCAGGTAAACATTGTTGTACATGGGTTACACTGGAATCCGCAGCACTGACTTGAACACTTAAACCACTTAATATCAATAAGTTAATCAAGTTAACAGGTTGAAAACAGCGAGGCAACGCAGTATTTTTTTGCGTAAAGAGTGGTTTAAATAATCGTACAGGGTTTGACATCAAGAGGATAATCATTAATTATTCGTAGATTGCTTATTTTAACCGAGTATTGATGGAATGAATGAAAGATTTGAAACCATGTTGAATTGGGTCGCACATTTACCTTTTTTGGCCGAACAAAAAATTTCCCCCCCCCTATCCGCTTCAAGCGATGCCAGCTTTAGGCGTTACTTTCGAATTCAGGTAACCAATAGAGAGGGGGGGGGACAAGGTGAATTGAGCTTGCTCAAGGGAGGGGACTCTGGAGTAGAGAATTCTTATATTATTATGGATGCCCCTGTTGAGCAGGAAGACTGTCGGCCGTTTATTCGTATTTCGGAACAGTTATTGAGTATGGGCTTACACGTGCCTAAGGTCTTGGCTCAAAACCTTGAACAAGGGTTTTTACTGTTAAGCGATTTAGGCAGTCAAACCTATCTTTCGGCCATGAAATCCGCTTCCGAATCAGAGGTGGATCGCCTGTATCAAAATGCGCTCACCGCGTTGATTACGTTGCAAAGCAAAGGGAAAAAGATTGCCAATACCCTACCGGATTACGATGCACGTTTATTGGACACCGAAATGAACTTGTTTTCAGATTGGTTTGTGGAGACACACTTAAACATAACACTTGATAAAATCGAGCAACAAAGCTGGCAATCGGTCAAAGAGACATTACAGCGTTCTGCGTTGGCACAGCCCAAGGTCTATGTACACCGTGATTATCACAGCCGAAATTTAATGGTAACGGCATCGAATACGCCAAGCATTTTAGATTTTCAAGATGCGGTACAGGGTGCGTTAACCTACGATGCCGTGTCATTGCTACGAGACTGTTATATCGCTTGGCCAGAGGAACAAGTGATTGAATGGCAACGGGCTTACTTTTTGCAGTTATGTGCGGTTAACCTAATGCATAAAAATGAGTGGTCAAACTTTCAAAAATCCATGGATTTAATGGGGGTACAGCGTCACCTAAAAGCCAGTGGTATTTTTGCTCGACTCAATCATCGAGATGGCAAAGAGGCTTACTTAAAGGATATTCCATTAACCTTGGACTACATTGTAAGCGTGGGGGCAAAATACACGGAACTGACCGATTTGGTTCGCTTAATTGACACAAAGGTTTTACCACGAATGAGTGACTTAACGTGAGTCATCGTATGAAATCAGTCCCCGTAAAAGCGATGATTTTAGCGGCAGGCCGGGGTAACCGTTTTCGCCCATTAACCGATACCTTGCCCAAGCCTTTAATTCATGTGTGCGGCAAACCCTTAATTGAATATCATATTGAAAAATTGGTGGCGGTTGGGGTGACGGACATTGTCATTAATCATGCCTGGTTAGGCGATGTGTTAGAAGCGAACCTAGGCACGGGTGAACGTTGGGGAGCTACCCTGCATTATTCGCCCGAACCCGAAGGGGGGTTGGAAACCGCAGGCGGTATTGTTCAAGCGCTCCCGTTACTGGGTGATGCACCATTTTTGGTTGTGAATGGTGATGTTTATTGTGATTTTTCATTTAAAGCGTTATTGCAGACGGCACAGCAGATGCAGAGTGATTCGAACAGATTGGCTCACCTTATTTTAGTACCCAGCCCTAATCACAATCAAACGGGGGATTTTGGCCTGGATGCGCAACAGCAAGTTGTGGTTGAGGGAGCGCTGACTTTTTCAGGATTAAGTGTACTGCATCCCGCTCTGTTTAAAGGCCACCTACCAGGGGTGAGTAAGCTGGCGCCCGTATTGAGAAAGGCCATGGGAAAACAACGTGTAACAGGAGAGGTATATCAAGGAATTTGGTCGGATGTGGGCACGGTTGAACGGCTCAATGCAACGGAAAAAATATTGGGGTGTATTTGACGTTTGAAGGCGTATAATGAAAGAAAGGGGGATGATTTTTTTACCCAAAGGAGGGCATTATGAGCCATAAACACAAAGTAATTTTAGAAAAAGTATTTGCGCACCCCATCACCACCAACTTGGATTGGAAAAAGCTTTCTCACGCCTTAGAGCACTATGGTGCAGAGATTGAAATGTCTAAATCGAACCATGCGAAAGTTAAAATAAAAGAGATTGAGATTTCACTGAGTTTACCGCACCATGGTCATGAAATATCCGATAAATCGGAAGTCACACGGCTCAGGCACTTTTTGGAGCAAGTAGAGCTGACACCAGACCAGCTATAATGAATGTAAAGAGGGGCTTTTTAGCCCCCTTTTTTTTGCAACCACCAGCCAAATAACCCGCCTGAAAAAAACATCAAAATAGAGTACGTTACCGCAGGAATCATCATCGCCTCATTGCCTATCAGTGTGCCTGCGACCACCAGTGCCAAAGTGCCGTTTTGAATGCCCACTTCAAAGCCAATCGAGGTCGCTTGAGGCTGAGACAGTTTTGTCCACTTTGCCAGTTGATAGCCCATGAACAGTGCGCTGACATTAAGAAAAAGTGTTGCCAATCCTGCTTGAACAAAGAACGTCCCCATTTGATTTATGTTTTTGAGTACGATGAGCGCAATAATCAGCGCTAAAAAGAGCACTGAAAACCACTTTAGAGCCTGTTCTATTTTTTGTGCCATACGTTCCCAGCGAGAAAGCACCCACATGCCTAAAGCAACGGGCAGCAGTGTAATTACAAATAGCTGTAATATGGTTGGCATAATAGACAGCGTAAAGGAGGCACTGTCTCCCATAAAATAGAGCATACTGAATGCAACCATTATTGGAAGGGTAAAGGGCGTGATTAAACTGACCACTGCCGTTAAACTGATGGATAAAGAGACATCCCCTTTGGCTAAATAGGTGAATAAATTAGAGGTTGCCCCACCGGGAGCCAGTGCGATAATCATCAAGCCAATCGCTATTTCAGCGGGTAAAGCAAGCATGTTGGCTATTAAAAATGCCAGCAGGGGCAACAAGAACATTTGTGCAAAAATACCAACAGCAACGGCTTTAGGGGCTTGTAGGACAGCTTGAAAATGTATCACCTTTAAAGAGAGTCCCATGCCAAACATGATGATAAACAGTGAGGCAGGTAGAATCACTTGAGTTAATAAATCGGGGGACATGTTAGGGTTCCATGATGGTTAAAAAATAAGTAACAATCCAGCTCACCCCTGAACCGTTTCATAGTGATGCTGAGTGTCGTTAGTTGAGTCGTTACAAAAGTCATTACTGAGTGTGTTGGACGTGGTAAAGCAAAAATACAGGCTCTTTTATCCCCTCTGCCATCTTACTAAACCCGCCAGTCAATTTCATCTTTACCGTGTTGTTTTAAATAAGCATTGGTTTTTGAAAAAGGCTGGCTGCCAAAAAAGCCACGATAGGCGGAGAGTGGTGAAGGGTGTGGACTTTCGAGTACCAGATGTTTTTGACGGTTAATGAGCTTGCCTTTTTTTTGGGCGTAAGCGCCCCATAAAATGAATACACAATGTTCTATTTGGGTGTTGATTGCTTGAATAATCGCATCTGTAAAATTCTCCCATCCCTTGTTTTGATGGGCATTGGCGTTGCCAGCTTCTACGGTTAAAACGGCGTTTAACAATAATACGCCTTGTTCTGCCCAGGGTTGTAAATACCCCGTGTGCGAATTGTCGATACCGACATCACTTAACAGCTCCTTATTAATATTGAGTAACGATTTGGGCAATGGTTTTACCTCGGGTAATACCGAAAAACACAGCCCGTGTGCATGGCCTGCCGTTGGGTAAGGGTCTTGCCCTAAAATGACGACTTTAATTTGGTTTAAAGAGGTGCTGTTCAGTGCATTAAATCGTTGTAGAGGGGGGGGGAGAATTTTTTTGTCTTGGGCTTCTTCTTGTTCCAAGAAGGTGCTTAATGCCTGAATATAGGGTTGATTCAGTTCATTTTGTAGAGCGTTTTGCCAGTCGGCATTGAGCGTATCAAATAGCATGGTGTGTTCTTTTTTAAGCAATTATTAAGGTGAAAGTCTTTGAATGCTCCATTGGGTGGCATTTTCATTGGGGGTGTAAATAAAGCGATCGTGCAGGCGGTTAGGGCGACCTTGCCAAAACTCGAATTTATTGGGTCGCAAGCAGTAACCTCCCCAGTATTCTGGGTGTGGAATGGGTTGATCTTGGTATTTTTCGGCGTTTTGGGCAAAGGTACTTTCCAGCGTTTTTCGACTGCTGACTTCTTTACTCTGCACGGAGCTGAGTGCGGCTAATTGACTGTCTCTTGGGCGCGATTCAAAGTAGGCTTGCGAGGTGGCTTTGCTGACTTTAATCAGTTCACCTTCAATACGAATCTGACGATCTAATTCGGGCCAAAAAAACAGCAGGGCTGCTTTGGGGTTATGCTGTATTTCATCGCCTTTTGCACTGTCATAATGGGTGTAAAAAATAAATCCATTAGCGGTGGTTTCCTTGAGTAGTACAATGCGATTATGCGGTTGTCCAGAGCAATCCACCGTTGCTAAAGACATAGCGGTAGCGTCCGTAATAGGGCTGGCAAGCGCTTCTTTCATCCATTGAGAAAATTGTATAAAAGGCACGGCATTTAATTGGGTTTTGCTTAAACCAGGTGCACTGTAATCACGGCGTTCGTTTTGGTAGTCTCGATTTGGCATAATTATATGATATGATTCTGAGTTAATAACCTCTTCATTCTATCATTAGGAGTTTTCTTTGTGAGTGAAAACTACAACGCATCTGAAATTGAAGTTTTAACAGGCCTAGATCCCGTTCGAAAACGCCCAGGTATGTATACCGATACCTCCCGTCCCAACCATCTTGCTCAAGAAGTCATTGATAACAGTGTGGATGAAGCCATTGCGGGATTTGCCAATGAAATTACCGTAACGCATTATGCCGATGGGTCGGTGAGTGTGCTGGATAATGGGCGAGGTATGCCAGTGGACATTCATCCAGAGGAAGGCGTGTCTGGTGTGGAAGTGATTATGACGCGACTTCATGCGGGGGGAAAGTTTTCCAATAAGGCGTATCAATTTTCGGGAGGCTTGCATGGCGTGGGCATTTCGGTGGTGAATGCGTTGTCAAAACGGGTTGAAATTCAAATTCGTCGAGACAGTAAGCTATATGATATTGCCTTTTCGAACGGTGATTTGATTGAAGCGCTTACGGTGACAGGAAAGGTGGGTAAAAAAAATACCGGAACTTTGTTGCGTTTTTGGCCTGACCCTAAGTTTTTTGATTCACCTAAGTATGCGTTGACCCGTTTAAAACATCTGTTAAGAGCCAAAGCGGTATTAAGTCCTGGGCTTAAAATGACCTTTGTGGATGAAGTGAGTAATGAAAAAATTGTCTGGTTTTTTGAGGCTGGGTTAAAAGATTATTTAAACGAAGCTTTGGATGGGGTGGAACGGCTGCCTTTAGAAGGGTTTATTGGCGAAAGTCATGCGGAGAATGAAGGGGTAGAATGGGCGATTGCATGGTTGGTAGAACCGAGTGAATCCCTAATAGAAAGCTACGTTAATTTAATTCCAACCCCACAAGGCGGCACGCATGTGAATGGATTACGGGCAGGTGCCACCGATGCCATTCGGGAGTTTTGTGCGTTTCGTAACTTAATTCCAAGAGGGGTAAAAATTACGCCCGAAGACGCTTGGTTAAATGTGGCATTTGTTTTATCGGCTAAGTTGCGAGAACCGCAATTTGCAGGGCAAACCAAAGAACGCCTCTCTTCTCGTGAATGCGTGCCGTTTATTTCAGGCGTAGTAAAAGATGCGTTGAGTTTATGGTTAAATCAGCATACCGAAGTGGCCGAAAAAATTGCAGAAATGGTGATTCAAAACGCATCAACGCGCAGTAAAAAAGCCAAAAAAATCACCCGTAAAAAAATCACGTCTGGCCCTGCCTTACCTGGCAAACTCGCCGATTGTACCGATGTGGATTTAACTCGAACCGAACTGTTTTTGGTGGAAGGGGATTCGGCAGGCGGTTCAGCCAAACAAGCGCGAGATAAAAATTTTCAGGCCATTATGCCGTTGCGCGGTAAAATTTTAAATACGTGGGAGGTCGATTCGGGTCAAGTGTTGGCCTCACAAGAGATTCACGATATTAGTGTGGCGATTGGCGTTGACCCTGGTTCGGAAGACATTGGCGGATTACGTTATGGCAAAATCTGTATTTTGGCGGATGCCGACTCGGATGGATTGCACATTGCAACCCTGATTTGCGCGTTGTTTGTAAAGCATTTTCCCTCTCTGGTTGAGGCGGGGCATATTTATGTGGCGATGCCGCCGTTATACCGAATTGATGTGGGTAAAAAGATTTTTTACGCACTGGATGAGCCTGAACGTCAAGGGATTTTAGACCGTATCAGTGCTGAAAAAATGCCTGGTAAAGTAGCAGTAACCCGCTTTAAAGGGTTGGGTGAAATGAACCCCGCGCAATTAAGAGAGACCACCATGTTGCCACAAAGCCGACGGTTAATTCAGTTGCAATTGAACGATATTGAAGGCGATTCGGAAATGATGGATAAATTACTGGCTAAAAAACGTTCAGGTGATCGTAAAATTTGGCTGGAAGATAAAGGCGATTTGGCGGAAGTTTAAAAATTCCCCCCCCCATCTTAGTATCTGTAATGGTCTAATAAACTTAGCGTCTTAAATTAGCGTTTTAAATTGAGATGTTAAATAGGTGGGGGGGGGGAAGAAATTTTAGAATCGTGCGTGATAGTTGGTAAAGCTTTTGATGACCAGTTCTTCATGCGTGTTCAGTTCACTAAATTCAATTCCAATCAAATATTGGTTTTGAACTTTTGAAAAACAGGCAATTTTAGACTGGATAGAAAGCTCACTTTCATTATCGTAATTGGGCAAACTAAAATGAAGGGTAATGATGTCACCAATGGTCAGGTCTTCGTTGCATAAAATGCCCGCGCCACAAATTGAAATATTAAGTAATTTAGCACGGACAGGGGATTCTGAACGTGGTGTGTTGAGTACAGCTGAACGGTTGATGGAAACACGTTCTGAGCAACGTTGATCTGCTTGGGGTGTAAAATCAGTCATTTTTCATTCCTAACGGCATGGGGTTAAGTAACGGTTTAGAGTGTCCCTTTTTGCGAAGAGTCGAACCGTTACCAGTTTGCTTGTGTTTTTATCGGGCTAGAGTAACACCTTTTAAAACAAGTATCAAAAGCCCTTTTATGTGTGAAGGGAATTTTAAATGATTAGATTATGATTCGGTCATGATTCAATAATGACTAAAGTTAGGGGAGAGCGTTTGTGTCACAACAATTCATAAACTATGAAGGCATTGAACAAAAAAGTGTGGCTGAATTTGCTGAAAAAGCGTATTTAGATTATGCCATGTATGTTATTTTGGATCGTGCTTTGCCGCATATTGGGGATGGCTTAAAACCCGTGCAACGTCGTATTATTTATGCCATGTCTGAACTGGGGTTAAAAGCCTCTTCAAAGCATAAAAAATCCGCGAGAACCGTTGGAGATGTGCTGGGTAAATTCCACCCCCACGGCGACAGCGCCTGTTACGAAGCCATGGTGTTGATGGCACAAAATTTCTCTTTTCGCTATACCTTGGTGGATGGACAGGGTAATTGGGGTTCAATGGATGATCCCAAGTCGTTTGCTGCCATGCGTTATACCGAAGCGCGTCTCTCTAAATTTAGCCAGCTATTACTGGAAGAGACGGCGCAAGGTACGGTGGATTGGACGCCGAATTTTGATGGTACTTTAGATGAACCGTTGGTATTGCCTGCACGTGTGCCGCACGTATTATTAAATGGTACGTCTGGGATTGCGGTTGGCATGGCAACAGACATTCCGCCCCATAATTTAAGGGAGGTGATTGCAGGGTGCATAGCCTTATTAAATGAGCCTAACTTATCAACGGAAGCGTTGATGGAATTTATTCCCGCCCCCGATTACCCAAACTCCGCTCAAATCATCACCTCTAAAGCAGAGCTGTTTAAACTGTATGACACAGGGCACGGCTCCATTCGTCAGCGAGCACAGTACCGCGTTGAAGATGGGGTGAATGTCGTGATTGAAGCGTTGCCTTATCAAGTGTCTGGCTCTAAGTTATTAGAGCAGGTTGCGGCACAAATGCGGGCTAAAAAATTGCCGATGGTGGTGGATTTAC